>WBZL01001379.1_pt1 | contig 25616 bp, 23 predicted proteins | sample 5204291 | NCBI WGS metagenome assembly WBZL01 (sample SAMN12344345, study PRJNA552823) | activated sludge metagenome | biome: Activated sludge suspended growth; feature: Nitrification reactor; material: Wastewater; isolation source: activated sludge from nitrification reactor of wastewater...
GAGGCCGGCCAGCCGCGCCGCACCACGGCGCTGGAACGATGGCAGAACGAGAGAGCGCAAGGCCTGGCCCGCTTTCGTCGACCCGGCGGCTCGGGGGCTGCCGAAGAGTGTCGTGAAGGCCACCGATGCTAGCACGGCCGTCACCGACGGCGGCGGGACGCAGGAGGAGCGTCGCGGCCCGGGGCACGGACCGCGGTGCGCCGCCAGCTCAGGCGGGAGCGCCGGCCGGTGCTTCGGAGCCAGCTCCCGTCGCCGCGGAGTCCGCTTCCTCTTCGTACATGAAGCGGAGGTCCTCCGGGATGGCGAACTGCAGCTCCTGCTCGCAGAACTGCTTCCAGGCCGGAGTCACATCGTTGTAGATGTAGTCCTCCTCCTCGAAGCAGTCCTTGACCACGGTGAAGTTGTCCTGCAAGTAGACGATCGAGTCGTCCGTGAGCTCGGCAGAGTCCGCCCGCTCGAGCTCCTTCCATGCGCTGAAGCGCCGCAGGTCCTTGAGATAGTACGCCTTACAATAGTTTCTCATGATCAGGCTCCTGGCCCTTCGACGCCGGGCCCTACGCTGCTGGTCTCGACACGGGGGCCGCCCGTGGGCCAGCCCCTGCCGCGTGAACCGGTGACTCGCGCCGCCGGTGGCAGGCAGTTCTCGCTTGCGGTCAGTTGGCCGGGCCCGACTCGGCGCCCTGCTTCTGCCGCTCCATCTCTTCCATCTTCTTGCGCAGAGAAAGCGGCCGCATGTCGGTCCACACTTCCTCGATGTAGTCCAGGCACTCCTGCTTCGGGCCGCTCTTGCCGACATCGTTCCAGCCCAACGGGTTCTCGCGATCGACCGGCCAGATGGAGTACTGCTCCTCGTGGTTGATCACGACCTTGTAGACCGTGTTGTCCTCTTCTTCGTCCCAGGCCATTCTTGGCGCCTCCTCACGTCTGCCTACCCCGGCGGGGAGCAGCTGGTATCTACCGATTCAGGGTGCTCTGCGAACGGCTCTCGTCGCTGCCGGGCTCGCTCGCTCAGCAATCCACCGTCATCGCATCTAGGTGCAATGGGCGGTGCAAGGCGGGACAGACGGGGTCGCGAATTCCACTCGCCCGCCGCCACGCCTGGGCGCAACGGTCGCTGCGGACCATCGCACGGCCCCCGACGACCGTCGCACAGCGGGCTGGCGCAGCGCAAGAATTCCGCCCGCGGGCTGCTAGAATCGCTCTTCGCTTTGCCTCACCGAGGTGCCGTCGACGCCCGAGGCCCTCACGTCGGTCCCTGCGGTACCGGCAATCTTCGCCACTTTCGTCCTGAGGCTGCTGGAGACCCATGAGCGTTACCACCTTGGAGCCGTCGACGTCTGTCCAGCCGTCCCCCTGGGACCTCTCCGAGCTGATCGAGCATCCTGGCGAAGCCGCCCTCGGCGAACGGTTGGCCGAGCTCGAGGCGGGGGTCGCCGAGTTCGCCGAGCGGCGAGCCTTGCTCGCCGCAGAGACGGACGCGGCCACCCTGCTCACCGTGCTGCGCGAGTACGAGCGGCTCTCCGGCCAGATTTTGGTGCTCGACGCCTACGCCTCGCTGTGGTTCTCGGCCGACACGCAATCCCAGGCCGCCCTCACCTTCCAGAGCCGAGTCCAGCAGGCGCTCGCCAACGTCAGCAACCGCATCCTCTTCTTCGAGCTGTGGTGGAAGGCCCTGCCGGACGACAAGGCCGCCGCCCTGGTACCAGCCGCGCCCGAGCACGCCGACTACGCCCACTACCTCGCCGAGCTGCGCCGCCTGCGGCCGTTCACCCTCGACGAGCGCAGCGAGCAGATCATCACGCTCAAGGACTCCGACGGCGTCGGCGCTCTCCTCACCCTTTATTCGGTGCTCACCACCCGCCTGGAGTTCCACCTCGAGATCGAGGGACGCACGCTGAGCCTGAGCCGTGACGAGCTGATGAGCTACGTGCACTCGCCGAGCCCGGCGATCCGCGAAGCGGTCTACCGCGAGCTCTACCGGGTCTACGGCCAGGAAGCCACGCCGCTGGCGCAGATCTACGCCCACCGCGTCCGCGACTGGCACAACGAGCAGGTCAGCCTGCGCGGCTTCGCCTCGCCGATCGCCGTGCGCAACGTTTCGAACGACATCCCGGACGCCGCCGTCGAGGCCCTGCTGGCGGTCACCCGGGAGAGCATGCCGATCTTCCACCGCTACTTCCGCCTCAAGGCGCGCTGGCTCGGCACCGGGCGGCTGCGCCGCTATGACCTCTACGCGCCGTTCGCCGAGACCGACCGGGAGATCCCCTACGACGAGGCGGTGAGCTTGGTGCTCGACACCTTCGAGCACTTCCACCCGCTGTTCGCCCGTCACGCCCGGCGCGTCTTCGACGAGACCCACATCGACAGCGAGCTACGGCGCGGCAAGCGCGGCGGTGCTTTCTGCGCCACCGTCCTGCCGCAGCAGACGCCCTGGCTGATGGTCAACTACACCGGCCGGCTGCGCGACGTGACGACCCTCGCCCACGAGCTCGGCCACGCCGTGCACAGCATGCTCTCGGAGAACCACTCGCTGCTGACCCAGCGCTCCTCGCTGCCTCTCGCCGAGACGGCCTCGGTCTTCGCCGAGATGCTGATGACCGACCGCCTGCTCGCCCGCGAGAGCGACCCGGTGGCCCGCCGCGAGCTCTTGGTGGCGGCGATCGACAACATTTACGCCTCGGTCGCCCGCCAAGCCTACTTCGTCCACTTCGAGATCGCCGCTCACGCCGCGATCCTCGCCGGCCGTTCGCCGGAAGAGCTCAATGCCCTCTACCTGGCGAACCTCGGCGAGCAGTTCGGGGACAGCGTCGAGGTGGCGCCGGAGTTTCAGAACGAGTGGCTGTCGATCCCGCACATCTATCAGACGCCGTTCTACTGCTATGCCTACTCCTTCGGCCAGCTCCTGGTGCTCGCCCTCTACCGCCGCTTCCAGCAGGAAGGTGAGGCCTTCAAGCCGGGCTACATCAAGATGCTCGCCTACGGTGGCTCGGCCCGCCCGGAGACCATCCTCGCCGAGGCCGGCGTCGACCCCACCGAGCCCGCCTTCTGGCGCGGCGGCTTCGAGGTCATCGCCGACATGATCGCTGACCTCGAAGCGATCTGCGCCTAGCCCTTTCGGACCCACCAGCGGGCGGCCGCACCGCGCGGTGAAACATTCACCCGCGGTGCTTCGTCTTGTGGATTGAAACCGGGAGGCACCCCGCTCCCGAGCCCGCGAAAACCAGACACCAAGTGGCTACCGTGGAGACGGGCCCTTGCGCCTGAAAGGAGAACGTGTATGCACTTCCGCAAGATCTTCGCCGCCGCCGCCATCGCCTGCGCACTGACCGCCCTGCCCGCCGCGGCCGCCGATCTTTGGTTCCACGTCACCGTCAACGAGCACAAGGGCGACAACGCCAACATCACCGTCAACCTGCCGATCGCGCTGGTGCAGAGCGCCCTCTCTCTGGTCCCCGAGGAGACGATGCGCGACGGCCGCATCAAGATCGACGACGCCGAGTTCGACGCCGTCAAGCTGCGTCAGCTCTGGGAGCAGGTCAAGCAGACCCCGGACGCCAACTTCATCACCGTGGCGAGCGACAAGGAGACCGTGAAGGTGTTCAAGGAGAACGGCTACCTGGTGGCGCGCACCACCGAGCGCTCCGAGCACGGTTCCGAGGTCCACGCCAAGATCCCGCTGGCGGTGGTCGACGCCCTGCTCTCCGGTGATCGCGACACGCTCAACCTGCAGGCCGCCCTCGACGCGCTGATCGCTCAGGGCGAAGGTGAGCTGGTGACCGTCAACGACCACGAGAACACCGTGCGGGTGTGGATCGATCGCACCCCCGAGGCCCGCTGAAGGCCGCAGGTCCCTAGACGCCCCAGGACCGAGGAGAGACCGCCATGCGCCGCTTGCTCAAAGCCTTCGTGATCGTCTGTGCCGCCGGCTTGCTAGCCTTCGGGATGGCCGGCGTCGCCCTCGCCGCCGCCGTGGTCCACTCCGGTCTCATCTCCGTCTCGGTGCAGGAGAAGACGGCGGACGGCACCCGCATCTTCCTGCCCGTGCCGGCGGCCCTGATCGAGCTCGGAGCGAGTACCCTGCCGCTCGTCATGCCCGAGCGGGAGCTCGCCAGGGCCCGCCGCGAGATCGCCCCCTACCGCCAGGGCCTGCGCCAGCTGGCGAGTGAGCTCGACGACATGCCGAGCGCCACGCTGGTGACGGTCGAAAGCGCCAAGGAGCGCGTCAAGGTCGCCAAGCAGGGGCGCAACCTCACCATCGAGGTCCACTCCGACGAAGCCGATGTGCGGGTGTCGCTGCCGGCCGCGAGCCTCGGCCGCCTGCTCGACGCCTTGAGCTAGTCCCAACCTCCACCGCGGGGACGTCCCCGCGGCCCATCAACCTCCTCCCCTCTCCCCGGCCGGGGGCGGCACCAGCCGCTCCCGGCCAGCCTCTTGCTGGTCGGGGCGGCTCAGCCGGGCCGCGCCGGCAAGGAGAAGAGCTCGGCGGCGCGGCGAGCCACCGTCTCGCCGATGGCGAGAGAGGCCGTGGCGCCCGGCGATGGGGCGTTGAGGACGTGCAGGCTGTGCGGCCCTTCCTGGAAGAGGAAGTCGTCCACCGGGCGGCCGGCGGGATCGACGGCCTGGGCACGGATGCCGCATCCGGCAGGCAGGATGTCGTCCGCGCCGAGGGCCGGCACCAGGCGAGCGAGGGCGGCGGCGAAGCGGCGCCGGGAGAAGGCCCGCCGTACCTCGCCGAGGCCCGAGCGCCAGAAGCGGCGCATCAGCCGCCAGGTACCGCCGTAGGTGAGCGCCGAGGCCGCATCGACGAGGGAGAAGGCGGTCCGCGAGTAGCCCTCGCGGGCCAGGGCCAGGACGGCGTTCGGCCCCGCCTCAACCTCGCCTCCCACCCGGCGGGTGAGGTGAACACCCAGAAATGGCAAGGCAGGGTCCGGCACCGGGTAGATCAGGCCGCGAACCAGCGAGCGCCGCTCGGGGCGCAGCTCGTAGTAATCGCCACGAAAGGGCACGATGCGCACCGCCGGCGCCACCCCGCAGAGCCGCGCCACGCGGTCGCAGGCGAGGCCGGCGCAGTTGACCACCGCCCGCGCCTCGACCTCACCACCGGCCTCGAGGGCCAGCCCGCCGGCGCGCCTCCGCACGCGGCGCAGGCGGCTGCCGAGGCGGATCTCACCGCCCAGCCGTTCGAAGCGCCGCGCCATCGCCTGGGTGACGGCCGGGTAGTCGACGATGCCGGTCTCCGGCACCCAGAGCGCGGCGATCCCGGCTGCCGCCGGCTCGTAGTCGGGGATCTCACCGGCGGCGAGGCGCCGCAGCCCGGTGAGGCCGTTCGCCTGGCCCCGGCGCGCGAGCTCGGCCAGGGCCGGCAGCTCTCGCTCTTCGGTGGCGACCACCAGCTTGCCGCAGCGCTCGTGGCGGATTCCTTCCTCGCTGCAGAAGCGATAGAGGGCCTCGCGACCGGCGGTCGAGGTCTCGGCCTTGAGCGAGCCCGGCTTGTAGTAGAGGCCCGAGTGGATGACGCCGCTGTTGTGGCCCGTCTGGTGAGCGGCCAGCCGGTCCTCCGCTTCGAGCAGGAGCACCGAGGCGCGGTAGCCAGCGGCGAGGGCCAAGGCCGAAGCAGTGCCGACGATCCCGCCTCCCACCACCGCGACGTCGAAACGCTCACTCATCGGCGGCGCAGTCTAGCAGCGCGCGCGGCGGCTCAGCCGGCCACCACCCGCCAGCTGTGGGTCTTGGCGATCAGCCACACCGGACGGCCGACGGCGAGGCCGAGGTCTTCGACGGCGGCAGGCGTCAGGTGGACGAGCCAGCTGCCGACGCGGGCGTAGAGCGCCGGGCCGCGACCGACCAGCTCGGCGAGCTGGCCGGCGATGGCGTTGCGGGCCGAGAGGCCGCTCGGCGGCGCGGTGGCGAGCAGGATGTCCTCGGCCTCGATCGCCAGCAGCACCTCGGCGCCGGGCGCGATGTCCGGGTAGGGGGGGATCGTCACCACCTCGCCGCCCGCCAGCGTGACGCGCGTGTGGCCAGCCTCGGGGTCGTGCGCTTCGACGCGGGCGGCCGCAATGTTCGGCCAGCGGCGGCCGGCGAAGGCCGGTGCATCGCTACAGAGCAGAGCTCGCTCTGCCGGCCCGCAGGCGACCACCCTCCCCTCCTCCAGGACCACCACGTCGGCGGCGAGGGCCAGCGCCTCGTCGCGCCGGTGGGTCACCAGCAGCATCGGCAGCCCGGCCTGGCGCTGGGCGCGGCGGATCCCGGCCAGGGCCTTGCGCGCGCGCAGGGGGTCGAGGCCGGCCGTCGGCTCGTCGACCAGCAGCAACCGCGGCCGCGACAGCAGGGCGCGGGCGAGGGCGACGCGGCGACGCTCGCCCCCCGAGAGATGGCGCGGGTAGCGGGCGAGGAGGGGCTCGAGGCCGAGGTCTGTCGCCACCGCCGCCAGCTCGTCGGCGCCGGGCCGTTCACCGGGCCGCCCGAAAAGCAGGTTGCGACGCACGGAAAGGTGCGGGAAGAGGGCCCCTTCTTGGGGCACGTAGCCCAACCGGCGCTGCTCGGCAGGCAGGTAGAGGCCGCGGGCGGTGTCCTGCAGCAGGTCGTCGCCCACCTTGAGCCGGCCGCTCGCCCGGCGCAGGCCCGCCACGGCCTCGAGCAGGCTGGTCTTGCCGGCACCCGAGGACCCCAGCACCGCCACCGTCGGCCCCAGCTCGGCCGCGAGCTCCAAGTCGAAGCTGCCCTGCCGCAGGCGGAGATCGATCGCCAGCACGCTCCTGCCCTCAGCTGGCGAGCGTCCGCTCGCGGCCAGCCACCAAGGCCTCGACGACCGCCAAGGCCAGGGCGCCTAGGCCGACGGCGATCCCGGCGAGCACCCAGGCCTCGCCATCGCGGCCGGTCTGCACCCGCTGGAAGAGGGCCAACGCGAGGGTCTGGGTGCGACCGGGAATGTTGCCGGCGACGAGGATCGTGGCCCCGAACTCGCCGAGGGCCCGGGCGTAGGCGAGCACCATGCCGGCCAGCAGGCCGCGCCAGGCGAGGGGAAGCTCGACCTCGACGAGGACGCGCAGGGGCGAGCGCCCCAGAGTGCGGGCCACCGCCGGCAGCCGCGGATCGATCTCCTCGAGGGCCGAGCGGGCGCTGCGCACGAGGAGGGGGAAGGCCACCACCGCCGAGGCGACCACCACCGCTCGCCAGGTGAAGGCGACATCGACCCCGAAGAGCCCCCGCGCCAGCCGGCCGAGCGGGCCTTGGCGGCCGCAGACGAAGAGCAGGGCGAGGCCGATCGCCGTCGGCGGCAAGACGAGAGGCAAGGAGACCAGCGTCTCGACCAGCGCCCGGCCGTGCCAGCCGCGGCGCGACAGGGCCCAGGCGACGGCGACCGCCGGAGCCACGATGAGGAGCGTCGCGAGCCCCGCCTGCGCGACCGTGAAGCCAACGATGCGGACGAGCTCGCTCTGGTTCACCGGCGGCGGCTCAGGGCAACGGGGGCGGCGTGAAGTCGAAGCCGTGGCGGCGCAGCACCGCGCCGGCCGGCTCGCTGGTGAGAAAGGCGAGGAAGCGCCGGGTGGCGCCGGAGGGCTGGTCGAGGGCGGCAAGCCAGTAGCGGATCGGCGGCGCGTCTCCGGCCGGCACCCGGTAGACCACCCGGACCTTGGTGGTCGAGGCCGCGTCGGTGGCGTAGACGATCCCCGCCGGCAGGCTCCCGGAGGCGACGGCGGCGAGCGCCGCGCGCACGTCGAGCGTGGGCACCACGCGCCCGGCGAGCGGCGACCACAGCCCCGCCCTGCTGAGCCATTCCTTGGCGTAGACGCCGGCCGGCACGGCCTCGGGGTCGGCGAGCGCCAGGCGCTCGAAGGCGAGGAGGTCCGCCGGCTTGGCCAGGGGCCGGGCCTTCTCCCCCGCCGGAACGATCACCACCAGGGTGTTGCCGAGCAACGGCACGGCGGCGTCCAGCGTCAGGCGGCCGGCTTGCGCCACTCGCTCGATCTGATTGCGATCGGCCGCCAGGAAGACGTCGGCCGGGGCGCCAGCGGCAAGCTGGCGGGCGAGGTCGTTCGAGCCGGCGAAGTTGCACACCACCGCGACGCCGCTCGCCGCCGAGAACGCCTTGCCGACCTCGTCGAGGGCGTCGGCCAGCGAGGCGGCCGCGAAGACGGTGACCTCCCGCGGCCCTTCCTGGGCGGCCGCAGCGCCGCACGCCGGGCCCGGCAAGCCGGCGGCGAGGCCGAGCGCGAGGAGGACGAGCAGGCTGCGCCGCATGGCGGGATGCTAGCAGCCTCAGCGTACCCAGACAGTCTTGGTGTTGGTGAGCTCGAGCAGGCCGTCGCGGGCCAGCTCGCGGCCGAAGCCCGAGTCCTTGACGCCGCCGAACGGCAGCCGCGGGTCCGACTTGACCATGCCGTTGACGAACACCGAGCCGGCTTCGAGGTCAGCGACGAAGCGCTCCGCCCGGTGGCGGTCGGCCGTCCACAAGCTGGCCCCGAGACCATAGGCGGTGCCGTTGGCAAGCTCCAGGGCGGCAGCCTCGTTGCGGAAGGAGTAGACCGTCGCCACCGGCCCGAAGAGCTCCTCGCGAGCCGCCGGCGAGCTCGGCTCGAGGCCGGCGAGCACAGTGGGCGGGTAGAAGAAGCCCGGGCCTTCCGGGGCCTCACCACCGAGGAGGACCCGCGCCCCCGCCGCGCGCGCCGCCGCCACCTGCCGGGCCAGCTGGTCGCGGAGGTCGGCGCGGGCCAGGGGGCCGATCGCCGTCGCTGGATCGAGGGGGTCGCCGACCGCCTGCGCCGCCATCGCCGGCACGAAGGCGGCGAGGAAGGCCTCGAGCACGCTCTCTTCGACCAGGAAGCGCTTGGCGGCGATACAGCTCTGGCCGCTGTTGAGGCAACGCGAGGCGACGGCGGTGGCGACCGCCGCGGGGAGGTCGGCGTCGGCGAAGACGAGGAAGGGGTCGCTGCCCCCCAGCTCGGCGACCATCGGCTTCAAGGCACGGCCGGCCGTCGCTGCCACCTCGCGGCCAGCGCGGGTCGAGCCGGTGAGGGTGACGGCGCGGACGACGGGGTCCTCGATCACCCGCGCCGCCTGCTCGTTGCTCAGAAAGAGATTCTGGAAGGCCCCCGCGGGCGCCCCGGCTTGGCGCCAGAGGTCGGTGATGGCCAAGGCGCAACGGGGCGTCGACGGAGCGTGCTTCAAGAGCACGACGTTGCCCACCGCCAGGGCTGGGGCCGCGAAGCGGAAGACCTGCCAGAGCGGGAAGTTCCACGGCATCACCGCCAGCACGGGCCCCAGCGGCTGATGCTCCACCCACGACTCGGCGGCGTCGCTCGCCACCGGCTGGCGGGCCAGCAGGGCCGCGGCATGCTCGGCATAGTAGCGGCACGCCGTGGCGCACTTGCTGGCCTCGGCCACGCCTTGCGCGAGAGGCTTGCCCATCTCCATGGCCATCAGCCGCGCGAGCTCCTCCGCCCGTGCGGTGAGGAGCTCGGCGGCGCTCGTCAGCACCTCGAGCCGCAGCGCCAGGGGTTCGCGGCGCCAGCCCGCAAAGCCTCTCGCAGCCGCGGTCAGCGCAGCGGTGATCTCTGCCTCGGTGGCCAGGGGGAAGCTCGCGACCAGCTCGCCCGTGGTGGGGTCCAGTGTGCGGTAGTCCATGCGGCCTCCTCGCTCGGCCCGGCCGGCCCTGCTCCCGGCGACCTCGAGACCATCGTACCGCCAACGGTTGCAACGACCAGCCAGCGACTTGCAGCCCGCTTGACGCTCCTCGCCCGCTGCGCGATGATGCCGGCGGTCCCCCCTGGTCATTCTCGGATCGCCTGGCTCGGCGCTGGCACGGCCACTCGTTTCTTCAATGCCTTCATAACAAGAATGAGGAGATCGCCATGCTCCAACAAAGTGCCTGCGCCCCAGGCTCCCTGCTGCTGATCCTGGCGCTCGCCGGCTCCACCGCCGGCGCCCAAGCCCCGCCGCCCGCGCCCGCCACCCCGGCGGCGACGCCGGCCAAGGCCAGCGCCTGCCCGCCGCCGACCTTGCAACCGCTCGTCGAGCCGGTCGAGCTCAAGGCCCAGGGCGGCGTCCTCAGCACGACCTTCGTCGTCGCTCTGCAGAACCACTCCTGCGTGCCGATCGCCGATGCCAACGGCACCTTCTCCATGCAACCACTGACGCTGCGGACCTACGGCTTCCCGGCCACGCCGGGCAGCTCGACGCTCACCTGGTCGACCCCCGGGCCGACGCTGCGCCTGCGCCGGGCGACCACCGCGACGAGCAACGACGGCGACCGGCTGCGCATCCTGCTCAACAACCAGCTGCCACCCAACCCGACGACGGGCAACACCTGTAGCCCGGTCTGCCCGGCGGGCACCAACTGCTCGGCGACGCCGCAGCCCAAGTGTTGCCAGGCGCAGGAGACCTTCCCGGCCTGTTTCCACGGCGACAACTCCACCAACCTCCACTTCCACGGCAGCCACGTCTCGCCGCAGTCCCCGCAGGACTATGTCCTCCTCGAGCTGCAACCGCCGGGGACGCCGAAGGACGATGCTCACCTGCACGCCCACGTGCGGGGGACGGCCGCCGTCAGCACTTTCCAGTACGACGTCAACCCCTTCCCCTGGAACCAGGCCGAGGGCACGCACTGGTACCACCCGCACAAGCACGGGTCGGTGGCCCTGCAGGTGCTCAACGGCATGGCGGGGGCGCTGATCATCGAGGGCCCGTTCGACGACTGGCTCAACGGCTACTACCAGCCGGCGGGCGGCCTCGACGAGAAGGTGCTCGTCCTGCAGCAGGTCGACGACGCCATCAACTTCTTCGCCCAGGACCCGAACTACGTCGTCCCCGCGACGCTGGTCAACGGCCAGGCGAACCCGCAGATCATCATGCAGCCGGGTGAGGTGCAGCGCTGGCGCTTCGTCTCGGCGACGATGCAAGCGGCGGCGCAGATCGAGATCGGCTTCACCGGCTCGGTGGCGCCGCAGCTCAAGCAGATCGCGATGGACGGTGTGCAGTTCTCGCCCGCCAACTACGCCCTCCAACCGTTCCTGCGGCCGGGCGCCCAGAGCCTGCGCCTGGCGCCTGGCAACCGCGCCGACCTCCTCGTCCAGGCACCGAGCCAGCCCGGCACCTACTTCCTCAACCAAACCGTGTTCGGCAACCTCGAGGCCGGGCTGCGCGAGCGCACAGACCGCCGCGACCGCGGACGGGTGCGGGCCCTCGCCAGCGAGCGGACGCTCACCCTCGGCGCCGGCGTGGCCGCCACGGCACCACCGCTGCTCACCGTCGTCGTCCAGGGGGCGAGCCGCGGCATGGGCTTCCCCGGCGCCGACCAGTGGCCGGCCATGCCCTCGTTCCTCTCCGACATCTCGAACCGCGAGGTCAACAAGAACCGCAGCGTGGCCTTCAGCATGACGGGCGCTCCGGGGGCCCAGCCCAACGCCTTCTTCATCAACAACAAGCAGTTCGACCCCGCGTGCGTCGACCTCACGATGTCGCTCAGCAACGCCGAGGCGTGGACGGTCACCAACAGCTCCAATCCCCTCCACCCCTTCCACATGCACACCAACCCCTTCCAGTTCCTCGAAGAAGGGACGATCATCAACGGCACCCCGACGCCGTTCGTCAAATACGACCCACCCGTCTGGCGCGACACCATCGCGTTGCCGGCCGTGAACTCCTCGTGGGACGTCAACGCCGGGCCCATCTGGAACAACGACGACGCCAAGGCGAAGTGCCCCGGGGTCTGCCAGAACGCCAGCGGCGGCACCTGGAACAACAACTGGACGACCACCGTCCCCGGCCAGATGTCGGTCTGCGGCTGCAGCTATCAGGGCGACGGCTACATCCTCTTCCGCAGCCGCTTCCTCGACTACACGGGCGAGTTCGTCCTCCACTGTCACTTCCTCGGCCATGAGGACCGTGGCATGATGCTCGGCGTCCAAACTGTCTGCCCGCCAGGAACTCCCACTGCCGTGTTCGGTACGCCGGTCGTCAACCAGCCCGACAACTGCCAGCAGACGATCCCGTCGTCGCCGCAATGCCCGGGGAGCAACTAACCCGGAGCCGCGGCGTGGGGCGAGAGCGCGTAGCCCCGGCCGTGGGGGAGACCGCCGCCCCCCCCCACGGCGCGCCCTTCCGTTTCGACGACCAGGCAGCGAGCTTCGATGCCCGCACGGGGCTTGCCGCAGCGGTGCCGGCGATCGTGGCGGCGCTGCTCGCGGCGAGTGACGCCGCCGGGCCCGGGAGCACTGGCTGGCTCGTCGAGCTGGGGGCCGGCACGGGAGAGATCGGCGCCGCCCTGGCAGCGGCGAGCGGCCATCCCTACGTCGGCCTCGATCTCGCGCTGCCGATGCTCTCCGTAGCTCGCCGGCGCGCCGACGGCACGGCCGCGGCGCGAGGCGCCCGCTGGCTCGCCGCCGACGCCGACCGGCCGTGGCCGCTCGCCGGCGGCGTCGCCCGCCTGCTCTTCGTCTCGCGCGCGGCCCATCTGCTGCGGCCGCAGCACCTCCTCGCCGAGGTGGGGCGCCTGGCCACGCCGCAGGGCGCCGTCCTCGCCCTCGGGCGGGTCGCGCGGGGCACCGAGAGCCGCCGCGCCGCCCTGCAGCGCGAGCTCCAGCGCCTCCTCGCGACGGAGGGCCTGCGCGGGCGCCGCGGTGCTGCAGCGCACCAGGGGCTGCTCGACACTCTGGTGGCGGCCGGTGGTGCAGTCGTTTCCCAGCAGATCGTCGCCCGCTGGCCGGTCGAGGAGAGGGTGGCGGACGCCCTCGCCGCCTGGCGGGCCAAGCCCGGCCTCGCTGGCCTCGCCCTGCCAGCCGCCGTGCGCGACCGAGTGCTCGACCGCCTCGCGCGCTGGGCCGCCGAGTGTTTCGGTGACCCGGCCCGCCGCTGGCCGAGCGAAGAGGGCTACGAGCTCGCCGTGGTCAGGCTGCCGGCGGTCCCGACCATGGTCTGATGTCCCGTCGCATGATCCGTTTCCGACCCTGAGGAGAGAGCGTGAGCGCGCCTTTGGATGATTCCCTGCTGACCGCCCTCGGCCGCAACCTGGTCGAGGGATCGCTGTCCGACCCTTCGCTCCAGGCCCAGACGGCCGGCCCGGTCGAACGCATCCTGCCGGAGGCCAACGTCATCAAGATCGGCGGCCAGAGCATGATCGACCGCGGCCGCAGCGCCGTCTTCCCGATCCTCGACGAGGTGGTGGCCAACCTGCCGCGGCACAAGATGATCCTCGGCACCGGCGCCGGCACGCGTGCCCGCCACGCTTACAGCGTCGCCCTCGACCTCGGGCTGCCGACCGGCGTGATGAGCGTGCTGGGCACCTTCGTCTCGATGCAGAACGCCCGCATGTTGCACTACCTGCTCGCCAAGCACGGCATCCCCTTCATCGAGCCGGCGCAGTTCCCCCAGCTGCCCCTCTACCTCGCCGAGCGCCGCGCCTGCATCTTCTTCGGCATGCCGCCCTACACCTTCTGGCAGCAGAACCCGGCGATCGGCCGCATCCCGCCCCACCGCACCGACACCGGCTCCTACCTGGTGAGCGAGGTCTTCGGGGCGCGCGCGATGATCTTCGTCAAGGACGAGGACGGCCTCTACACCGCCGACCCCAAGAAGGACCGTCACGCCCGCTTCATCCCGCGCATCACCACCGCCGAGCTCAAGGCCATGGACCTCCAGGACCTGGTGGTCGAGCGGGCCGTGCTCGATCTCATGGAGCGCGCCCAGCACCGGCGCGATATCCGGGTGATCAACGGCCTCAAGCCGGGGAACCTGACCCGCGCCCTCGAAGGTGAGGACGTGGGCACACTGATCACCGCCGACGAGGGAGGGACGCCATGAGCGCGAGTGAGACCCCGGAGCCGCGGCGCGACCAGCGCCACCACGTGCAGTCCCTGCTGATGCGCGAGAGCCTGATCGACAAGGACCTGATGGCGGCGACGGGCGAGCACGGGCCGCTCGTGCGCATGCTGCCGGACGCCCAGGTGGTGAAGATCGGCGGCCGCTCGATCGTCGATCGCGGGCGCGCCGGCCTGGCACCCCTGGTGCCGGTCCTCGGCGCCGCCCTGGCCGAGCACAAGCTGATCCTCTCGACGGGGGGCGGCGCCCGCACCCGGCACGTGCTGTCGATCGGGGTCGACCTCGGCCTGCCAACCGGCGTCCTCGCGCAGCTGACCATCGCCGACGCCCTCGGCAACGCGCACATCCTCGGTACGCTTCTCGCGCCGCACGGCGTGGTGGCCATCCCGCCCGAGATCTTCGGTCACCTGCTGCCGCTGTTCCTGAAGAGCGCCCCGGGCGTCATCTTCAACGGTGACCCGCCCTACTCGCTCTGGGAGCACCCACCGCAAGTGGGCCGCATCCCACCGCACCGCACCGACGCCGGCTCCTACCTGGTGGCCGAGTGCTTCGGCTGCAAGCGCTGCATCCTCGTCAAGGACGTCGACGGCTTGCATACGGCGGACCCCAAGCTGGAGCCGGGGGCGGCGCTCATCCCGGCGATCGGGGTGGCCGAGCTGCGCGGCCTGGGCCTTTCGACCTTGCCCTTCGACGAGGTGCTCCTCGACCTCCTCGAGCGCTCGCGGCTGGTGCGCCAGATCCAGATCGTCAATGGCCTCCGACCCGAGATGGTCGCCGCCGCCCTCGCCGGCGAGCCGGTGGGAACGATCGTCCACGCCGACTAGGCCGCTCCGCGGGCGGCGAGGCGAACCTCGAGACGCCCCAGCGACCAATCGACGACGACGGCGAGCAACGCGGCCGGGATGGCGCCGGCGAGGATCAGGTTGGTGTCGTTGAGCTGGAGGCCAGTGACGATGGGGTCGCCGAGGCCGCCGGCGCCGATGAAGGCTGCCAGGGTGGCGACGCCGATCGAGATCACCATCGAGGTCCGCACGCCCGCCATGATGGTGCGCGCGGCGAGCGGCAGCTCGACCAGGCGGAGCACCTGGAGGTCCGTCAGCCCGAGGCCGACGGCCGCTTCCTTGAGGCTGGGATCGACCTCGCGGATGCCCGTGTAGGTATTGCGGAGGATGGGCAGCAGGGCGTAGAGGAAGAGGGCTGCCACCGCCGAGCGCGCCCCCAGGCCGAGGCCCGGGATGGGGATCATGAAGGCGAGAAGGGCCAGGCTCGGCACCGTCTGGATCACGCCCGCCGCGCCAAGGACGGGGCCGGCCAGGGTCGGCAGTCGGGTGAGGAGGATGCCGAGGGGAAGGGCAAGGAGCACTGCCAGGGCGACGGCCAGCCCGGTGAGCGCGAGGTGGCGCCCGGTCAAGGCGACGGTGGCGGGCAGGCGGGCAACGAAGAAGGCGAGAAAGCCGCGGTCACGCCGCGGCAGCGTCGAGGCGCGCCGGGGAACCGGCCCCGCCGCCACCAGGCCTTCCTCGACGAGGAAACCGTGGGCCACCTCGGCAAAGGAACGGCCCGCCTCCTCGACCTCGAAGTTGAGCTTCTGCATGCGCTCGTTGGGCAGCCGGAAGGCCAGCTCGCCCAGCACGTCGGCGAGCTCGGGATGGCGGGCGAGAGCCGCCTCGCGGACGATTGGCGCGCAATCGTAGGGCGGGAAGAAGCCGCGGTCGTCGGCCAGCACCCGCACCGGGAAGCGCAGCAGCTTGCCGTCCGTGGTGTAGGCGTCCGTGACGTCGATGCGGCCGCTGCGCAGGGCCTCGTAGGCGAGCCCGTGCTCCATGCCCCGCACGTCCCTGAGGTCGAGACCGTAGGCGGCCTTGAGGCCGGGGTAGCCGTCCTCGCGGTTGAGGAACTCGTGGCTCCAGGCCACCCGCAGCTCGCCGCCGTGGCCGGCGAGGTCCGAGATCCGCTCGATCCCCAGGCGCTCGGCGGTCGCCGACAGGATGGCCACGCCATAGCTGTTGCTGAAGCCGAGCGGTTGGAGCCAGCGGATGCCGAAGCGCCGCTCATACTCCCTCGCCACGTAGAGATAGGTGCGCAGCGACCCGCGGGCGGGGTCCGTCCGCTTGAGGACGATCGCCCAGCCAGTGCCGGTGTACTCGGGGTAGAGGTCGATCTCGCCGCTGCGCAGGGCCGCGAAAACCAGCAGAGTGCCGCCGAGATTGGTCCGCCGCTCGACGCTGAGTGGGGTCTTCGCCTCGATCAGCTGGGCCATGATCTCGGCCAGCAGGCGGTTCTCGGTGAAGTTCTTGCTGCCGATGCTGATCGTCTCGCCAGCGCCGCCCGCCTCGGCGAGCGGTGCGCTCTGGGCGGCGAGGCGACCGCCACCGGCCAGCAGGGCGAGGCCCAACGTGAGTCCCGCGCCGCGCCTCACCGCTCCCCCTGCCCGCCGGCGTGGCTGCCGACGAACTGCGCCACGAAATCGTCCGCGGGATGCTCGCGGAGCTCCCTTTCGCTGCCGACCTGCAGCACCCGGCCAGCAGCGAGCAAGGCGACCCGGTCGGCCAGCTTGAAGGCTTCAGCGAGGTCGTGAGTGACCATCACGATGGTTTTCTTGACCTTCTCCTCGAGGCTCAGGAACTCCTCGTGCAGCTGGCCGCGGGTGATCGGGTCGAGGGCGCCGAACGGCTCGTCCATCAGCACGATCGGCGGATCGAGGGCGAGCGCGCGGGCGATCCCCACCCGCTGCTGCTGGCCGCCGGAGAGCTCGCGTGGCAGCCGCTCGCCGTACTCCTCGGCGGGCAGGTTGACCAGCGCGAGGAGCTCGCCGACCCGCTGGCGCGTGCGCCGGCGAGACCAGCCCGCGAGCTCGCACAGCAAGCCGACGTTGCCGGCCACCGTGCGGTGGGGAAACAGGCCGGCACCCTGGATCACGTAGCCCATGCCGCGCCGCAGGCGGATGACGTCCTGCGCGCGGGCGTCGGCGCCACCGATCCGCACCGTGCCCCGGGTCGGCTCGAGCAAGCGGTTGATCAGCTTGAGCAGGGTGGTCTTGCCGCAGCCGCTGGGGCCGATCAGACAGACCGTCTCCCCGGCTTCGATGGCGAGACTCACGTCGTCGACCGCCGCCACCTCGCGGGGGTTGGGCCCCGCGGCGCTGAACACCTTCGAGACGCCGGCGAGCTCGATCGAGGGGGGCACAGTCGCGTCGCCGCCTCAGCGCACGGGCGCGTCGTCGCGCACCAGCTCGGCGACGGCGAAGTAATGACGGCTGTCGAGCCACAGCGTGCGCTGGCGCAGGCCGGCCAGGGCCGCCAGGCGGTGGATGTCGTCGGTGCGGACCTTGCGCGACACCCCGACCTGGATCGCGTCGCCGGCGGCGAGCTGGAGATCGAGGTCGAGGGCTGGTACGTAGACGTGCTGCGCTCGCTCGCTGACCACCCGCAGGCGCACGCAGCAGGTCTCGAGGCCCTTCCAGGCCGGTTCCGCCTCGTAGGTCGAGCCGAGGCGGAAGGCCTGGAGGTCGAAGTTGGCACCCAGCTGGTGGTTCATCCGCCGTACCATGTGGAGAAAGAAGGCGAGGTTCACCCCACCGGCATTGTAGGCGCGGAGGATCACCCGGGCGTCCTTCTGCAGGTCGAAGCCCACCACCAGCTGGTCCTCGCGGGTCATCAGCTCGCGCAGCTCGGCCAGGAAGGCCATGGTCGCCGCCGGGGTGGCGAAGTTGCCGATCGACGAGCCGAAGAAGAGGAGGTTCTTGCCGCGCTCGGCGGGGATCTCGGCCAGCGCCTGGCGGAACAGGCCCTGGATCGGTGCGATCCGCACCCGCTCGCCGTAGGCCTCGCGGAGCTCGTTGCAGGTGGCGGCCAGGGCTCCGGCCGAGACGTCCACCGGCAGGTAGGCGATGCGCTCCTCGCCCATCGCCAGGGCGGCGTCGAGCAGCACGCGGACCTTCCGCGCCGAGCCGCAACCCAGCTCGACGAGGGTCGGGCTGTCGGCGACGATCTGCGCCGCGTGCACCCCCAGAACCTCCAGCTCGCAGCCCGTGAGGTAGTAGTCCTCGCTGCGGATGTACTGCTCGTAGAGGCGCGAGCCCATGCGGTCCCAGATGTGAGCATGGTCCAGCTCGCGGACTGGCCCCGGCTGTTCGAGGGCCGCCCGCACGGCGTCCAGAAAGGCCGGTGTCGGCGCGGCGCGCTTCGTCGCCAGCACCTCGAAGCACCAGACGCGAAACTGCGCCTCGGGGTCCTTGCCGGGCAGATAGCGCTGCGGCGGAGTCAGCTCCGCGAGCTTCCAGGCGCCGTCGCGCTCCAGCCTTTCCATCGCCGCGCGCACGCCCATGGCGTTGGTGGCGTAGAAGTCGGTGCGCAGGGTGAAGGCGATCCAGCCGCCCGGCCGCGTCACCCGCACGATCTCCTCGAGGGCGTCGGCCGGCGCCTGCCCGTAGGAGAAGACGCCAACCAAGATCACGCCGTCGAAGCGGTCGCTGGCGAAGAGGTCGAGCGGCTGCCCGAGGTCGGCGCGGTGCAGGCTGCGGTAGATCCCCTTGGCGCGGGCCCGTTCCAGCATCTCGGCGCTGAGGTCGAGCGCCGTCAGCTGCCGGAAGCCGAGCCGGCGCAGGGCCGAGCCGCCCGCTCCGGTGCCGGCGCCAGCGTCGAGCACCTCAGCCGTGGCCGGTTCCGCGAAGCGGCGGCCGAGGACCTCCGCCGTGGCCCGATGGCCGAAGAAGCCGATCGCCGCATGGTCGTCGTCGTAGCTCGCCGCCCACTCGGCATACAGGCTCTCGAGGTCGTCACGCGTCCGCGCGGCATAGGCCCGCTGCCAGATGCGTTCGAGCCGGGCGGCCACGGCGGGATCCAGCGCGGCCTCGACCGCCTGGTGAGTGGGGGGCTGGTGGCCCGGGTCCGCGGTCGCTTCGCGTGACGACGACATGCTCGGCATGGAGACCTCCTTCCCGGCTGGCCCTGACGCAGCCTGGCCAGCCGTGTCTTGCGACCCTCCTGGGTCTTGCGATCCTCCTGGGCGACCCTGACCGCGGCCGACCGCGAACCAGCGACCGCGAAACAGCGGCCCCGAAGTAGAAGCCCTGGGCGCGAGCAGGACGTGCCATTCCGCGCTCCGACGCTCGCACCATACCCTTTGAGCTCTTAGCTTCTCAAGGCCAAGCTCGTCACAGTCCGACGCCCACAATTCGCCGCAACGACCGCCTCTGAGGATTGACGAGCCCAGAAACCACTGCCAGGATCGCCATGTTCTCGTCGAAGAGGACGTCGCCAGAGCGCGAGGCCGACAGGCTCAGAGGAGAGTTAGATGCTTTCAGATCAAAGTAATGAGACGAGCGTCGTCTCCACGACCCAGGTGCCGGTCACCGAAGCCGTCCTCACCAACCTACGGCGCATCGCCCGCACCATCGATCTGCGCTCCCGCGACCTGATGCGCCGCCACGGCCTGACCGTGCCGCAGCTGGTGGTGTTGCGAGAGATCCGCCGGCGGGGTGCGGTGACCGGCAGCGCCCTGGCCCGTGACGTGAGCCTCAGCCAGGCCACCGTCACCGGCATCCTGCAGCGGCTCGAGGGCCGCCAGCTGGTCGCCGGCCGGCGCAGCGAGAGCGACCGCCGACGACGCACCCTCTGCCTCACGGAGCAAGGCGAACAGTTGGTCGCGGCGGCACCAGAGCCGCTGCAGAGCCGCTTCAGCGAGCGGCTCGGCCGCCTGGCGAGCTGGGAGCAGAGCATGATCCTCGCTGCCTTGGAGCGCCTGGTGGAGCTGATGGAAGCCGAGCGCCTCGACGCCTCGCCGTACCTCGCCACCGGTGCCGTGGACGCGGCACCGAGCCCGGCGCGCCCGGCCACCGCCCAGGAGCTGCTGCCGGCGGTCGCCGAGGAGCCCACCGCCCTCGCCGCCCTGCGTCCCGAGGGAGAGGGACCAGGGCGCTGACGGCCCGCGACGGCGGTGCGCTCAGGGCGGCGGTGAGGCGGCCTCGGCAATCACCAGCGGCCGATCTGCCGGCACGTTGCGGCGTTCCTCGCGGCGGCCGTCTGGCCAGCGGACCTCCAGACGATCGACCACCGACTGCGCACCGAGGCCGAAGTGGAGGCGCGGGTCGCTCTGGCCGGCGAAACCGTTGCCGCCGTCGCGCTCACGCACCAGCATCGCCGCGCCCACCCAGGCCGTCACCCGCGCGCCGATGGCGTCGCGGTTGGCGCCGGCGGCCGGAGCCCCCTCCAGGCTGACGCTCAGCCAGTGGCCGTTCGTGGCGCTGCGGTTCTCGAACAGCTGCGGCGGCTGCCCCTGGTTGGCGAGGAAAAGGTCGAGGTCGCCGTCGTTGTCGAAGTCGAGCACCACCACGCCGCGGCCGTCGCGCTGGCTGGCCAGGCCCACCGCCGCCGCCTGCTCGACGAAGGTGCCGGCCTCGTTGCGCCAGAAGCGCTTAGGCTCGAACCCCGAGAAGTTCTTCTCGCCGATCGGCGGCCAGGCCAGCGCGTCGGTGGGGTCGGGGCCCTTGGCACGCCAGGCGCCGAGATCGAGCCAGTAGTCGCTCCCCGGCCCGCTCACGAAGCCGTTCGCCGCGAAGAGGTCGAGGTCGCCGTCGTTGTCGGCGTCGAAGAACTTCGCGCCCCAGCCCCAGCCGCCGTCCGCCACCCCGGCCTCGGCACCGACGTCGGTGAAGCGCAGCTTGCCGTCGGCCTCCACACCCTGGTTGAGCCAGAGCATGTTGCCCTCGCGCAGGTAGCGCTGACTGGTGATGTTGGTGACGTAGACGTCGAGCCGGCCGTCGCCGTTGAAGTCGGCCACCTCGACGTTCATCCCCTTCTTGGTGTCGACGCCGAGCGCCGAGGCGCTGACGTTCTCGAAGCGGCCGCCCCGGTTGCGATAGAGCTGGTCGGCGCCGAAGTCGTCCGCCACGTAGAGGTCGGGCCAACCGTCGTCGTCGAGGTCACCGGAACCTACCGCCAGGGTCCAGCCGGTGTCCGCCACCCCGGCCTCGGCCCCCACCTCGCGGAAGCTGCCGTCCGGCAGCTGGTGGAAGAGCTGGTTGGTACCGCCGTTGCGGGCGGTCTCGAAGCTCTCGTGCATGATGCGGGTGGTGGCGAGGTGGGTGAGGTCGAAGTCGGCGAAGTAGTTGCCCACGTAGAGGTCGAGCCGGCCGTCGCGGTCGTAGTCGAGGAAGATGGCGGCGGCGCCGTTCTTCCACTCCGTACCGGGGCTGCCGTCCGCCCGCCGGAAGCGGGCCGCGGTGACGTCGCTGAAGGTGCCGTCACCGTTGTTGCGCAGCAGCACGTCCCGCCCCCAGCGCACGACGTAGAGGTCGGGCCAGCCATCGTTGTCGACGTCTCCCCACACGCAGTCGACGCTCAGGCCGCCGGCGCCGTTCAAGCTGGCGACGCCGGCCGCGGCGGCGACGTCGGAAAAGGTGCCGTCGCCGTTGTTGCGGTAGAGATGATCCGGCTGGCCCTGCTGGGAGTCGGTCACGAAGAGGTCGATCCAACCATCGCGGTTGAAGTCGGCGGCCGCCACCGCGGCGCCGATCGCCGTCATCCAGGGCATGATCCCGAGCAGCTTGGGGTCGAGCACCGGCTTGTGATGGACGGCGGCGAGGCCGGCGTGCTCGCTGACCTCGACGAAGCTCAGGGGCGCCTGGGCAGGGGACGGAGGTGGCTGCGCGCCGAGGCGGCGACCGGCGCCGAGCGGAGCGAGCAGGAGGAGGCCCAGGAGGAGGCTGGGGAGGAGGGGCGGCGACCGTCGCATAGTGACCTAGTTGGGGCCGCGCCTCTGGCTCGGCGTTACCGGCTCCCGGCAGCTGCGGCGCCGCCGCCCGTCGTCGCGCCGCCGCGCCAGGCCACGGCCGGTGGGGGGCCTGGGCTTGTCCCGAGCGTCAGCCTTGTGCTATTTTCGCGCCTCCTCGAGACGCCCATGCGCTAGCACACCCCACCCCGCCGTCCTCCGCGTTTCAAGCCTGTCGATGTTAGTGGGCTCGCCGCCCACCGTGGGGAACCCGTCGTGTCTAGCACTCTCGCTTCCGCTCCCGCTCCTCCTTCGCGCCTGGCGCGAGCCTGGTCCCTCTTCCGCCTCGCCCTGAGCGGCGGCGAAGAGGACTTCACCCGCGGCCCGATCGGCCGCGCCGTCTTCCTGCTCGCCGTGCCGATGGTCCTCGAGATGGCGATGGAGTCCGTCTTCGCCGTCGTCGACGTCTTCTTCGTCTCCCGCCTGGGTGCCGACTCGGTGGCGGCGGTGGGGATCACCGAGTCGATGCTCACCCTGCTCTACGCCGTGGCCCTCGGTCTCGCGATGTCGACCACCGCGATGGTCAGCCGGCGAATCGGCGAGAAGGACCGCGCCGGCGCTGCGCAGGCGGCCGTGCAGTCGCTCGCCGTCGGCCTCAGCGTGTCCCTGCTGGTAGCCGTCGGCGGCGGTTGGTTCGCCGCCGACCTCCTGCGCCTGATGGGGATGTCGGAGAGCGTCGTTGCCACCGGCTCGGGCTACACGCAGCTGATGCTCGGCGGCTCGGCGAGCATCCTGCTCCTCCACCTCATCAACGGCATCTTCCGCGGCGCCGGCGACGCGGCGATCGCCATGCGCACGCTGTGGCTCGCCAACGCCATCAACCTGGTGCTCGATCCCTGCCTGATCTTCGGCTTGGGGCCCTTCCCCGAGCTCGGGGTCACCGGAGCGGCGCTCGCCACCACCATCGGCCGCAGCGTCGGCGTGCTCTTCCAGCTCGCGGTCCTGTTTTCCGGCCGCCACCGCGTGGCCCTCGGCTGGGCCGACCTGCGCTTGGTGCCTGCCGTGATGCTGCGGCTGGTCCGGGTCTCGGCCGGCGGCGTGCTGCAGTTCCTCATCGCCACCGGCAGCTGGGTGGCGCTGATGCGGATCGCCGCCCGCTCTGGTAGCGAGGCGATCGCCGGCTACACCATCGCGATCCGCGTCCTCGTTTTCGCCCTGCAGCCAGTCTGGGGCCTGAGCAACGCCGCCGCCACCCTGGTGGGCCAGAACCTCGGCGCCGGCCAACCCGAGCGGGCCGCCGCCTCGGTGTGGAAGGCCGGCTGGTTCACCACCGCCTTCCTGGCGGCGGTGACGGCCCTCTTCATGCTGGTGCCAGAGGGGCTGATCGGGCTCTTCACTCGCGAGCCTGCCGTGGTCGCCTGGGGCGCCAGCGCGCTGCGCATCATCAGCGCCGGCTTCTGCTTCTACGGCTGGGGGATGGTGATGGTGCAAGCCTTCAACGGTGCCGGCGACACGCTCACCCCCACCTGGATCAACTTCTTCTGCTTCTGGTGCTTCCAGATCCCGCTCGCCTGGGGCCTCGCGGTGCACGGCGGGTTGGGGGCGCGCGGCGTCTTCCTGGCGGTGGTGATCGCCGAATCGGTGCTCACCCTGATCGCGATCTTCGTCTTCCGCTGCGGCAGCTGGCAGCAGAAGCGGATCTGATCAGGAGCGGCCGCCAGCCTTGCCGCTGGTGGGCTTCACCGGGCCGGGCTTGGCCGCTCCCGCGGGCGGCGGGGTGACGTTGGCCGCGCCGGCGGCAGCCGCGGGCCGCGGTGCCAGCCCCGCCGGCCCCAGCGCCAGGTCGCCGCCCGGCTGCTGCGGGGCCAGGGTCCGCTCGCCGTAGCCCTTGATCTCCAGGTGCTCGGGGATGCCATCGCTCCCCGACGAGACGAGGCGGAAGGTGTCGCAGCCCTTCGAGCTCGCGTCTTCCTGCCAGCACTGGTAGCGGATCGCAGCACCCCAGGCGTCGGTCGTGGGAACGAGGTCCAGGTGCTTGGGAACCAGATGGCGGGCGAGGCCGGCCGCCGAGTCCGCCACCGGATAGAAGCCCTGGCTGCCGTCCTGCTGCAGGGCATAGCCTTCGAGCGCCACGGCAATCGTCCGCAGGTCGCTCACCGTCCGCCGCAGCCGGCTCGCCTCGCGCTCTGCGAGGTAGCTCGGCAGGTAGAGGAGGCCACCGAGGCCACCGAGGCCCAGCAGCAGGACGACGAGGCCCACCAACCACCGCCGTCGACGGCGCCGCGGCGGTAGGGTGAGGAGATCGGGCTCGGCGGGATCGAGATGGGGGGGCTGACCGCAGACCGGGCAGAGCAACTGGTCGGGCTCGGCCGGCGAGCCGCAGAACTGGCAGGAACTCATCTTCGCAAGCAACCTCGATCAGAGATGGCGCGCGGCCGCGGGACCGCAGCGCGATGGCGGATCATAGCCGGAGTCGCGGCGAGGAGCGTCGCCGCCCCGTCAACGCCGTGCTGGCGCCTCCGGGTACTGAACCAGGCTGCCGTTGCTGAACACCAGGTCGCGATCGTAGTCCGTGCTCACAAAGCCGGTCGGCTGCTCGTAGTCCTCGCCCGCCTCGTGCTCGAAAACCCCGTCCCGGCCGGGGCTCACCAGCCAGTAGGTCGCGCACCCGGTCGCGGGGTCGCCGCTGCAGAGGTAGCGCATCTCGTGGCCCCAGCCGTCGGCCGTGTGGGAGCTGTAGAGAAAGTCCGGGACCAGCTTGGCCTCGAGCTCGGCGAGCGAGCTCGCCACCGGGTAGCCGAGTGGGTGCCCCGGATCCTCTGCCTGCTTCACCTCGCGATAGCTGTCCAGCGCGACGCCGATCGACCGCAGGTCGCCCAGCGTCCGCTTCTGCCGCCCCTTGTGCAGGGCGTCGATGAAGTTGGGCACCAGCACGGCGAGGACGATCCCGAGCACCGCGAGGGCGAGCATGGCGCAGCCGCAGCCGACGACGATGGCGATCGCCTTGTTCGCCTTGCCCGGCGCCGCTGCCGGCCGCGAACCGAGGGCGAGACCGCACTGCGAGCAGAATTGGGCCGTGGCCGGCAGTGGCGCGGAACAGTGCGGACAGAGGCTCATCACCCTCCTCCAAGAGCCAGCAACTGCAAAAACACTAGCACGGAAGGGCCGTCGACCTCACGACCTTGACGAAATACCAGGGAAGGGCCACCGGCGTCGCGATGGCCGGCATCCTGGTGCCAGGCTGGCCGCTCCGGGCGGCGAAAGCTAGCCAAACCTCGCGGCATGCCCTGGCATGGAAGCTGCTCTTGGGCTGCCCGACACGAGCCATCCACTCTTGGGTGACTCATCCACTGCACCGCGACACCAGGAGGAAGTCCCATGAAGAAGACTGCGATCCTCGCTCTCGGTTTCCTCGCCCTCGGCCTCGCCCTGCTGCCGGTCTCGTCGGCCCTCGCCGCCACCAGCTGGACCGGCTGGATCTCCGACAGCCATTGCGGCGCCGCCGGCGCCAAGGCAGGTCACGAAGAGTGCGCCAAGAAGTGCGTCAAGGGTGGCGGCAAGTACATCTTCGTGAACTCCGCCGACAAGAAGGTCTTCCAGATCGACAACCAGGAGCTGGCGAGTCAGCATCTCGCGGGCGAGGTCGTGCTGACCGGCACGGCCGAGGGCGACGCGATCAAGGTCGACTCGATCGCCGCCAAGCAGTAGCCGCAGCGCACCCTCGACCGTTCGACCAGGCGGGGCCGCGGCCCCGCCTTTTTCGTTGCAGCAAAGGCCCGGCAAGGCCCCGCGGCTGAACCCCAGGACAAACCCCAGCTCAGGTTCAGAACAGGCTCGGCTGGCCGGTGCCGTAGCGGCGGAGATAGCCGTCGAGCTTCAGCTTGCGCCGGGTCGAGGCCGAGGTCATGTAGCGCACCGTCCCGAAGACCTCGCGCTCCGGCCCCCACGGGCGGTCGTAGCGGCCCAGGCACCAGAAGATGCCGCTGTAGGAGTTGGGGTCCCGGCCGTCGAGGGTGTATTTGTTGTTGAGCTCGATCATCGTCGCCAGCGCCTCCCGCGGTGTGGCGCTCCAGCCGAGGATCATCTTC
>WBZL01001380.1_pt1 | contig 25597 bp, 27 predicted proteins | sample 5204291 | NCBI WGS metagenome assembly WBZL01 (sample SAMN12344345, study PRJNA552823) | activated sludge metagenome | biome: Activated sludge suspended growth; feature: Nitrification reactor; material: Wastewater; isolation source: activated sludge from nitrification reactor of wastewater...
CGTGTCATCAAATAGCTACTGAGCCAGTGTGTGTTGCGTGCGGACGGTGGTCCTCGATGACGGGGGCTATCGGCCAAATCATCGAATTCAGGGACTCAAGGCTGATGTGTTACCATTTGCACCTAAAGGTGGTCGCGGGTTCGGTTCCGTGTTCCGCCACCATTCCACCTCTGCGTCGGCGGCGTTTCGCCACATCGCGTGCCCCGGTAGCTCAGTGGATAGAGCGACCGCCTCCTAAGCGGTAGGTCATAGGTTCAACTCCTATCCGGGGCGCCACTCTTCTTCGGGTGTATTCCGGTCACAGGGTTTGCATCTCCATCCGGGCGCGGGCGCACTCCAGTCTGAAACCCATGCCGCGATCTCATTTCGTTGCGCTGCTGGCGCCGTTCGCCGCGGCCGTCGTCCTGCCCGGCTCAGCCCGGGCCGAACCGCCCGTGGCGCGCGTTGCCGAGGAGTCGCTCGAGGAGGTCCTCGTCACCGGGCAGCAGCCGGGTCCGGGGCTCTGGAAGGTCACCCGTCCCGACGATCCCGACGGGCGCGTCCTGTGGGTGCTCGGCAACTACAGTCCGTTGCCCAGGAAGCTCGAATGGAAGTCGGACGAGGTCGCCGCCGTGGTCGCGGCATCACAGGAAGTGATTGCGCCGCCGTCGATGAGCGCCTCACTCGGCCCGCTCGGCGGCATCACGCTGTTGCCCTCGCTGATCGGAGTGCGCAACAACCCCGGCGGCGAGCGCCTGCAGGACGTCGTGCCACCCGAGCTCTATGCGCGGTGGTTGCAGCAGAAGGCGCGCTATCTCCGCAACGACGACGGCGTCGAGACGTGGCGGCCGATTTTCGCGGCAAACGAACTCTACGAGGCGGCGCTGAAGCAGAAGGGACTCGTGCCTTATACCGGCGTGTGGCCGCAGGTCGAGAAGATCGCGCGCCGGTCACGGGTGCCGGTGCTCGAGCCGCAGATCGAATACGAGGTGGAACGGCCACGCGCGGCCATCCGTGAGTTCAAGTCCCTGTCGCTGGCCGACACCGAGTGTTTCGCGCGCACGCTGCAGCGGTTGGAGACCGATCTCGACCTGATGCGGGACCGCGCCAACGCCTGGGCCGCCGGCGACGTGGCTCGTCTGCGCCAGCTCGCGCCGGTGGAGCGGGCCGGCGCATGCATCGGGATGCTGCTCGAGTCTTCGTTCGCGCGCCGTCGCGGCCTCGGCGACGTGCTCGATCGCGCCCGTGGCGCCTGGATCGAAGCCGTCGAGGCGGCGCTCGCGCGCAATGCATCGACGCTGGCCGTGATCTCCGTCGAGGAGTTGCTGCGTCCGGACGGGCACCTTGCGCGGCTCCGGCAGAAGGGCTACCGCATCGAGGGCCCGTGATCCGCGGCACGGCGGTTTCGTGTCGAAACATGACCGACGCGTCAGACGATGGCCCGGTTTGCCCGCGCCGCCGGTCAAGTCCGCTAGACTACCGGCCCCGTTTTTCAAAATCTGAACCGCGGGCTCCCGTCTGCGGGGCCGCTCCGTAGCGATGACCGAACCCAGACCGATGCTGACGGCCACGCCGCTGGCCGCCGGAAACGACGCCTACGTCGAGGCGATGTACGAGCGCTTCCTGCAGCAGCCCGAGGCGGTCGACCCTCGATGGCGCGAATATTTCGCGGGCCTGGGGCCCACGGCGCAGGACGTGCCGCACGGTCCGCTGGTCGCGGACCTGACGCGTCGCGCGAGGATGCCACGCGTGGCGGTGCCCGCCGGCGCGGGCTCGGGCGTGCCCGCGCCGGCCGGTTCACCGCCGACCGCGGGTGGCGCGGCGGCCAGGCAGGGCGCGGTCTCGCGCATGATCCAGATCTACTCGAACCGCGGCCACCTGATCGCCGACATCGACCCGCTTGGCCTCATGGTCCGGCCGATGCCGCAGGTGCTCACGCTCGAATACCTCGGCCTGACGGAAGCCGACTTCGACACCGAGTTCCTCACCGGCAGCCGCAACGAGGCGATCAAGCCGCGGCTGCCTCTGCGCGACATCCTCGCGCAACTCAGGCACATCTACTGCGGCACGATCGGCGCGGAATTCGCGCACGTCTCCGACGAGACCGAGCGTCTGTGGCTGCAGGACCGGTTCCAGGTCGGCCGGCTGACGCAACACTTCGGTTCCGGGCAACGCCGGGAGATCCTCTGGCACCTGACCATGGCCGAGGGGCTCGAGCGCTACCTCGCGACGCGCTACCCGGCGCAGAAGCGCTTTTCGCTCGAGGGCGGCGACAGCCTGATTCCGCTGCTCGAGCAGGTGATCCAGTGCGGCGGCGGGCACGGCGTCGAGGACGTCGTGCTCGGCATGGCGCACCGCGGCCGCCTCAATGTGCTGGTCAACGTGCTCGGCAAGTCCCCCGAGGCGCTGTTCTCCGAATTCGAGGGCAAGTACGACCTCAAGGCGCTCGAAGGCTCGGGCGACGTCAAGTATCACAAGGGCTTCTCGTGCGACGTGCGCACGCCCGCGGGCAACGTGCACGTCGCGCTCGCGTTCAATCCCTCGCACCTCGAGGTCGTCGACGCCGTCGTCGAGGGCTCGGTGCGCGCGCGTCAGGAGCGACGCGGCGACGAGCGTGGCGAAAAGGTCATGCCGGTACTGATCCACGGCGATGCGGCCTTCGCGGGGCAGGGCGTCATCCAGGAAACGCTGCAGATGTCGCAGACCCGCGCGTTCCGCACGGGCGGCACGATCCACGTGATCATCAACAACCAGGTCGGCTTCACGACCCACGACGCGCGCGACACGCGCTCGACGCTGTACTGCAGCGACGTCGCGAAGATGATCGAGGCACCGATCCTGCACGTGAACGGCGATGATCCGGAGGCCGTGGTGTTCGCGGCGCGCTTCGCGGTCGACTACCGTGCGAAATTCCGGAAGGACGTGGTCATCGACCTCGTCTGCTATCGCCGCCTCGGTCACAACGAGGCCGACGAGCCGGCGGCCACCCAGCCGGTCATGTATGCGACGATCCGCCGCAAGCCCACGACGCGCCAGCTCCATGCGGACAGACTCGTCGCGGCGGGCGTCATCACACCAGGCGATGCCGACGCGCTGGTCGAGCAGTACCGCCGTGGTCTCGACGAAGGCAAGCCGCAGACCCGCAACGTCGTCGGCATGATCGGCAACAAGTACACGGTCGACTGGAGCAGGTTCCGCGACGTGGACTGGTCCGAGGAGATCACCACGGGTGTGCACGCCGCGACGCTCAGGGACCTGGCGGCGAAGGTCACGAGCTTCCCCGAAGGGTTCAGGCTGCACCGCCAGGTGCAGAAGATCGTCGACGACCGGCGCCGGATGGCGGCGGGTCAGCAGATGGTCGACTGGGGCTTCGCCGAGACGCTCGCGTACGCATCCCTGCTGGAGGGTGGCTACGAGATCCGGCTGACCGGCCAGGACAGCGGCCGCGGCACTTTCTTCCACCGCCACGCCGTCGGCCACGACCAGGGCACCGGCGCCACGTACGTGCCGCTGATGCACCTGCGGCCCGGCCAGCCGCGCTTTCGCGTCACGGACTCGCTGCTGTCCGAGGAAGCGGTGCTCGGCTTCGAGTATGGCTATTCGATCACCGACCCGAACTGCCTCGTCATCTGGGAAGGGCAGTTCGGCGACTTCGCAAACGGCGCGCAGGTGATCATCGACCAGTTCATTTCCTCCGGCGAGACCAAGTGGGGTCGCATCTGCGGGCTCACGCTGTTCCTGCCGCACGGCTACGAGGGCCAGGGCCCCGAGCATTCGTCGGCGCGTCTCGAGCGGTTCCTGCAACTGTGCGCCGAGAACAACATGTCGGTGTGCGTACCGTCGACGCCGGCGCAGATGTTCCACATGCTGCGACGGCAGATGCTGCGCCCGTTCCGCAAGCCGCTCATCGTCATGACGCCGAAGAGCCTGCTGCGGCACAAGCTCTCCGTCTCGGCGTTCGACGAACTCACTCGCGGCTCGTTCCACGAGGTGATCGGCGAGGTCGACGACCTGCCGGCGCAGGACGTCGACCGCGTGGTGTTCTGCTCCGGCAAGGTGTATTTCGATCTGCTGGAGCAGCGGCGCGCCACGGACATCCGCAACGTGGCGATCGTGCGCATCGAGCAACTCTATCCCTTTCCCGCCCAGGATTACGCCGCGGCGCTGGCGCGGTATCCGCACGCGCGCGAGATCGTCTGGTGCCAGGAAGAGCCGCAGAACCAGGGCGCCTGGTACCAGATCCGCCATCGCCTGCAGGAGCCGCTCGAGGGTCGACGGGATCTGCTCTATTCGGGCCGGCGGCCGGCGGCTGCCCCGGCGACGGGCATCATGCAACTGCACGCCTCGGAGCAGCACGGCCTCGTCACGGCCGCGCTGACGGCCAGCCCCCACGAACCGTCGGTGCGCCCGCCCAGCCGCGGGCGAGCCGCCGGCAGCACCAGGAAGAAGTCATGAGCACGATCGAGGTTCGCGTCCCGCAACTGCCCGAGTCCGTCGCCGACGCCACGGTCGTCGAGTGGCGCAAGCAGCCTGGCGACGTGGTCCAGCGCGACGAGAACCTCGTCGACCTCGAGACCGACAAGGTGATGCTCGAGGTGCCGGCGCCGACGGCCGGTGTGCTCAGGGAACTCAAGGTCCACAACGGCGACACCGTCACGGGTGGGCAACTGCTCGCGATCATCGAGGAAGGCGCCGCCGCGGGCACCTCGGCGAAGGCCGCGGGAGCCGGCGGTCCGCCAGCCGCGACTCCGCAGGCCGCCCCGCAGTCGGCCGCGCCCGTGGAGACGGGCGACGCGAAGGCCGGCGACAGGCTCGCGCCATCGGTGCGCCGGCTCGTCGAGGAGCACCGGCTCGAGCCGTCGGCCATCGTCGGGTCGGGTCGTGACGGCCGCATCACCAAGGGTGACGTGCTGAGTCATCTCGCGGACAAGGACGGTCCGGCGGCGGCAGGTACGTCCTGTGTACCCGTTGCGGCAGTGACGGCCGCGACCCGTCCGGCCGGGGGGGGCGGTGACGCAAGGGGCGAGCGTCGCGTGCCGATGACGCGTCTGCGCGCGCGCATCGCCGAACGTCTCGTGCAGGCGCAGTCGACGGCGGCGATGCTGACGACGTTCAACGAGGTCGACCTCGCGTCCATCAACGCCCTGCGCGCGCGGTACAGGGACCGCTTCGAAAAGGAACACGGCGCACGCCTCGGCTTCATGTCGTTCTTCGTCAAGGCCAGCATCGAGGCGCTGAAGCGCTTTCCGGTCGTCAACGCGTCAGTCGACGGCAACGACATCGTCTATCACGAGTATTACGACATCGGCGTTGCCGTCTCGACCGACCGCGGCCTGGTGGTGCCGGTGCTGCGCAATGCCGACGCGCTCGCCTTCGGCGAAATCGAGCAGGCCATCGTCGGCTACGCCACCCGCGCCCGCGACGGCCAGCTCACGCTCGAGGAACTCACCGGCGGCACGTTCACCATCACCAATGGCGGTGTGTTCGGCTCGCTGCTCTCGACGCCGATCCTCAACATGCCGCAGAGTGCGATCCTCGGCATGCACAAGATCCAGGACCGTCCCGTGGTGGTCGACGGTCAGGTCGTGGTCCGGCCGATGATGTACCTCGCGCTGTCCTACGATCACCGCCTGATCGACGGCCGGGAGGCGGTGCAGTTCCTCGTCGCGGTGAAGGAACTGCTCGAAGATCCCGCGCGCCTGCTGCTGCACGTCTGAATCACCCCGGGAGCCAACATGGCCGATACTGCCACTTCCTTCGACGTCATCGTGATCGGTGCGGGTCCCGCGGGATACCCGTGCGCGCTGCGCGCGGCGCAGAACAAGCTCACCGTCGCGTGCATCGACGAGTGGCAGAACCCCGACGGCTCCTGGACCTTCGGCGGCACGTGTCTGAACGCGGGGTGCATACCGTCGAAGGCGCTGCTCGAGTCGTCGGAGCTCTATCACCGCGCGCAGGTGGAGTTCGCGGCGCACGGCATCGCGGCGACGGGACTCGCGTTCGACCTGGCCCGGATGCAGAAGCGCAAGGCGACGATCGTGAAGGGCTCGACGCAGGGCATCGCGGGCATGCTCAAAGCCACCGGCGTCGCGGCGCTGCAGGGGCACGGCCGGCTGCTCGCCGGCAACCGGGTCGAATACACGGCGGCGGACGGCAGCCGGCGTGAGCTCGTCGCAAAACACGTCGTGCTGGCGTCCGGCTCGCAGCCGATGCCGTTGCCGAGCGTGCCTTTCGACGGCCAGCGCGTCGTCGATTCCCAGGGCGCGCTCGAGTTCGACGCCGTGCCGAAACGTCTCGGCGTCATCGGCGCGGGCGTGATCGGCCTCGAACTCGGCAGTGTCTGGCGTCGGCTCGGTGCCGGGGTCGTCGTGCTCGAGGCCATGGAGCAGTTCCTGTGGATGGCCGACGCGGCGGTCGCGAAGGAAGCCCTGCGGCACTTCAGGAAGCAGGGCCTCGACGTCCGCCTGGGAGCCAGGGTCGGTGGCGCCGATGTCGGACCGGACGGCGTCACGCTCAGGTACACGGACGCCGGGGGCGAGCAGACGGTGACAGTGGACAAGGTCGTGGTCGCGATCGGTCGCAGGCCTTTTACTGCAGGGCTGCTCGGCGAGGGCACGGGCGTCAAGGTGGACGCGCGCGGCTTCATCGAGGTCGACGACCAATGCCGCACCGGTGCCGGCAACGTCTGGGCGGTCGGCGACGTCGTGCGCGGCCCGATGCTCGCGCACAAGGGCAAGGAAGAGGGCGTCATGGTTGCCGACCTGATCGCGGGCCTGCACTCCGAGGTCAATTATGGGGCTGTGCCGTCGGTGATCTACACGGCGCCGGAGATCGCCTGGGTCGGGCAGACGGAGCAGCAGGTCAAGGAGGGCGGGCGCGAGTACAAGGTGGGCACCTTCCCGTTCACGGCGAGCGGGCGCGCGCGGGCGATGGAGGCGACGGCGGGCTTCTGCAAGGTCATTGCCGCGCAGGATGACGACGAGATCCTCGGCGTCCACATCATCGGGCCCATGGCCGGCGAACTGATCGCCGAGGCAGTGCTCGCCATGGACTACTCGGCGAGTGCCGAGGACCTCCAGCGCACCATGCACGCGCATCCGACGCTGAGCGAGGCGCTGCACGAGGCGGCGCTGAACGCGGACAAGCGGGCGATCGACATCCTCAACCGTTGAGGCGCCCGGCGCAGGAGGCCTCGGCAGGTGCGCCGAACGCCTCGCACTGCGGTTGGCGCTCTACGCCTGACGGCGCGCCGTCACGACGCTCGGCAGTGTCGCGATTCGCGCCAGCACGCGGCTCAGCTCGTCGAGCGCATGCACCTTCAGCGTCACGTCGAGCGTCGCTACGCTGTCGACAGGGTTGGTATGGGTGTTCATCGCCTCGATGCTGATCTGCTCGTCGGCGAGCACGCCCGAGATGTCGCGCACGAGCCCGCGCCGGTCGAGCGCCTCGATGCGGATCCTGACCGGAAACGTCCGTTCACCGGCCGGCGCGCCCCAGTCGACCGTCAGCACCCGCTGCGGGTTCTGTTCGCGCAGGCGGCGCAGGTTGGCGCAGGTGGCGCGGTGAATGCTCACGCCGCGGCCAACGGTGACGTAGCCCAGGATCTGCTCGGGCGGCACCGGGCGACAGCACCGGGCGAGGGTGCTGAGCAGGTCGCCGACGCCGTCGACGACGAGGCCGGCCGATGCGCCGGGCGTCGCGTGTTTCGGCCGCTTCGCCACCCTTGGCGCGGTTTCCCGCTGCTCGTGCAGCCGGCGATGGATCGCGCCCGCCACCTGGGCGAGCGTGGTCTCTCCCTCGCCGAGGCCGACGTAAAGTGCGTCCGCGTCCGGCAGACCCAGGTCCGCGAGGATCTCGGGCAGCGACGGTGCTCGCACCCCCAGCCGCTCGAACTCGCGCTCCAGCATCTGTCGGCCCTGCTCCCGGTTCTGCGCCTCGTCCTGCCTGCGGAACCAGGCGCGCACCTTGGCGCGGTTGCGCGGCGAAGCCAGGAAGCCGAGCTGCGGCACGAGCCAGTCACGGCTCGGGTGCGGCTGCTTCGCCGCGATGATCTCCACGGTGTCGCCGTTGGCGAGCGCACGGTCCAGCGTCACCAGGCGGCCGTTGACGCGCGCACCGCGGCAGCGATGACCGAGATCCGTGTGCACCTGGTAGGCGAAATCGAGCGGCGTCGCGCCGCGCGGCAGGTCGACGACGTCGCCCTTCGGGCTCAGTGCGTAGACGCGGTCCTCGAAAACCTCGGCCTGCAGGCCCGCGAGTACGTCGGGCTCGACGCCCTCGCGCGACGGTTCGAGCAGTTGCCGGAGCCAGACGATCTTCTGCTGGAAGCCCGCCGCGGCCTTGCGGCCTTCCTTGTACTGCCAGTGCGCGGCGACGCCGAGCTCGGCGTGGTCGTGCATCTCGTGCGTGCGGATCTGCACTTCGAGCGGCAGCCGTCCCGGGCCGACGACGGCCGTGTGCAGCGAGCGGTAGTCGTTGCTCTTGGGCGTGGCGATGTAGTCGTCGTACTCGCCGGGGATGGAGCGCCACAGCCCGTGCACGACGCCGAGCACGGCATAGCACTCGGCGATGGTGTTCACGATGACGCGCGCCGCCAGCACGTCCATGACCTGCTCGAAACGCAGCGACTTGCGCTGCATCTTGCGCCAGATGCTGTAGATGTGCTTCGGACGGCCCGTCACGACGCCGTGGATTCCGAGCATCTCCAGCTCGCGGCCGAGGTCGCGCTTGACGTCTTCGATGTACTGCTCGCGCTCGGCACGCTTGGACTTGAGCCAGCCCGCGATGCGCCGGTACTCCTCGGGCTGGTTGTATCGGAACGCGAGGTCTTCCAGTTCCCACTTGAGCTGCCAGATGCCGAGCCGGTTCGCGAGCGGCGCGTAGATCTCGTGGGTCTCGAGCGCGGCGCGGCGTTGCGCGAGTTCCGTGGCGTCCTTGATGCCGCGCATGCGCACGAGCTGCAGTGCGAGCCGGATCAGCACCAGGCGGATGTCGGACGCCAGCGCCAGCAGCAGTTTGCGCAGGCCCTCGGCCTGCTCGGGCTCGAGCGCCTGCCCGGGGTTCCAGCCGGCCGGGATGCCGCTGTCGCCGACCGTCCGCAGTTCGGTGGCGAGTCTGACGGCTGCCTCGCCGAACGTCGGCAGGGCCGTCTCGGCGTCGACCCGCCCGCCCTCCAGCAGGGGGACCAGCAGCCCCGCGAGCAGCACGTCGTCGTCGGCCTGCAGCAGCGCGAGGACCGCCACCAGCTCCGTGGCACGTCGCGTGTGCACGTCGGCCGACAGGCTGGTCACGTGGTCGAGCGCCGCGCGCACCTTTGGCGGGAGCGTGCGCAGGTCGATTTCGGCGGGTTTCACGGCTCGGGCATTCGGTTCCGGCGACGCGCGCGGTCGTGCGGCGTCCGCGTCAAAGACGCTATCATACGGCCCCGATATCCCGCGGCTGCCGATCCGGAGGTTATTTGCCGAGAATCAACCGTGGCGGACGGCGCTGGACGGCCAGGTCTGGCACTCCCGGCGCCGCCGGTGAGACGGTGCGCATTCTCGGCATCGATCCGGGCTCGCAGGCGACCGGCTTCGGCATCGTCGACTGGCGCGACGGTGACGCCAGCTACGTCGCGAGCGGTGCCATCCGCACGCGCGGGGCGGCTTTCGCGCCGCGCCTGCGGCAGATCTTCGACGGCGTGCTCGAACTCGTCCGGGAATACCGTCCGGCGGAGGTCGCCATCGAGCGGGTGTTCATGCATCGCAATGCCGACAGCGCGCTCAAGCTCGGCCAGGCGCGCGGGGCGGCGATCTGTGCGGTGTACTCGGGCGCGGCGACACTCTATGAATATGCTCCGCGCGAAGTGAAGCTCGCCGTCGTCGGACAGGGCGGGGCGCAGAAGGAACAGGTGCAGTTGATGGTGCGCAATCTGCTGCGTCTGCGGGGCGAACTCGGGCCGGACGCGGCCGACGCGATCGGCCTCGCGCTCTGCCATGCCTATTCGCGGGGCGTGCGGCAGGTGGTCGACGTCGCGACGGTGCTGGTCGAGGGCCGGCCGTGATCGGCTCGTTGCGCGGGCGGCTCGCGGCCAGGCATCCGCCGGTGCTTCTGGTAGACGTCAACGGCGTCGGCTACGAGGTCGAGGCACCGATGTCGACCTTCTACAACCTGCCGGCGCTGGGCGCCGAGGTCAGCCTGCACACGCATCTCGTCGTGCGCGAGGACGCCCACGTGCTGTTCGGTTTTGGCACCGAGCGCGAACGTGGCCTGTTCCGAGAACTCATCCGGATCTCGGGCGTGGGGCCGCGCATCGCGCTCGGCATCCTCTCCGGCGCCAGCGTGGACGAGTTCCACCGCTGCGTCGAGGCGCAGGACACGGCGGCGCTCACACGCATCCCGGGCATCGGCCGCAAGACGGCCGAGCGTCTGATCGTCGAGATGCGTGACCGCTTGAATGCGCTGGCGACGGCGCAGCCGTTCGCCGCGAAGGGCCCGGCGACAGGCGGCGGCGCACCGAGCCCGCAGGCGGAAGCCTACGGCGCGCTCGTGGCGCTCGGCTACAAGCCCGCCGAGGTGACCCGGCTGCTGCAGAAGGTCGACCCGGCGGTGACCACGACCGAGGAACTGATCCGCCACGCGCTGCGCGCAGCGGGCAACTGAGGCGCCCGTGACCAGACACGAGAGCCACGTGACGATCGAGCCGGACCGCGCCGTGTCGCCGGCCGCGCAACGCGACGAGGAGGTCTATGACCGCGCCGTGCGCCCGAAGACGCTCGCCGACTATGTCGGGCAGCCGGTGATGAAGGCGCAGATGGAGATCTTCATCACGGCGGCGCGCAACCGCGGCGAGTCGCTCGACCACACGCTGATCTTCGGACCGCCCGGTCTCGGCAAGACGACGCTCGCGCACGTGATCGCGAACGAGCTCGGCGTGGGCTTCAAGCAGACCTCGGGACCGGTGCTCGAACGTCCCGGCGATCTGGCCGCGCTGCTCACGAACCTGCAGGCCAACGAGATCCTGTTCGTCGACGAGATCCACAGACTGAGCCCGGTCGTCGAGGAGATCCTCTATCCGGCGCTCGAAGACTTCCAGCTCGACATCATGATCGGCGAGGGGCCGGGCGCGCGCTCGATCAAGATCGACCTGCCGCCGTTCACGCTCGTCGGTGCCACGACGCGCGCGGGGCTGCTCACCTCGCCGCTGCGCGACCGCTTCGGCATCGTGCAGCGCCTCGAGTTCTACGGCCACGACGAGCTGCAGCGCATCGTGCAGCGCTCCGCGGGCATCCTCGGCGTGGCGGCCGACGCCGAAGGCGCCGTGCAGATCGCCACCCGTTCGCGCGGCACGCCGCGCATCGCCAACCGGCTGTTGCGCCGCGTGCGCGACTACGCCGAGGTCAAGGCGGGCGGGCGCATCACGCGCGAGGTGGCGCAGGCCGCGCTCGACCTGCTCGATGTCGATCCGCAGGGCTTCGACCCGATGGACCGCCGGCTCATGCTGACGATCATCGAGAAGTTCGACGGTGGCCCGGTCGGCGTCGACAGTCTCGCAGCGGCGCTCGGCGAGGAGCGCGGCACCATCGAGGACGTGATCGAGCCGTTCCTGATCCAGCAGGGATACATCATGCGCACGGCGCGCGGCCGCGTCGCGGCGCGCAACGCGTATCTGCACTTTGGCCTGCCGCCGCCCGCGCCCGAGCAGCGGCCCGGCACGCTGGGCCTGTTCGAAGGCTGAGATGTCCTGCTGTCCCACCTGCCCGCAGACTCGAGACGAGGTGATCCGCGCATGATCGGCGAGCATTCCATCCTCGACCTGCTGCTGCAGGCGAGCCTGGTCGTGCAACTGGTGATGCTGTTGCTGATCGGCGCGTCGGTGGCGTCCTGGGCGATCATCCTCGGCAAGCGCCGCCTGCTCGGCGAAGCGCGTCTCGCGGCCGACCGCTTCGAGAACCAGTTCTGGGCCGGCGGCGAGCTGGCCACACTGTACAAGTCGCTCGACGGCAGCTCGCCAACCGGCATGGCAGACATCTTCGTGTCGGGCTTTCGCGAGTTCTCGCGCCTCAAGTCGCAGGGGCTCGTCGGCGCGCAGTTGCTCGACGGCGCGCGCCGCGCGATGAAGGTCGCGCAGCTCAAGGAAACCGACCGTCTCGAGCAGAATCTCTCGACACTGGCGACCGTCGGCTCGACCAGCCCGTATGTCGGCCTGTTCGGCACGGTGTGGGGCATCCTCACCGCGTTCCAGGGGCTCGGCCACGTACAGCAGGCGACGCTCGCCACGGTCGCGCCGGGCATCGCCGAAGCGCTGATCGCCACGGCAATGGGCCTGTTCGCGGCGATCCCCGCCGTCATCGCCTACAACCGCTACGCCGACCACGTCTCGCGGCTCGAGCTGCGCTACGACACGTTCATGGAAGAGCTGTCGACGATCCTGCAGCGCCACGCGGGCGTCGCGCAGGGCTAGGCGGGAGCGCAGGCGATGGCTCGCAACCGGCGCGGCCGCAAGCTGATGGGCGAGATCAACGTCGTGCCCTACATCGACGTGATGCTCGTGCTGCTGATCATCTTCATGGTGACCGCGCCGATGCTGAGCCAGGGCATCAAGGTTGACCTGCCGCAGGCCGCGGCCGAGCCGATCGAGCCCGACGATCTCGAGCCGCTGCTGCTGAGCGTCGATGCGGCAGGCGCGATGTACCTGAACCTCGGCGACCCGAAGCAGGCGCTCGAGCCGGACCGGCTGCTCGAACTGGCGGCGGCGGCGCTGCGCAGGGAACCCGAGCGTCCCGTATTGGTCAAGGCGGACAGGGTCGTGCCGTACGGTCGTGTCGTGGAGGGCATGGTGCTGCTGCAACGCGCGGGGGCGAAGAAAGTCGGGTTCGTGACCGTACCGGCCGCGACGACGCGCCGGACCGGGCAGCGCTAGAGCATGGCGCGGCCCGAAGTCCGTCGCCCGGGCCCCTGGCTCGGATCCGTCGCGCTGCACGTCGTACTGGTCGCGCTGCTGGCGACCGCGGCCCTGCGTTGGCGCAGCGACGAGCCGCTGCCGCAACTCGCCATCGAAGGCGACGTCGTCCGCTACGAGGACCTCCCGGCGCGCGTGCGGGCAGGCAAGCCGCTGCGCGAGCCGGTGCCGAAGTCCACCGCACAGGCGGCCGAACGACCCATCGAGCGGCCTGTCGCCCCCCCCCCGGAGCCAGCACCCCAGGCGGTGCCCGAGCCGCCGCCCCCCGAACCCGTCGTCGACCAGGCACGACAGCAGGCCGAGGCGCGACAGCGCGAGCAGGAGCGCATCGCGCTCGAGCGTCGTCAGGCCGAGGAGCGGGCGGCGCGGGACAAGCAGGCCGTGGAGGCGCAGCATCGCCAGCAGGCGGCCGAAGACCGCAAGCGCGCCGCGGCCGCCGAAGCCGAGGCAAAGCGCAAGGCCGCGGAGCAGAAGGAGCAGAGGGAGCAGGAGGCACTGGCGGCGAAGCAGAAGCAGGCGGAGCAGGAAAAGACGGCGCGCGAAGCCGGGGCACGAGCCGATCGCGAAGCCGAGCTACGGCGCGCGCTCGCGAGCGAGGAAGAGGGCGAGGCGATCGCGCGCTCGGGCGTCGTGGACGAGTATCGCGCGATGCTGATCCAGACCATCGAGCGCAACTGGAACAGGCCGCCGTCGGCGCGTGCCGGCCTCGAGTGCACGCTCTACGTCACGCAGGCCACCGGCGGCACGGTCATCGACGTGAAGATCGGCGAGTGCAACGGCGACCAGGCTGTGCGCGAATCCGTTGCCAATGCCGTGTATCGTTCGTCCCCGCTGCCGGCGCCACGCGATCCGCGGGCCTTCGAGCGGCGGCTGGTGATGGTGTTCAAGCCCACGGAGTAGCGACTCTTGACGACCTGTCTTCGCGCGTTCGCGCAGCACGCTGTGCGCTCCGGCGTCGCCGGCGCGGTCCTCGCCCTGACCTTGCTGTGGTCCGCCGGCGCGCAGGCCCAGTTGCGCCTCGACATCACGCAGGGTGTCCGTGACGCGGTGCCGATCGCCGTCGTGCCGTTCGGCGGACAGGCCGAAGGCGGGCCGAACGACGTCGCGGCCGTCGTCGCGAACGACCTGCAGCTCAGCGGCCGCTTCAAGCCGCTCGAGCGTCGCGACATGGTGACGCGGCCGACGACGGGTGCCTCGATCCGCTTCGAGGACTGGCGGCTGCTGCGCTCCGACTTCATCGTCGTGGGCCGCGTCGAGCCGGAGGCCGCCGGCCTCGCCGTGACGTTCGAGCTGTTCAACGTGCAGAGCGGGCAGCCGCTGCTGAGCCAGCGCCTGCCGACCAGCGAGCGCGGCCTGCGCGCGACGGCACACCGCATCGCCGACCTCGTGTTCGAGCGGCTTACGGGCATTCCCGGCGCGTTTTCGACACGTATCGCGTACGTGTCGGTCGAAGGTCGGCCGCCGCGCCAGAAATACCGGCTCGTGGTCGCCGACGCCGACGGCTACGCGCCGCGCACGATCACGGAATCGTCGGAGCCCCTGATGTCGCCGGCGTGGTCGCCCGACGGCCAGAGCCTCGCCTACGTCTCGTTCGAGGGCAAGGCCTCGGCGATCTACGTGCAGCGGCTCGCGACCGGCGAGCGTCGCCGCGTCTCGGCCCGGCTCGGCATCAACGGCGCGCCGGCGTGGTCGCCGGACGGCCGCAAGCTCGCGCTGACGCTGTCGCGCGACGGCAACCTCGACGTGTTCGTGCTCGACCTCGCGACCCAGGTCCTGACGCGGCTCACGACCGACGGCGCGATCGACACCGAGCCGGAATGGTCGCGTGACGGCGCCAGCGTCTACTTCACGTCGGACCGCGCCGGCCAGCCGCAGGTCTATCGTGTGGCGGCCGCGGCGGGCCAGCAGCCACAGCGGCTCACGTTCACCAACGCCTACAACGCGCGTCCGCGGGTCTCGCCGGACGGGCAGTCGATCGCTCTCGTGACGCTGGACCGCGGGGGCTACCGGATCGCGACTTTCGACCTGAAGACGCGCAACCTGCACGTGCTGACCGACGGCCGGCAGGACGAGGCTCCGAGCTTCGCGCCCAACGGTGCGGCGATCATGTACGCGACGCGCAGCGGCGCGCGCGGGACGCTCGCGATGGTGTCGTCGGACGGACGGTTCCAGCAGCGGCTCAGTTCCGACGCGGGCGACGTGCGCGAGCCCGCCTGGTCGCCGTACCCTTCGTCGCCGCGGTGAACAACCCGCGCCGCCAAGGTATGATTCGCCCCTAATTTGCGGCGCACGCCGCGGTCCTTGCCGAACTCCGAGGAACTCGATGACCAACACGAAGTGGATCCACGCCGTCGCCGTCGCGATGCTCGCGCTCGGTCTCGCCGCCTGTCAGAAGCCCAAGCAGGTCCAGCCCGAAGCGACGGCGCCGGCGCCGACGACGGACACTTCCGGCGCGCAGACCAGCGGAATCGGCGCCGACGCTTCGGCGGCGGCGGCCGCCGGCACGATGAGCGACGCGCAGCGCCAGGCGCTCGCCGCGCTGCAGGCGAAGAACGTGGTCTACTTCGATTACGACAGCAGCGAGATCCGGCCCGAGTACGACGCCGTCGTCTCGGCACATGCCGCCTACCTGTCGAAATACCCGAACGCACGAGTGCGTCTCGAAGGTCACACGGACGAGCGCGGTTCGCGCGAGTACAACATCGGCCTCGGCGAGCGCCGCGCGCAGACGGTGCGCCGGGCCCTGATGCTGCAGGGCGTCGCCGAAGGGCGCATCGCGACCGTGAGCTACGGCGAGGAGCGTCCGGCCGTCGAAGGCGCCGACGAAGCCGCCTACGCGCAGAACCGGCGCGTCGAACTCGTCCAGGTGCAGTGAACGTCATGGTTCGCCGGGCGCTTGCCTCGTCGGTCGCCGTGGTCTCGCTGCTGTGCGGGGCGGCGGCGCACGCGCAGTTCAGCGGCACCGCGAGCAACAAGGAACTCGAGACCCGCGCGAACAAGACCGACGCGCGCATCGGCGCGCTCGAGGAGCGCCTGAACCAGGCGTTGCTCGACCTGCAGCGCCAGATCGAGTCGTCGCAGCAGGAACTGCGCACCCTGCGCGGGCAGATCGAGGAAGCGCGGCACGACGTCGAGATGCTGCAGCAGCAGCAACGGGATCTCTACGCCGATCACGATCGGCGTCTGCTCGCCATCGAGAACGGCGCGGCGGCCGGCAGCGTGCCGCCGTCCTCCGGTGGCCTCGCCAATCCTCCGGACGTCGTGTTTGCCGACGAGGCCTCGGCTTATGGCGACGCGTTCGCCGCGATGAAGGCCGGGCGCTATGCGGAGGCCGCCACGGGCTTCCAGACCTACCTCGCCAAGTACCCGCGTGGCCCGCGCGCCGACAACGCGACGTACTGGCTCGGCGAGGCGCAGTTCATGCAGCAGCAGTACGAGCCGGCGCTCAAGTCGTTCCAGGCAGTCAGCGCGTTTCCGGATTCGCGGCGTCTCGCGGACGCACTGCTCAAGGTCGGCGACTGCCAGGCCGCGCTGAAGGCGTTCCGCAACGCACGCACCTCCTACGCGAAGGTCGTCTCGACCTGGCCCGAGTCGGAGGCCGCGGCCCAGGCGCGCATGCGCATCGAGAAGCTCAACGCCGAGGGCCGGTGAGTCGGCTCAAGGTCACCGAGACCTTTGTCTCGATCCAGGGCGAGGCCGATGCCGTCGGCTGGCCGACGCTCTTCATCCGGCTGACGGGCTGCCCCCTGCGCTGCGTCTACTGCGACACGCAGTACGCGTTCCATGGTGGCGAGTGGCGCACGGTTGCGCAGTTGCTCGAGACGGCTCGGGGCAGCGGCGTGCGTCACGTGTGTGTCACCGGCGGCGAACCCCTCGCACAGAAGGCCTGCCTCGAACTGCTCACGGCGCTCTGCGATGCGGGGTTTCTCGTGTCGCTAGAGACGAGCGGGGCGTTCGACGTCGCGCCCGTCGATGCGCGCGTGAGCCGGGTCGTCGATCTCAAGACGCCGGGCTCCGGCGAACAGCGCCGCAGCCGGCTCGGGAATCTCGACGTGCTCACCGCGCACGACCAGATCAAGTTCGTGCTCGGCTCCCGCGCCGATTACGAGTGGGCACGCGAGCTGCTGCGCGGGCGCGCCGGCGCCGTCCGTGCCCAGGTGCTGTTCTCTCCCGTCTGGGGTGAACTCGCGCCGCGTCAGCTCGCCGAGTGGATCCTCGCGGACCGTCTCGATGTCCGGCTGCAGGTGCAGTTGCACAAGGTGCTCTGGGGCAACGAGCCGGGACGATGAACGTGGCAGGGGAACACGAGAGACGACCGCAGCGGCCCGCCGTCGTACTCGTGTCGGGCGGGCTCGATTCGGCCACCTGCCTCGCCATCGCGCGCGCCGAGGGTTTCCGCTGTCACGCCTTGAGTTTCCGCTACGGACAGCGGCACGTGGCGGAACTCGCGGCGGCGGCACGGGTGGCGCGGGACCTCGGTGCCGTCGAGCATCGCATCATGCAGATCGACCTCGCCGCGTTCGGCGGTTCGGCGCTCACCGATGCGTCGATCGCCGTGCCCGAGGGCGGCGCGTCCGGCCAGGCCATCCCGGTGACGTATGTCCCGGCGCGCAACACGGTGTTCCTCGCGTGCGCGCTCGCGTGGGCCGAGGTGCTCGGTGCCGCCGACATCTACATCGGCGTCAATGCGGTGGATTATTCCGGCTACCCGGACTGCCGTCCCGAGTTCATCGCGGCCTTCGAGCGGATGGCCAACCTCGCGACACGCGCTGGCGTCGAGGGCGAGCGGTTGCGCGTGCGGACCCCATTGATCCAGCTGAGCAAGGCCGGGATCATCCGGCGCGGCGTGGAGTTGGGGGTCGATTACGCATCGACGGTGTCGTGTTATCAGGCGGACGACGCGGGCGCGGCCTGCGGGCGCTGCGATTCATGCCGGCTGCGACGCGCCGGCTTCGAGGCAGCCGGCGTGCCGGACCCGACGCGGTATCGGGTATGATTCGCGCCCGGAAAAGCGCTTGCACGGGCCGTTAGCTCAGCGGTAGAGCAGCTGGCTTTTAACCAGTTGGTCGATGGTTCGATCCCATCACGGCCCACCATACCGCTCAACGACTTACGCGAATCTAGGCGGGCCATGATCAGAGCCTGCTACCGATTTGCTACCACGGGCCGGAGGAGGGCGTTCGCAACCTTCTCCGCCGCGTCGTCCATGTCCTTCGGCAGCGCGTCCGCGTACTGATCCATCGTGAACGCCACCGACGCGTGGCCTGCGAGCGTGCTCACGACCTTCGGCTGCACGCCCATCGAAAGGGCGAGGGTGCAGAAGGTGTGCCGGAGCATGTGGAAGGTGCCCTTGACCGGCGTGCGCTTCGGGAACTCCTCCGTCGGGCCGGTGCGCTTCAGCATCGGCAGCCACGAGCGGTTGCGCCAGTTCGAGTAGTCGACGGCGCTCCCATCCTCCGACGTGAAGATCAACCGCTCGTCGGGGCCCTGGTGGATGCGCACGACGTTGCCGTCGAGCTTCTCCTTCTGCGCCTTCAGCTCGGCGACCACCTCGGCGGGGACCGGGATCGCACGCAGCGAGTTCTCGGTCTTTAGGTCCGACTTCGCGCCGTGGGTGAACTGTTCCTTCGGCATCAGCACGCCACGCTCGAGGTCGATGTCGCACCAGCGCAGGCCGAAGATCTCGCCGATGCGCAGGCCGCAGCCGCCGCCGAAGAGAATCTGCATCCGCAGGTCGACGTCCGCGCCGCACGCCTCGAGCATCCGGTCGAACTCCTCGCGCGTGAACGCCTTCACCTTGGCCTTGTACTTCGGCTTGCGGACGTCCTCGGCGGGGTTCGAGCCGATCCACTTGAACCGCCGCGCCAGGCGAAGGATCGAGCCGAGCTGCTGCACGGCGTTGAGGACCGTCTTCGGGCCCTCACTGGCCTTGACCATGTCCTCCTTCCAGGTCGCGATCTCCTCGGTGCCGATCGAGATCAGCGGGCGCTTGCCCCACTTCTCCTCGAGGTGCACGCGCCAGGTGCCGCCGTAGAGCGACTGCGTCGTCGGACGCAGCGCCTTGCCGGTGCGGTTGTCGGTTCCCTCCACGCAGAGTTCCCACCAGACCTTTTTCGCGTCCGCGACCGTGCGACGCGTGTTCGTCGCAACGAACTTGCCTTCGCGCACGGCGGTGCACTGCTTCTGCTCGCACGCCTTCGCTTCCTTCTGCGTGCGGAAGCTCTCCCAGTGCTGCTTGCCGGCGGCGTCCCGGTACTTGGCGATCCAGCGATCGCGCTTCTCGTCTTTCCAGACTGCCATGTCGCCTCCTACTTCTTCGCCGTGGGGCGCTTCGCCTTGCGGACGACTCGGTGAACGCGCCGCGTCGGGTTCGTCTCGGTCTCGCGCTTCCAGATGTCGACGCCGTGCTCGTCGAAGACCTTCATCAGGCCGTCACGGAGCAGCTGCGCCGCCGGGGTTCCCAGCCGCTTGGAGAGCAGCCGAAGGGCTTCGTCCGCCTCGGGCTCCAGCGCCAGGCTGCGCAGGATCTTGTTTCCAACCTTCACACCCACCATCGATCCTCCTTCGCGTCGATATTGATATTGATATCGATTGCTTCGTACGTCAAGAGCGACGTACTCACCAGCGTGTAGCCACCGACTGGTTTAGCTCGAGCGGCCCTGTTTAAAAATCCGGTCGATTCGGAGTGATTCGTTCGTGGGTTCGGCCTCGAGCATCGTTCAGGTATATACGGAGTAGCTGGACTTCATCACCCGACCACCGGAGATCGAGTGATGAGCTGGCTGTATAAACGCCTCGCGACGCTGGCGCACAGCCTCGCAAATCTTTTCTTTACTTTCGGCGCGCTCGCACATAGCTTCGCGCAGATTTTGCCCGTCAGATCCTGCGCATCGCCCCGCAGGACCTCGCAAGAAAACGCTTGCATTTTCGGAAGTTCGCACAGAGCTTCCGCGCCCGTCGGAACTACCGGGGCGCGAGATGGCGAACATCAACGAATCGGCACGCACGCTCGCAACTAGCGAAGCTGCGCTGTACCTCACCGAGCGTGGCGTGCGCATCAGCCGGCGATCGCTTGAGGCTTTCCGCAGCAAGCAACCCAGCGCCGCAGGCGACCTCGGTCCCGAATTCGCGAGAGATGGGTCCGGCCGCTGCTGGTACTCCATCGCCGACCTCGATCGGTGGATCGACGCCAAGCTCAATGCGCGCAGGCGTCGCGCTGCCCTCGAGCAACCGATCCATCTCGCGCAGGCCCGAGCAGCTCGAACTCGACTTGACGATCGCAGCTCGGGCGCCAATGGTCTCGGTGACGCTCCGCCGAAAGCCGCGTGAGCTCGAGCAGCAACATCGTCTCGCTCTCGTCCCGCCGGCCGCCGCGCCGACGCTGCGAGTGCTGCGCGCTTGCGATGCAGTCCGACGCACCGACCTGGCACCGCTGGTGTACCCGGTGTTACGCGTGGATTCGCCTGGCGCGGGCCCTCGAGGTGTTCCGGAGGCGCGCGTGAGCTCGAGCACGGCGGTGCACGTCCTGCAGCTGAAGCTCGGCCGGGCGTTCCGCGTCGAAATTACCGAGACCGCGGACGTCGTGTACATCAACTTCGGCGGCGACAAGCCGCGTGCCTCGGACGAGGCGGCGATCACCGAATTCCTCTGGCCGATCTTCTGCAAGTACGAGGATGACGACCGCCCGATCGATCTCGACGGCGCGCACACCCGCGGCGGGGCAGGGAGACTGCATACGCTCGGCCGCACCGACGATGCCGTCGTGCTCGGCATCGTGCGGATTCCGCGACCGAGGGCGAACGCATGAACGCCGCTCGCATCGACGTGAGCCCCGACCTGTCCGAGGCACGCCGTCTGCTCGGCGGCGGCATGCGCCTGGTGGAGCTCGTGCAGTACACGAAGCGGCCGATCGGCCTCGAGTGGAACAAACACGCGGCGACCGCGATCAACCCCGGCGCCACCGGCTACGGGCTGCCGCTCGCCGTCAACAAGCTCTGCAGCATCGATCCCGACAACGTCGCCTTGGCGCGCGTCGGGCTGCGCGCGCTCGGCTTCGACCTCGACGCGTGGATGGAGGCGGGCGTGCGCACGCGCTCGACGCGACCGGGCTCCGGCGGCCGCAGCACCTTCGCGGCGGAGGCGGAGTTGACCTGGGTCAAGTTCGCAACCGACGCGAAGGAGACAATCCTCGAGCTGCGCGCCGACTCCCCGAACCTGCAGGACTGCGTGCCTGGCGTCGTGTATCGCGATAAGGGGGGCACGCTCTGCACGCAGCAGTACGCGAACTGCAAGCGGCTGGACGACGCGCCGGCGCTGCCCGACGACCTCTACGCCTGGTGGGTGCGGCTCTCGAGCGACATCGCGTTCCTGCACGAGCAGCAGCGGCGATTCTTCGATGCGATCGGCCGCGGGCCGAACCTGGCGAACTCCACCGGCAAGGGGCAAAGCTTCGCGCTCGCGTACTCCGCGCCCGGCTTCCGCGGTCCGTTCAACCGCGCGCATGACGTCGAGTCGATGCTCGAGCAGCACGGCTACGTCTACGACCGCCGCGCCCAGCGGTGGACGTACTCCGGGGCGACCGGTGCGCCCGGCATCTACCCGATCCCGGGGAAGGACGGACTCTGGCGCAGCGACCATGCCGGCGATCCGCTCTCCGGCGCGTTCGATGCGTGGACCGCGTTCGTCGTGCTCGATCACGGCAAGGACCTCGAGGCGGCGAAGCGCGCGTGCGAGGCCGAGGGCCTGGTGGTGCGGCCGGAGACGTGGGTGCCAGACGACCGCTCGGCGCCGATCGACGTCATCGCCGCGCAGGACGGTGGCAGCCCGGCCTGGTCGGGTCCGGCGGGGACGACGGAGCCCGTCGCACCGAAGAGCATCGTCTTCCGGCCGCTGCACGAGCTGCTCGCCACGCCCACCCAGGTGCGCTGGCTGCTGCGCGGCGTGCTCGAGGAGAAGGTCATCACCCTCGTGGCCGGCAAGCGCGGCAGCTACAAGAGCTTCCTCGTGCTGCATTGGCTGCTCACGCTGTCGCGGCGCGGCGTCCCGGTGTTCCTCGTGAGCGCCGAAGGTGCGGGCCTCGCCCGGCGCATCGAGGCATGGTTCCTCAAGCACGCTCCGGCCGTCGACCCGGCGACCGTGCCCCTGTTCGTCCACGAGCAGCGCATCGACTTCAACGATCCGGTGGCGCTGGTTGCGGTCAAGACGGCGATCGAGCAGTCGGGCATGGCGCCCCGCGTGCTCGCGATCGACACGTTCAGCAAGAACTCCGGCGCCCTGGACGAGAACTCGAACAGCGAGGTCAAGGCGTTCATCGGCGGGCTCGACACGGCGCTGCGAACCCCGCTCGACCTCTCGATCGTGCTCGTCGCGCACACCGGCCACGGCGACAACACCCGCGTCCGCGGGGCGTCCGCGATCGAGGCCGACACCGACGCGGCGCTGATCGTCAACCGGATCGGGACCGAGCCCGTCGTGTCCGTCGACCGCAACCGGTTCAAGGACGCGGCCGAGATGCCGCCGCTCGTGTACCGCGCCGAAGTGGTCGACCTCGGGCGGGTGGACGAGGCCGGCGAGCCGGTGACCTCCGTCGTCATGCTCGACGGCGAGATCCAGCTGCAGCGCGACCTCACCCGCAAGGCGCCCATCGGGAAGGCGCAGCAGGCGATCCTCCGCGCGCTGCGCAACCGCCGGGCGGAGGCGCCGGGCCCGCTCATCTGGACCCGCGAGGACCTCCGCAAGGTCGGCCGCGAGCTCGGCCAGTCGAAGAGCACAGCCATCAGCGCCGTCGACGGGCTCGTGTGCAACGGATTCCTGACCGCCACCGTCGGCGGACACCGGCTCGCAGAGGGCGATGCATGAGCCGGGTACGAAAGTACGAACAGGTACGAATCGGACGAATTCGTCCGGGTAGCAGGGTACGAAAAGTACGAGAGCTCTATAGAGCTCGTACTTTCGTACCTACCCCTCGTACCCCCGGCTCGGTCACGGAAGGAGGCATGGCATGAACGGCCAGCTGCCTCTGCTCAAGCTCAAGCGCAAGCCGGCCAAGCACCGGCGGAAGGGGGCACAGACCCCGCCCAGGGAGCCACCGAACGAACGGACCCGGCCGAGCCGGGAGGGGGCGGTCGCATGGACCGCGTGATGATCCCGTTCGGCACCGAGCTGCTGATCCTGACCGGCGAGGAGCTCGAGGTCGCTCGCGGCCGTGGCCGCGACTACCAGCGGCCGGTACCTGTGACGCCCTTGAGCGACGGCCGCCTGGTCGACGTGCGTGCCGTGGCGAGCGAGTTCTCGCTGCCGAAGTCCACGGTCTACGAGTACGCCAAGTCCGGGCGCATCCCGTCCGTCCGCGTCAGCCCGAAGAAGGTGCGCTTCGACCTGGCGGCGGTTCGCGACGCGCTCAACCGTAAAACCAGCTAGCGGCATACCAGTAGGTCATTCGCAACCCCATGAATACGAACGGCGAAAAACAGACTGCTACCACGCTGCTACCGCGCTGCGGGGCGCTCGATCCGTCGCAGCGATACCGCCCGACGTGCCCGATGGCCTTGGCGAACGAGGCTCGGCGGCTGGCAGCGCAGGGACTGACGCCGCACGACCTGGCGCACGTGCTGCGGCTGACAGCGCCGGCCGTCGCCGAGTTGCTCAAGGAGGCTGCATGACTGGCCGAATTGCGGCGGAGGTCCACTGATGTCCCGCGGCGTAACCGAGCGGCTTCTGGCGACGTTGCCCGCGAGATACCGGCCCGGCTTCGTCGAGCAGCTCGACCGCCGCACGGTGCTCGGCCGTGCCGTGCAGGACCGGATCACGGCAATGGAGGCGGATCTGGGCGGTGTCGATTCGCTGAGCCACGCACGCCGCAGTCTCGTCCGCCGCGCCGTGTGGCTCGAGCTTGCAGTCGAGGCGCACGAGTTCAATCTGGCCGAAGGCGTCGGGCTCGACGCCGGGGCGTACTCGCAGCTCTTCAACAGCTACCTGGGCGCGCTGCGGCTGCTCGGCATCGAGCGCAAGGCCCGCCCGGTCCGCAGCCTGCACGACCACCTCGCGAAACGCTCCGGCACGCCGCCGCAGCCTGCGCCTGGCACGCGCCGCAGCGCGCCCCCTATCGACGGGTCGGCCGAGCGCGTCGCCGCGCCTGCAGGCTCTGAGGACGCCCCAGCATGAAGCTCCGCGACTTCATGCTCGACCCCGACCTCTGCGGTACCGAGTTCCAGGGCGACTCGTGGCAGGCGCACCGCGTCATCGCGAGCCTGTACGACGGCGACGCGGCGCAGCTGCCCGCCGACGAGCAGGCGATCGCTCGCGAGCTGACCGGGCTCGACGTGCTGCCGACCGACGCGCCGAAGGTGCTCGGCATCGGTGCCGGCCGGCGCTCCGGGAAGACGCGTCTCTGCTCCGTGCTGCTCGTCCACGCCTCCGCTCAGGACTACCGCGACCGGCTCGCGCCGGGCGAGTGGGCTACTTCCGTCGTCGTGGCTCCTGACCGGCGCCAGGCGCGCACGCTGTTCGACTACGCACTGGGCCTCGTCGAGTCGAGTGCGCCCCTCTCGGCGGAGGTCGAGCGCACGACGGCCGACACGGTCGAGTTCAGGCACCGCAGCCGCTTCGAAGTGCACACCTCGAGCTTCCGTTCGGTGCGCGGCTACACGATGCCGCTCGCGATCATCGATGAGGCGGCATTCCTGAGGGACGAGACCTCGGCGAACCCGGACCTCGAGCTCTATCGCGCCCTGGTTCCGGCCACGGCCACGCTCGACGGTCGCGTGGTCGCCATCTCCAGCCTGCACCGCAAGCGAGGCCTCATGAGCGAGCTGCATCGCAAGTTCTACGCAGGGGGTGCTGCGTGAACGCTGACCTCGTCACGGCGATCGAGGCGTTGCTCGTGACGCACCCGACCTGGGCACGGACGAACACGCCGCCGCGGATCCTGGCCGAGTATCTGGCGCGCTCGCTGGCTCGGCTCGAGCAGGTGCTGCTCGACCGGGCCGAGTACTTCAACTGTCCAACCGGCGCCGCGCCAGTTGAGGCCTCACCATGATCCTCGGTATCGACCCGGGCTTGTCCGGCGGCGTCGCGCTCCTTGCGCGGGACGGTGGGCTACAGTTCGCCGAAGCCATGCCGACGCTGCGCAACGCGGTGCCGACCGTCGACGTCGGGCAGTTGGGCGAGTGGATGCGTCTGCACGCTGCCGGTGCGGTCGTGTTCGCCTGCGTCGAGCGCGCGCAAGCCATGCCGCGGCAGGGGGTATCGAGCGCGTTCAACTATGGATGTGTGTTCGGGTCCATGGTCACGGCGCTTGCGGGTCTCGGGATCGGTTACGAACTGGTCGCGCCGGCGAAGTGGAAGCGCGCCGCGGGTCTCGGTGCCGAGAAGCGCCAGGCGCTCGACCTGGTGCGCCAGCTCTACCCGCGGCTGCTGCTCGAGCGCAAGGACGATGGCATTGCCGAAGCGATCCTGATTGCACGCTGGGGGCTACGGCACGCGGGCACCGGAGTCGCGCCGTGATCCCGGGCCTGTTCATCAAGGCGCCGACGCAGCTGCTCAATCCCACGCTCGACCGTGCGGTGATCGAAGCGGCGATCGCCGACGATCCGGAGGCCGGGCGTTCGGAGTGGCTGGGTGAATTCCGCGCCGACACGTCGGATTTCCTCGAGGACGCACTGATCGACGGCGCGGTGG
>WBZL01001381.1_pt1 | contig 25594 bp, 17 predicted proteins | sample 5204291 | NCBI WGS metagenome assembly WBZL01 (sample SAMN12344345, study PRJNA552823) | activated sludge metagenome | biome: Activated sludge suspended growth; feature: Nitrification reactor; material: Wastewater; isolation source: activated sludge from nitrification reactor of wastewater...
CCTCGCCACCCCCCCCGCCGATCGCCGTGACCGCGGCGAGGCCTACCTGCACGCCGGCGACGTTCGACGCCCTGCATGCGACATGGCAGGCCGCCGGCCTCGATGTCTCCGAGGTCGCGGACCAGCCGTGGGGGATGCGCGAGTTCAGCGTCCTCGACCCAGGCGATCGGTCGGTGTACTCACCGAGCAGCTCCGCGATGATGAGAACCATGGCCGGCCCCACCCGCCGCTTCACGGCAACCGTCGTCAGCAACGCAAAGCGGCGCGTCCTCGTACCGCTTCCCTTCGCGCCCGACGACGCCTGGGGCCACAAGCCCTCGCACCCCGTGGCCGGCTCCGTGAACGGCATGGGCGTCCGAGCAGTCGTCGAAGCGATCGACGACGGATGGGCGATCGTGCTCGGACCGGCATGGCGGCGCGACTGCGGAATCGCCCCCGGTGACGAGGTCGACGTCGTCCTCTACCCCGAAGGGCCCCAACGCGACGACCTTGCCGAGGACATCGCCGCAGCGCTCGCGGCCGAACCCGACGCCGCTGCGTTCTTCGACGGGCTGGCCCAGTTCTACCGCCGCGCCTACCTCCGCTGGATCGACGCCACCAAGCGTCGACCAGACCTTCGCGCCGAACGCATCGTCGAAGTCGTCAACCTTCTCAAGGCCGGCATCAAGGAACGTCCCCGGTGAGAGGCAACCGCGACGGTGCTCAGCGAAGGACGAGTGACCCAAGTCCGGACTGCGCGGGCAACTCGAGGCTTCTACACTCTCTTCTACACCGCGGGCTGGGATTGGCCGACCCGCAGTGGTACGGACTGGCACGTCGACTGCGCGAAAGCCCAGCTCAGAGGTACGAGAAGGCACGGAACGGGACCAGGGAGGAGCCTTGGAATCGGGCTCATAACCCGAAGGTCGCAGGTTCAAATCCTGCCCCCGCCACCATCGAACATGCAGGTCAGGCCCCACTTCTCGGAGTGGGGCCTTCTGTTGTCCGGGCTCGTCGCAGCGATTTCTACTGTGCTTCTACTGTTGGATTTCGAGAATGCCCTGGTCAGGGCGTGATCGTCGGGCCACCAACCCGAAGGTCATCGGCCTGTCGAGCTGTGCATCAGGATTGCCGCACTGTGCGCCTGGTCGTGCGTCGGTGGCGAGCCGCGAGTTCGTCCGCTGCAGACCTGCGGATCCTCTCGACGTTCGCCGGCTCAGTTCGTCGGGAGGTCGTCGCTTCGCGAGGAGCCGGGCTTCTGCTGAGGGGTGACGAGCTCGACGAGTTGCTGGAGCCGTTTCTCGTGGGACTGCATGTGCGCACGGATCTCGACCACCGTGCTCAGCAGGGCCTTGCGTCGACTTGTCTCGATCACAAAGGGCTGGTCCCCGCCGGAAAGACAGTCGGTCTTCATGTCGCAGGATGTGCGGTCTCGAGCTTCGGGGCGTTGTCGCGCCTGCTTGTTACGGACGAGCTCTCTCACACCGTCCGTAGCGGCCTTCCTAGCGAACGCCCCGGTGTCTGCGCGGATAATTCCTCGGCGTCTGCCAAGCCCCGATACCTCAGCCGCACCCGGGAATCTCGTTCAGAGCGGCCTCATGGACCCTTGACGCGTGAACGGGCTACCAGGTGGGGGCGATGGGAGTGGCGGAGTAGCCGGCGGACCCGATGCCGAGCTGGCCGTAGAAGTTGTCACCCCAGCACGAGAGCGTCCCACCGGACAACACCGCGCAACTGACGTCGTTCCCAGCGGCGATGGACGTGGCGTTCGTGATGTTCACCACGCTCGCTGGTTCCGTGTACCCCCCGAAGCTGCCGGTACCGAGTTGGCCTCGTTCGCCGTCTCCCCAGCACTTGAGCGCGCCGCTCGAAAGCGAGGCACACGAGTGGACTTCGCCCGCAGCGATGCCCGTCGTGCCCGTGAGGCCCGAGACGGTGACGGGTGTGTCGGACTCGTCGAAGGTGTCGTCGCCGAGCTGCGCCTCATCGTTGGAGCCCCAGCACTTCGCCGTGCCGTTGCTCAAGACGGCGCACGTGTGGAGGTCGCCGGCGGACACGGCCGTTGCGGTGGTGATGCCGGAAACGGTCACCGGCGATAGGGCGATGGTGGAGGAGCCGTTCCCAAGCTGACCCGACCCGTTCTGACCCCAGCACTTGAGCCCGCCGCTCGTCAGGGCGCAGGCGTGGATTCCGCCGACGCTGATAGCGGAGGCGTTGCTGATGCCGGAGACGGTCACCGGGGTCGACGAGGCGGCGCTGGAACCGTTCCCGAGGGTGGAATTGGCCCCCCAGCACCTCACGGATCCGCCGGTCAGCAGCGCGCATGAGTGCGCGCGGCCTACCGAGACAGCGGTCGCGGTGGTGATCCCCGAGACGGTCACCGGTGTCGACGAACTGCTCGAGCTCGCATTCCCGAGCTGGCCCGAGGTCCCCCGTCCCCAGCACTTCACCGCTCCGCCGGCGACCGCGCACGAGTGGGACTCGCCTGCTGCGACGGCGGTGGCCGACGCTATCCCCGGCACGCTGACGGGCAGGGAGGAGTCGTTGGTCGTGCCGGTCCCGAGTTGGCCGTCGTTGTTGCGTCCCCAGCACTTCACGACGCCGCCGGCGATAGCACAGGCATGGCTGTCGCCGATGGCGACCGCGGTCACCGAGGTTGGCCCGGTCACGCTCACCGGCTTGCTCGAGGTCGTGGTCAAGGTGCCGTTGCCCAACTGGCGGTAGCCGTTGCTGCCCCAGCAGCGCACACCGCCGTCGGTGAGGACCGCGCAGGTGTGCTTGTGACCGGCGGCGACCGTTGCTCCGTTCGCGATGCCCGACACGTTGACGGGTGTCAGCGCACCCACGACGGTCCCGTTCCCAAGCGTCCCGTTCTCGTTGCCACCCCAGCAGGCCAGGGCCCCGGTGTTCAGCGCGGCACAGGAGTGGGTGCTTCCGGCGGAGACCGATGTGGCGGTCGTGATCCCCGACACGCTGACCGGCGTCGTGCGGTACGCATCGGTGCCGTCGCCGAGCTGGCCGGCGCCGTTGTCACCCCAGCACCTCACGGTGGCGTTGCTGAGTCTGGCGCACGTGTGCTCTTCACCTCCGGAGACGGCCGTTGCCGTGGTGATCCCCGACACCGCCACCGGCGCCTTCGAGTTCGTGGTCGTGCCGTTGCCCAGTTGGCCTTCGTCGTTGGCGCCCCAGCACCGCACGGTGCCGTCAGCGAGCGCCGCGCAGACGTGGCCGGCGCCGCTCGACACGCCGGTGGCGGTCGTGATGCCGGACACGGCCACTGGCGTCTTGCGGTCGGTCTGGGTGCCGTCGCCGAGTTGGCCGTTGGTGTTGTCGCCCCAGCACTTGATGGTGCCGTTGCTCAGCCGAGCACATGACTGGTAGTCACCGACAGCGATGCTGGTGGCCGTGGCGATGCCGGACACGGTCACGGGCGTCGACGAGTTGGCGATGGTGTCGTTACCGAGCTGGCCGTAGCCGTTGTAACCCCAGCACGTCACGGTGCCGCCGGTGAGGAGCGCGCACGCGTGGAGGCGGCCGTTCGCCACCGCGGTCGCCGTGGCGAGGCCCGTCACGCTCACCGGCGTGGTCGCGGTTGCCACCGTGCCGTTGCCCAACTGGCCGTAGCTGTTGTTGCCCCAGCACTTGACGCTGCCGCCGGAGAACACCGCGCACGAGTTGTACTCGCTCGTATCGACCGCGACCGCCAACTGCGGCCCAGATGCGGGGGTGATGCTGTTCGACGCCGCCGACTGGGCACCGGTGCCGACTGCGTTCTTGGCCGCCACCTTGAAGGTGTACGCGGTGCCGTTGGTGAGCCCGGAGACGGTCTGGCTTGTGGCCGTCGAGTTGAAGGTGACCGGCGTCTTCGCCGTCGCCCCCGCAAAGGGAGTCACCACGTAGCCGACGATCGCCGAGCCCCCTGTCGATGCCGGTGCCGTCCAGGTCACCTGCGCCGACGCATCTCCTCCTGCGGCCGACACGCCCGTGGGCGCGCCGGGAGCCGTCGGCGGGGTGATGTGGGCGGCGTACGCCGAGGAGCTGAGGAGCTCGGCGGCGAGGACGGCGTGGGTGGTGCCGGCCTTCTGGCGGGTGGTCCAGTCGTTGGCCTCAGTCGAGGACGGGGCCCGGCCGAGCAGGTAGATGTACGCCACCGCCACATCGGTGTTCTCGAGCTGCTTACGCTTGTACTCGCTGGACTCGGAGAACCCGACGACCACCTGGGCCTTGGTCTTCTCCTTCCGGTCGAGCTTGCCGGTCCAGTAGTTCACCCCTGATGTGTCGGCCGCCCGGCCGAGGACGTCGGTGTAGATCTGGGTCACGAACTGGCGGTTGGTCAACGATCCGTACTTCGTCTTGAACTCCGAGCTGTTGGTGAACTCGGTGGCGATCTGGGTGACCGACCAGGTCTTGGCCGGCGCGACGTTGCGCTTGCGCTTGATCCAGAACTGCAGGCCGCCAGCATCAGGCGCCCTCCCGAGGAACGCCCGGTAGACCCGAACGACCGGGTCGACGTTGGCGAGGTTCTCGGGGCCGCGGCGCAGGGCGTCGACCAGGTCCCCCTTGGTTTTCGACCCACCAGAGAGCTGCGACACCCAACTCGACGACTGCGCCGACGTCGGCGTCTTCGTCGTCAGATCCAGGTACTGCCGGTTCACGAGCGCTGACCACGACGAGAACGGCGCATATCCCGGGTCCGCCGCTTCCGCCGGAACCGGGGCGAACCCCATCAGCAGCCCAACGGCCAACAGCACGGACGCGACCACGCGTCCCCACCTCTCGGTGCCCAGACGCTGGAACCGCCGACCTCGTCCTCGGAACGCCCACCGAGCTCGCTGCTTCGGAGTCGTCACGGGTCCCTCTTCCCTCGTCATCTCGCAGGTGGCGAACCTTCAGGCGGCGAACCACTCGAGAGAAACCTGACAACGGACCGCTAACGCAGCGCTAACCGGCCTCGCCCATTCCGATCAGGCGCCCCAGGGCGACGGTCGCCGCCTCCGGCCGAACGGTCAGCTCGGCGAGCATCTCGTGGGTCCGGCGCAGAGCGGCGCGAGCAGCGTCGAGGTCGTCTTGGGCGAGCAGCGAGCGCACGAGCACCTGGTGGAGCCGTTCAGCCCACGGGTCCTCTCCGAGCCCGAGCCGAGCCAGCTGCTCCGCGGTGTCGGCGTGTCCGTGGGCGGCGAGCAGGAGACCTCCCTCGGTTGCGGCGCGCACCAGGAGGTTCCGGCGGAGGTCGAGGTACGGGTCGGCCCAACCGTCGGTCGTCGCCGCCCCGCCGAGCACCGCTCCCCCTGAGAAACGAAGGAGCCGGCGGGCCAGGCCCAGCGCGAGCTTGCGATCATCGGCTGCGCAGGCGTGGAGCAGGCGGCGCGTGGCCTGCATCGCGAGTTGGAGGTCGACCCGGACATCAGGCCGCAGCCGTAAGGCGCCCGATCGATCCTCGACGAGATCGCTGCCCGTGCCCTTGCGGCGATCGGGGTCCAGCACGTCGGCCAGGTGGCTGAGCGTCACCCGCAGGTTCCGAGCCCCAGCCCGAGGCTCGAGGTCGGGCCAGAGCCGGCGAACGATCACGTCGCGGCCCGCGTCCTCGACGAGCACCAGGTGCAGGCACAGCTCGCGCACGCGGGACCGGCGCCACGCCGGATGGGTCACGGGGAGCCGGTCGCGGCGTACCTCGGGTTCGCCGACCAGCCGGACCTCGACCGTGACCGGGGCGCCGGCGCACCAGATCGCCGGCAGGAACGCCCGCGCCTCGGCAGGTGCCGGTGGACCGCCGGCCAGGTGCGCCGCCGCCGCGCGGCCAGCGTCCACGGCGGCACCGAGCGCAGGCTGCGCCTCCGCGAGCGCGGTCCACGCGGCAGGCACGTCCGGGACCAGGGCCCACACCAGCGCCGCGGCCCAGTGGGCCGAGCGCAAGGCGCGTGGCGGGGGAGCAAGCGATGCTGCGAGCGCTCGCGCCCGATCGAGGTCGTTGCCCGACGTCGCGGCCAAGACCTCAGCGGCAGCGAGCAGACGAGCCGGCTCGTCTCCTGCGGATCCGGGATCCACGGAGCCGGCCAGGGCCTGAGCCTCGTCGACCGCTCCGAATGCCGCGAGCATCGCTGCTCGCCCGGATCGGACCAGTGCGATGAGGTGGCGGTCGCCGGACAGCGCCGCGCTCTCCTCGGCTGCTTCGGCATCAGCGATCGCCCCGACCGGGTCGCCGGCGCGCCACCGGGCCGCGGAGATCAGGTCGAGCGCAGTTGCGTACGTCCAGGTCCCTCCGTGGTGGGCGGCCGACTCGTAGGCCGAGATGGCTTCGTGCATCCGGCCGAGCAGCGCCAGATTGGTCCCTCGTACGAGCTCCACCTGTGCGGCCCAGTCTCCCCCGAGGGCGTTGGCAGGGATCGCGTCGACCGTCGCGAGGGCGCCGGACGAGTCGCCGAGGATCTGCTGGGTCAACGCCTGCCCCAGAAGCATCGGGGCCCGTGCTTCGTCGATGCCGGCGGCGGCGGCCTCGGTAGCGCGTTGGAGGAAGGCGAGGAGCGTGCCGAGGTCATCGGTGCGTCGGGCGACCGCGGCGGCGGCGAGGCCCACCGAGATCTCCGAGCGGACCTCCCCCGACGCCTCGAACACGGCGCTGATCGCCCGGTACTCGGCGAGGATCTCAGCGGGCGGCGCCCCGGCCGCCGCGCCGATCGCCGCGTCGAGCCACCGGCGATGCGGGTCGGCGAGCGGGAGGCTGCCCTCGTCCCTCCAGCGGCGCAGCTCACGCGTCCCCACGAGTGGCGGTGTCGTGCGGAGCGCTCGCTCGACGACCTGCCGGAGGTGAGGAGCAGACCGCGCCTCGATGGCGAAGCGACCCGCCTCGGCGAGGTCACCCTCGAGCAGGCAGGCGTCTACGGCCAGTCCGAGCGCATCGGGTGATGGCCCGTCGCTGCGTGTCGAGCGATGTCCCGGCGCCAGCTTCCCTTCGTCCACGGTGACCAGGTCGCCGTGGCGCTCGATGCCCGGAACGGCGATGAGGTGGTCGAAGGCCCCCGGACCCGCAACGCGCTCGGTCAGGGACTCGACGGTCGAGCGCCGGGTGGTACCGAGCGCCATCAGCGCCTCGATGAGGAACGCGATGGAGCGCGGGTCCATCGCTCGACTGTACGTGCCGCGGTCGTCCCTGTGCCGTTCGGAGGTTCGCCGGCCTAGTTGGTCCGGATACGGCGGGTCGGGCCCACCTCTCGGCGTGGGTTCTCCGCGGTGGTGAGGCTGTCACCGGGTTTTTCCTGTGCTCCTCCGGTTCGCGGCCGGCGACTTTCCCGGGTCAGCGTGTGAGCGTCGGCCACCAATCCGACGACGACTGGGTGCAGCGGAAGAGGGTAGAGCGGGAGACTCTTGTCAGGCCCGGGCCGAGCGGCGACGGGCCCCGAAGACGAGCACGAGGCCCACGGCGATGGCGCAGAGGCCGGCGGTGACGATCCCGGACTGGTCGCTGCCGGTCCGGGGAAGCGACCCCGATCCCGTCGCCGTGGCGTCCGAGCCGCCTGGCGCCGCGGTCGTGCTGGTCATGGTGCCCGCGCCGGAGGCGGTCGTCGTCGTGGCCGGTTCGGCCGTCACGGTCGTGGTCGGCGTCTCGGGTTCCTGTTCGGGGGCGCCGAGGACCGGTGCGCCGGGGTCGGTGATGGTCCGGTTGGCGCCGCCGTCGGAGTCTCCCCGGCCGCCGTCGACGAGCTTGATGCCAAGGACGCGGGTTATGCCGATGTACGGCATGTCGGCGGCGTCGGTCACGACCACGCCGGTGTCGGAGGCGGCGTCGTAAGCGAAGTTCCACCACGTCGGCTCGGCTCCGGGGGTCTTGGAGCCGTACTTCCAGTAGGCGGTGCCGGCGGGGAACGGATCGGTGGGATCCACGATGGCCAGGGCAAGGGCGGTGTGCGCGCCGGGCTCGACGTTGGTGATGCGGAAGCTCATCACGCCGTAGGGCGTCGACCAGCCAGCCGGGTGTCCGCCCGGGGCCGGGTCGGCGATGAACCTCAGCTGCTCGATCTCCCCGCCGCCGGTCCCGGTCTCCGGGTTGAACGGGCTGACCAACGCCAACATGAGCTTCTCGTTGTCCGTGGCGTACACACCGACACCGGGGTTGTCGGCGGCACCGAACACCTCATCGAACGGGTCGATGCTGCCGTCGCCATCGCCGTCGGCGTACTGCGCGGCAGTCACGCAGCTCGACAGCTCGCTCGTCCTCCCGTCCTCGTCGGTGTAGGTGACGGTGAAGTGGTCCCGGGTGCTTGCACCCTTGATCTGGATGATGCGGGCTGTCTCGGTCTTGGACTTCTTGCGGTTGATGTCCATCAGGAACTGCGCCTCCGACGATCCGCAGTTGGAGTTGGCGAACACCTCGATGGTGCCGGCGTCGTCGTCGGGGAGCCCGTTGAGCAGCAGCGTCGTCCGGGTGTCGACACCGGAGCCGGACCGGGCGGCAGCCGCGAGGTTCGGGACCTCGGGACCGCCGGCCACATCGATGGCGTCCCCACCGGTCTCCCAGACCCGGTTGGAGCGCAGCGTCGCCGTTCCGGCTTCGACCTTGATGCCCTCGCTACCGGTCCCAGCGATGATGTTCTTGGTGGCGGTGACCTTGCCGTCCTCGATCGTGAGGCCGACGCCGCCGTTGCCGGTGACCTCGTCGGTGCCCGCTTCGAGGCCGATGCGGTTCTGGGTCACGGTGATTCCTTCGCCGTCGACCCGGATGCCGTCGGAGCCTGCGACCACGACGCTGCCCGAGATGGTGACATCGTCGGCCTCGGCCTCGATGCCGACATCGGACTGCGCGAGCAGCTGGTTGCCGGTGATCTTGGCCTCCGCCGCATCCGCCGAGATGCCGGTCGAGCCGCCGACGACGCGGTTGGCGGTGATGACGGCGCTGGCGGAATCCTCGCCCACCTCGATGCCGCCGCCTTCGGACTCGGGGTTGGGGGCGGCGATGCGGTTCGCCTCGATGCGCAGGCCGGTCGATGCCGTGCGGGCGTCGATGCCGCCGTCGGTGTGGACGATGGTGTTGGCGGCGTCGCCCACCCCGCCGATGGTGACGTCCGTGCCGCCGTCGACCTCGATGCCGTCGTGGACCGGTGTCGGTGAGCCAGCGTCGGGATCGCCGCCGATCGTGTTGCGGGTCAGGTCGTGGCTGCTCCCTCCTAGGAGGCGGACGGCCGTGGACCTGGTGGTGCCGATCCGGTTGCCGTCGATGGTCGTCTCGGCCATCCCGGCCCACGTGACGATCCCGTAGGCCATGTCGGCGGCGGCCGTGCCGTTGGCGAGCAGGCCGATGTCGTTGTCGGACACGATCGCGCTGGTGCCCGTGGCCGCCCCATCGATCGGTTCGGTGCCCGGCTCCTCGAGGTGGACGCCTTCGGCGTCGGTGGTCGTCTGGTCGGAGCCGCTCAGCACGATCCCGTTGGTGGCGGCGACCCGGTTGCCGGTGATGGTGGCGCCCGGGGCGCCGTCCGTCCGGATGCCGTAGGCCTGACCGGCGAGCGCGGCGGTGCCGTCGCGCCGGACGCCCACCGTGTTGCCGGTGACCTTGGCGCTCGTGGCGGTGGAGCGGAGCAGTTCGATGCCGACGCTGGTGCCCCGGACGACGTTGTCGGCCACGGTGGCGCCGGGGGCGGTCACGATGATGGCGGCGTCGGTGTCTCCGATAGAGGCCGTCCCGCCCTCGGTGACGCCGACGCTGTTGCTTTCGACCGTGGTGCCGGATCCGGAGCGCAGCCCGATGCCGATGTCGGCGGTGCCGATCACGTTGTCCTCGATCCGCGCCCCGTCACCGCCCTGGACGAAGATCCCCTGCGAGGAGGCGGCGTCGCCGGCCGTGCCGGCGGCGTTCGTCCCGATCCGGTTGCCGCGGATGACCTGACCCGTCCCGCCGGCGACGTCGATCTGGAGGTCGCCGCCCCGGACCACGAGGCCGGAGATGACCGACGACCCGCCCTGCACCTGCAGCACGTGGTCGCCGGAGCCGGCCACCTCGACCCAGCCGCCGGCCTGGGAGGTGCCGTCGACGGTGGTCGGCTGGGTGATGGTCGGCAGGGGTGATGCCGCCGCGATCGACGGGATCCCACCGCCCTCGATGTCGAAGGTGATCTCGCCTCCGCCCTTCAGGTTGGCCACCTCGATGGCGGCGCGCAGCGTGCACTCGGGCTCGCTGTCGACCTGCTGTCCGGTGTCGCAGCCCTTTGTGGCGGGGTCGGTGGCGGTGCCGTCGCCCGTCGAGTTCACGATCGTGCCGGCCTCGATCACTACCTGCGCCGTGTGCGACGCCGAGGCTCCGCTGGTGTCGGTCACCCGGAGGGTCACGTCGTAGGTGCCGGCGTGTTCGTACCGGTGCACCGGGTTGCGGTCGGTGGACGTGGCCGTGTCGCCGAAGTCCCAGGCGTACGTCAGGTCTTCGGGCGGATCCTGCGGATCGGTCGAGGTGGACTCGAACGAGAACTCGTAGCGGTCCGCCGCGCTGGCCGTGGACGTGAACCCGGCGGTCGGGTCTCCTGGAGGAGCCGTGGTCGTCGTGGGCTCGTTGGGCCGCCCGGCGACCACCGAGCGGGTCACCGTGTCGCTGACGGTCTTCCGCGGACAGTTGTCGAGGGGGGGGGGGGGGGGGGGGTGAAATCCCAGAACGCCCACGCGTAGTAGCACTCGGCCTCGTATCCCGTGGCCGTCCAGCTGAGGGTGATCGAGTACGCCCGGCTCGGGATCGAGCAGTAGTCCTGGAAGTCATCGTGGATGTCCGGGGTCTCGCACGTGACCCGGATGTCGCCGCCGGAACCCGTCGCCTGGAAGGCCCGTGCCCCGTTGATCCCCACCAGCGACACGCTCAACGATCCGCCGGTGACGTTGGCCAGCTCGTCCTCGCTCCCGATCCGCTGGTCGGGAGACATGATCCCGTTGATGGTGAACCCCGACGTCGACAGGCGGGTGTTGCTGTCGTACGAGTAGGCGGTGTGGCTGGGGTCCGACGAGGCGTACGGACCATGCCGCCAGTTGGCGTTGAAGGCGTAGAACCCGTCCACTCCCGGTTCCGCAGCCACCTCGGGAGCGGGGGTCATCAGGGCGAGGCCGCCGATCACCAGCCCGAGGATCCCGAGCACCACCGCGATCGCCACCGACCGCCTTGCGCACATCTTCGCCATCTGTTGCCTCCCCGTCTCCGTTCGACGGGAACGGTACGGCGGTCAGCGCAAACGAAGCGCTAACGGACGGAACCGGGCAGGATGAGACCCCTCTCGCTCGGACGTCGCCGGACCTCGAGTTCGTCGTGGCGGAGCTGGTGACGGTGCCGGTGTCGTCGGCGCCGCAGCCGTCGCCCGAGGCGGCACCATCGCGAGTTGACGCGCGCGGGCCCGTTGAGCTGGTCGGGGGTCGGGCGCTCGGTGGGGAACGCGAGGAGCCGGTCGTAGGCGGTCTGTCGCCCTCGACGGGTTCGGTTGTATGTAGCCAATCTCAACCCGACGATCGCAGCCGAGCGCGTCGATGTCGTACAGCCGAGCGCATCGGACCCGTTCGCTCCTCCACCCGCTGAGGCCTGCGAGATCAAGCCCTCCGCAAACGTGGGCCTTCTACTGCTTCTTCTACTGTGCGGCGCGGTGCAGGGGTGTACGGGCCGGCATGGCCTCGGTAGAATGAGCGAGGAAACGCCTGCTCAAGGGCACGATCCGGTACGCGTTGGTACGGGCTGAGATTGCGATCGACGATCTCATAACCCGAAGGTCGCAGGTTCAAATCCTGCCCCCGCCACCATCGAACATGCAGGTCAGGCCCCACTTCTTGGAGTGGGGCCTTCTGCTGTCCTGGGTCATCTTCGCCGGCTTCTACTGTGCTTCTACTGTCTGATTTGAGGAATGCCCTGGTCAGGGCGGTGAACGTCGGGCCACCAACCCGAAGGTCACGGTTAGACGAGCGTGCTCGCCGTGCTGGGATCGGGCGCCCCTCTGCCAGTTGATCGGCGAGTTTGGCGAGCCCTGCCCGACCGTTGCTCGAGCGGAAGGCTCCGCAGCCCCTGGTCGACGCGGCCGGCGTCACGCCATCTCCCCCACTTGGGGGAGGTACCCGTGGGCCGGTGTCTCGATGATGGCCTTCACTCGAACGAACTCGGGCCACAACCCCGAGCGCATCGACCCACGAAGGAGCACAAATGTCATCGAACGGTTCGTCTCGGATTGCCGCGTCGGCGGTGTTGACCCTGGTCCTCGTTCTCTGTGCCGCGTGCGGATCCTCCGCAGATGACGGCGCATCCACGAACGGGACGGCCCCGACCACCACCACGCCGGCCAAACCACCGGCGGCAGGGCCGCAGTCGAACGATGCGGCCTACTGCAAGGCGGCACTCGCCATCGACACGGCTCCCGGCCCGCAGATCGACTTCGCCACCGCGAGCGAGGCCGAGGTCGCCTCGGGCCTGAAGGCGTATGCCGCAGACACGCTTGGCCCGCTGCTCGACGACATCGAAAGGGTTGCCCCCGCGGAGCTGGCCGACGCGGTGGCGACCTACCGCAAGGCGATCGACCAAGTGGCCGCCACGGGTGACGCCTCAGCATTCGACGACCCAGCGGTGGACCAGGCCGGAGCGTCCGCCCACGCCTACGACCTGAAGACCTGCGGGTACGAGCAGGTCGACGCGGTTGCCACGGACTACGCGTTCGGCGGCATCTCCCAGGACTACGAGTCCGGGCCGGTGAGCTTCGAGGTGTCGAACGAGGGCAAGGAGCTCCATGAGATGGTCGTCCTGAGGGTGAAGGACGGCGTGGACCAGTCGGCGTCGGAGATCCTGGCCCTTCCCGAAGAGGAAGCCAGCGCCCTGGTCGAGACGGTGGGATCGATGGACCCGTTGGCTCCCGGGGACTCGGACTACCTCGTGGTCGATCTGCAGCCCGGCCGCTACATCGCCACCTGCTTCTTGCCCAAGGGGGCGACGTCGATGGACACGATGCAGTCCGCCGAGGGCGAGCCCCATGCGGCGCTGGGCATGGTCCAGGAGTTCACGGTCGCATGACCATCCGCAGCCGGTCCGTTTCACCTGCGTCAGCCCGGAGGCCACCGATGTTCCCGATCGCTCGCTCCAGGACCGTTCGCTCGGTCATCGCCATGGCGGCACTGATCGCCTTGGCGACCCTCGCCGCAGCCGGGTGCAGCTCTGATGCGGACCGAACCGCTGCGGTTGCGTCGACCATGCCCACCGAGACCACGGCGCAGCACCTGGCCGCCGCCACCAGGCGGCTGGTGGCACCGGACCGCTCGAACTTCCACACCGAGATCGGCACCGTCGGCCTGCCGTGCCAGGGAACCGGGAACGTGCCGGTCGTGCTGGTAGCCGGTACCGATGACCCGATCACCCGCTGGGACCGACTCGTCGAGGATGCCGGCCAAGAGGTCCTCTTCTGCCGCTTCGATCCGTCGAGCGCCACAAGGTGGCGCGCCACGCCCAAAGCCCGCGCTGATGCGTTGAGCTCTGCCCTCGAGCAATCCGGGCTTCCGGCGCCGTACGTCCTCGTCGGCCACTCCCTGGGTGGGCTCACCGTGCGCCGGTTCGGCGTCGACCACCCCGACCAGCTAGGTGGTGCGCTCCTGCTCGACCCGACCACGCCCGTCGCCCTTCGATCCCTCGACGAATCGCTCACCGCTGATGGGTGGGACGTCGCTGCGACCCAGGCCGACGCCGACGAGGCGGTCACCTGGGCCGACGTTCCGTTGCTCGTGTTGTCGCACGACCCGGGGACCAAGGCGCTGGGCCTCGGCCCAGCGGTCGAGGCCCTCTGGACCGAGGGGCAACGCCACTACGCCGAGCTGTCATCGTCAGGCCAGTTCGAACAGGCGCCCGGAGCCGGGCACTACATCGACCACGATGCCATGAACCGAGTCATCCACGCGATCGATGCGCTCTCAACCGAAGCCACCCGATGATCTGCGGATCAGCGCCAGCGCTCAGGTGATGTGATGATGACTGACGATGCTTCTGTGGATCCGGGCGGGGGGCGCCCCGTGTTTGCGTCCCTGTCATGGGCTGAGCCTGGGATGAGTGGTTCCGGCGACTTCGCTCTGCCCACCGGCACCGTGGCGTTCCTCTTGACCGACGTGGAAGGCTCGACGCGGTCGTGGGAAGCGGACCCCGATGCGATGGCCTCGGCCATGGACCGCCACAACGAACTGCTCGATGAGATCGTCGCCCGCTACGGCGGGGTCAGTCCGCCCGCCCAGGGCGAAGGCGACAGCATCGTGGCCGCCTTTCCGCGGGCTTCGGATGCCGTGCAGGCCGCCCGCGAGGCCCAACGGTCGTTGTCGGCCGAGCCGTGGCCGACGACCGAGCCGCTGCGTGTTCGGATGGCGGTCCACGCCGGCGAGGCCCGATTCGTCGAGGACGGGAACTACGCCGGGCAGGCGATCATCCGAACCGCTCGCTTGCGAGCCATCGCCCAAGGCGGCCAGGTGCTCGTCTCCGCCTCCGCTCACGATCTCACGATCGATCAACTGGGCGCCGAGGTCAGCTTCATCGATCTGGGCGAGCACCGCCTCCGAGATCTGGCCCGACCGGAGCGGGTGTGGCAGCTCGTCGGCGGTGGCCTCCCGGACGACTTCGAGCCGTTGCGGTCCCTGGACTCACACCCGCACAACCTGCCCGTGCAGCTTTCGAGCTTCGTTGGCCGGGTCGCGGAGACGGCGACGCTGGTGCGTCTGGTCCGCAGCGACCGGCTCGTGACCATCGTGGGTGCGGGAGGAGCGGGCAAGACGCGGCTCTCCCAGCAGGTCGCAGCCGAGGTCCTGGACCAGTTCGCCGAAGGTGCATGGTGGATCGAGCTCGCAGAGCTCACCGATGCCGGGGAGCTGCCCGGCGCGATCGCCCGCGCGGTCGGGGTGAAGGCCGAGGCAGAAGGTGAAGGCCTCGAGGCCCTCGCCTCACGGCTCGGCGGCGCCCGTCTGCTGGTGCTCGACAACTGCGAGCACATCATCGACGGAACCGCACAGACCGTTCACCAGTTACTGCGCCGTTGTCCTGATCTGCGGGTCCTGGCCACGAGTCGAGAGCCGCTGGCGATCGACGGCGAGGTGGCATGGCGGATACCACCGCTCGGCGTTCCCAATCGATCGGACGACCCGGCGAGCTCAGAGGCGCTCGCCTCGCTGTCCCAGTACGACTCGGTCCGCCTGTTCCTCGATCGTGCCACTCGCGTGCGACCCAACTTCCGGCTGGACGAGCAGACCGGGCCCGCGGTCGCCGACATCTGCCATCGGCTCGACGGGGTCCCGCTGGCGATCGAGCTGGCCGCTGCTCGCTGCCGGTCGCTCGGTGTGGACCAGATCCGTGAGGGACTGACGAACTCGTTCAGCCTGCTCACCGGTAGCAGTCGATCAGTCGTGCCCCGCCAGCAGACCCTCGAGGCATCGATCGCGTGGAGCCACGACCTCTTGACCGTCGATGAGCAGGTGCTCCTGCGACGGCTGGCGGTGTTCCGTGGTGGCTGCACCCTCAGCGAGGCAGAGGCCATCGTTGCCGATGACGCCCTTGCCCGGTCAAAGATCCTCGACCTGCTCGACCGGCTCGTGGCCCAGTCCCTACTCGTCGCCGACGATGAACAACACGACGACCGCTATCGGCTGCTCGAGACGGTGCGTGAGTTCGCAGCCCGGCGGCTCGCCGAAGCCGGAGAGGAAGGGGCACTCTCCGAGCGGCACGCCGCCCACTTCGCAGCAACGGTCCTCGAAGTGGGCCCGCGGCTCGAGACGGCCTACGACCCGGCGGACTACCGATGGGTGTCGAGCGCACTCGACAACATCGACGCGACGCTTCGTCACCTAGATGGCCTGGGTCACGTCGACACCATGGTTTCCATCGTCGAGCACGTCGCGCTCATCTGGGGATTCGTCGATCCGCCCCGTGGAGAACGGGTCATCACCCGAGTGCTCGACTCCAGGAACCTCGACGACGGCCAGCGCGCCCGCGTCCTGACATCGCGTGCCCAGCTGCGCAGCTGGGCCGGTGACATCATCGCCTGCCTGGCCGACGCCGCAGCAGCAGCGGAGCTGGCCGACGCCGTCGGGGATCGCTGGATCGCGAACCGGGCTCGCTTCTACTACTCGCAGGTCATGGTGTGGGTCGACCCGATCGCGGGAGTACAGATGCAGGCCGAGGTCGCCGCCGTTGCGCACGAGCTCGGCGACCTGCTCACCGAGACCACCTCGCTCATCGGTCTCGGCGGTGCCCAGATCGGGATCCTCACCCATCGTTCCACCGGCCGAGCCACCCTCGCGGAAGGCGGTCGCCTGACCGAACAACTGGCCAACCCGGTGGCTTCGAGCTGGTACTGGTCGCAGCGAGCCCTGGATGCGGCCTACGGGGGGCAGCTCGATGAGGCCGAGAGGTGGAGCGACGAAGCCATCCGGTTGCTGGCCGTGGTTGGCGAGGCCCTCGGCGTCGGCGGCCTCCGACTCAGCCAGGGCACGATCATCGGCGGTGTCGCCATGTTCTCCCGGGCCTACGCACTGGGTTGCCGAGGCGAACCGTCCACCTTCGTCGAGTCGCTCCCAGAGATGGCGAGGGCCGCCGGCGCTGCCGGGTACTTCCTGACCCCGGCGCTCCTCGAGCTGAACTACGCCGTCTCCCGATGTCACACCGGGGACCTCGCGGCCGCCGACGCGGCGTTCGCTCGATGCCGCGCTGCGAACGAGCTCGCCGGAACCGAGGCGACCCTCGTCAACGCCGCGCCCTACTGGGCCGATCTGGCCCTCGTCGAGGGAGACGTCGTCGAAGCCCGCCGTCGTCTCGACACCGTCGCCGACTCGTTGGTCAGCGTGCACAGCGTGCATGCCCGATCCCGATTGGCCCTTCGTCTGGCGGCGATCGCCCTGATCGAGCACGAGCCGGGCGAGGCGGAGCGCCAGGCCCACGAAGCCCTCGCTCTGGCCGCCGCCGAGGATCTGGCCTGGGAGACGCTGCACGCCCTCGAGCTCCTCGCCCAGGTGGCCGCGGCGACGGACTCCCACGTCGAAGCTGCCCGCCTGGCCGGAGCGGTCGCCCGCATCCGGATGGACACCGGCATCGGACTCCGCCTGGCCTGGCATGGGGACCACTTCGACGCCGCGCTCACCTCCGCCGTCGAATCTCTCGGCCCCGACGAGTACCAGGCCGCCTGGGACCAAGGCCACGCGCTCGACACGTTCGAGGCAATTGCGTACGTGACCCGGACGCGAGGTGAGCGAAAGCGTCCCAACTTTGGCTGGGACGCACTGACACCCACCGAACACGCCGTCGTCGCCCACATCAGCGCTGGCCTCACCAACCGCCAGGTCGGCGCGGCCATGTTCGTGTCCCCCGAAACGATCAAGACCCACCTCTCGCACGTCTTCACCAAGCTCGGCGTCAGCACCCGGTCCGAGCTCGCTGCAGTGGCGACCCGCCGCAACGGCCTCAACCCTGGCGCTCCATCCCAGCCGTCCACCACTCGCACCCCAACCACCGAACCGAAACCAGGAGCAACGCCATGATCACCCGCATCGACCCGACCGAACTGGCCCCGATCCCCGGAGCCACCCACGTCACCGTCGCCACCGGAACCCGAGTCGTCCACATCGCCGGTCAAACCGGAATCGACGCCGACGGCGCCATCGTCGGACCCACCCACGCCGAGCAGTCAGCCCAAGCCTTCACCAACCTCCGCACCGCTATCGAAGCCGCCGGCGGCACACTGGCGGACACTGCTGCCGTCACGATCTACATCGTCGACTACACCGCAGAGGTGTTCGACGCGGTGGTCGGCGGTGCGCTCCAAGCACTCGGTGAAGACTTCCCGCTCACCGCCGCAACCCTGGTCGGGGTCGCCGCGCTCTGGCAGCCCGGTCTGCTCATCGAGGTCACCGCGACCGCCGTGCTCGACTGATCCCTCGGGACTGCCGCGTGATGCGGTGACACCTGGATGGTGGGGAGCAGGCGCCCACTTCGTTGTCGGAGGGGGTGGGTACCTTCGACACTGGCGGGGCCAGTATGAGCGTGCGGAGTGACGATGGCGAAGCAGCGACACCTGCGGCATGGCGATCACCTGGAAGAGGACGACACCGTCGTCGTGCGGGGTGGGGAGCTCGACCCGGAGTCCTTGCGATTTGACGCGGAGCGCTACCACGCTCTAGGGCGTCTACGGCCTCTCGCTGTTCGCGGCCCGAGATGTGGCCCTCGATGAGCTCGCACAGCAGGTACCGCTCGTCAGGTTCGAGGTGCTGACGCTGGTGCGCGTCGGCGTGTTGCGATCCGCCGGGTTCCGGCTGGAGCCCACAGGCCGAAACCCGAGACACTTCACCGTGGCCTTCGACGACCTCGACCCCGGCGTCGAGGAACTCATTCGTTGCGAGCACCGCAGCTGGGTGAACCCGTATCATGAAGACTGACTCGAAGCGTGGTGACCCGATGGATGATCTCGATCTCGTAGCTGACCTCAACGCCCAGGACGACGACGGCCTCGGCTGGTCGACCTTGGCCGACGCCCACGCGCCCGAGCGGGTGCGGCCCGGAGCGATGCTGCTCGCTGGCAACCATCAGGCCCAGGCCGTGGTCCGCGTCGTGGCGATCGACGAAGACGGTCAGATCCACTTCTCGATCCTGCCCGGCTCTGTCTCCAAAAACCGCCGTCTTCTCGATCGGACGGTGGCCTAACGGCTTCTACTGTTCCTTCTACCGTGCGGCGCAGTACAGGGGTGTACGGGCTGGCACGACTTCGGTAGTGTGATGCGCGAAACACCAGCTCAAGGGCACGATCTGGTACTGGTTGGTACGGGCTGAGATCTCGATTGTGACTCATAACCCGAAGGTCGCAGGTTCAAATCCTGCCCCCGCCACCAAGTAGAACGCGAAAGCCCAGGTCACAGGCCTGGGCTTTCGCCGTTCCAGGGGCGTTCCTACGGATTACGCGCTCTTCCTCCGAGTGTTCCCACGGCGTTCCCTCGCGTTGTCCGTGGTGTTCTGGCGCTTGGGTCGCGTGAGTCGTTCGACGGTGTTCGCGGCGTCTTCTTGCATGCCGGGAAGGAGGTGTTGATAGGTCTGCATCGTCAGCGCGATGTGGGCGTGGCCGAGGCGTTCGCTCACGACCTTGACCGGTACGCCTTCCTTGATGAGCAGGCTTCCGTGGGTGTGCCTCAGGTCGTGGAACCGGATGGGGGTGACCCGGGCATTGCGGACGATGCGGTGGAAGCTCTGATGTAGGGCGTGGGGGTGGACGGGTTCGCCGTCGCCGTCGGTGAAGGCCCACTGTTCGGCGCTGTCGATGCCGACCGCGGCGAACTCGGCGGTCTGGAACGCTTTCCATCCGGCGAGAACGGCGAGGGTTGTGTCGTCGAGGGCGATTGAGCGTCGGGCGTTGCGGGTCTTGCCCCGGGTCTGGTGGACCTCGTAGCCCACCGCGACGAGTCCGCGGTTGAGGTGGAGGCGTTTCCGGGTGAAGTCGACGTCGGGCCATTTGATGCCGAGGACCTCGTTCCGGCGCATGCCGGTCATGGCGGTGAGCCACAGAATCGGGAAGAACCGGTGACCCGCTGCGGTGCGCAGGAACTGGCGTAGCTCTTCCTCGGTCCACGAACCACCTTCGATCTTCTGTAGCGCCCGTTGCTTGGGGGTCTGCGCGATCAGGGCGACGTTCCGGGACACGAGCCCGCGGCGGTGGGCGTCGGTGAGCGCGCCGCGGATGATGAGATGGATCTCGTACACGGTCTTCGGCGCGAGGCCCGTCCCGGTCGTGGGGTGCAGGAGGTTGTCGTAGAGCGCCTCGATCTGCTTGTAGCCCAGTCGGCGGATCCCGATCTTGCCGAGCACGGGCACGATGTGGTTCTTGACGTTGCGTTCGTAGCCTCGGTAGGTGCTGGTCGCCAGGTGCAGCTTCTTGCCCGGTAGCCATTGGCTGTTCAGGTAGGCACCGAAGGTCAGCCCTCGTGCGGGGCCGGACTTCTTGTGCGCCTCGGCGGCGAGCTTCGCGGTGAGCTTCTCGGCTTCGGCCCGGTTGGTGCCGGCGGGATGCCACCGGCGGATCTCCTTGCCCGTGATCGGGTCCCGGCCTTCGTAGATGACCGCGTAGAACCGACCTCGGCGTTGTGCGACGTATCCACTCATGGTGTTCCTCCGTTTTCATGTGATCCCGTCGGTCGGGATCCGGAGGAACAATCGGCGGAACGTTCGGCGAGCGAAACGCGTCCGTAGCGACCGTCCATTCTGTTCGCTAATTTCCGAATGACGATTCGGATAAGATCGGCCTCATGAATGTGATGCATCCGGTTGCAGCGCCGGCACGACGGGGCCGACCCCCGAAGGTGGGACGCGATCAGATCGTGGATGCCGCTGCCCGAGCTGGCTTGGACTCGTTCACGATGCAGGGCCTGGCCGAGGACCTCGGAGTCTCGCCTGCCACCCTGTACTCCCACGTCGCTGGCCGCGACGAGGTCATCGCGTTGGTCGAGTCGAGGCTCGACCACGCGATTCGGGGGTTCGCGACCGAGGCGACGGAGTGGCGCGGCTGGCTTACCGACTTTGCGGGGCTGGTGCGCCGTGAGCTTGGTTCGTCGGCTTCGACGGTGCTGACCGCCACCCGCGACGAGGCGTCGATGCGGATCGATGTCGGCGAACCGGGCCTGCGGCTGTTGATGGCGGCCGGGTTCAGCTCGGTCGAAGCCGCCTACGCGGTGTGGCTCGTTGTTCGAGTGGCGATCACCGCGTCGAGCGGTGCCGAGGCGAGCTTCTCCCGGTTCCTGGAGCCCACGGCCGAGCTGGTCGATGCCGCGGCAGACGCGGACACCTACGCGGCGTTGCGGCAGGTGCACGACGACCTCACCACCTCCGACGTGCACGACACCTTCGCGTTCGACCTGGAGATCGTGTTGGACGGCATCGCCGCCCGGCTCGAACGAGCAACCACAGGAGACTGACATGGACCCCTCTACTCGCGCGCCCGCCGCCGACGCGTTCGCGCCGGCCCGGCTCGGCCCCCTGACGCTCCGCAACCGGATCATCAAGGCCGCGACCTTCGAAGGTGTGATGCCGCGCGGCGCCGTCTCCGACGAGCTGATCGAGTTCCACACGGCCGTGGCCCGGGGCGGCGCCGCGCTCAGCACCGTCGCCTACTGCGCGGTGTCGATGGGGGGTCGGGTGAGCAGCGACACGATCGTGATGACCGAGTCGCTCATCGGTGACCTGCAGCGCCTCACCTCCGCGGTGCACGCCGAGGGTGCGCTGGTGTCGGCACAACTCGGTCACGCCGGGCTCGTCGCCCAGTCCCAGTCGAGGCGCCACCCGAGCCTGGCCCCCTCTGGCCGGTTCAGCGCACCGGCGATGGGGTGGGTCAAGGGCGCGACCCGCGGGGACCTCGACGAGGTCGTGGCCGACTTCGAGCGCGCTGCTCGCGTCGCGATCGACGCCGGGTTCGACGCGCTCGAGCTCCACCTCGGCCACAACTACCTGCTGAGTTCGTTCTTCAGCCCCAACCTGAACCGGCGCAAGGACGAGCTCGGCGGCAGCGTCGAGAACCGCTCCACGTTTCCCCGGCGGGTCGTCGACGCGGTACGAAGGGTCGCCGATGGCAAGGTGGCGGTGCTGGCGAAGTTCAACATGGCCGACGGCGTCGAGCGTGGCCTGTGGCTCGAGGAGAGCCTGCAGTTCGCCCAGCTGCTCGAGCAGGACGGCGCACTCGACGCGCTGGAGTTGACCGGCGGCAGCTCCCTGCTCAACGGCATGTACTACTTCCGCGGCGACGTGCCCCTCCGGGAGTTCGCAGCCGCGCAGGGCCCCATCGTCGGACTCGGCGTGCGCGCCTTTGGTCGCCGCATCCTTCCGGAGCTTCCGTTCGAGGAGGCGTTCTTCCTGCCGTTCGCCCGGCAGTTCCGCCGGGAGCTCGACATGCCGCTGATCCTGCTCGGCGGCATCAACGAACGGGCCACGATCGACGGTGCTCTCGCGGAGGGTTTCGAGTTCGTCGCCATGGCGCGGGCACTCCTCCGGGAACCAGACCTGGTCAATCGGATGGCGACGTCGGCGAACGCGGTGGGGCTTTGCGTGCACTGCAACAAGTGCATGCCCACCATCTACAGCGGGACGCGCTGCGTCCTTGCGGCCGAGGCCAATCAGCCGGGCTCGGCCCGATGAGGCGGCTCAGCGGACGCGTCGCGGTCGTCACCGGAGCGGGTAGCGGCATCGGCCGAGCCACCGCCATCGCGCTCGCCGAACGCGGGTGCGCGATCGCGGCGGTCGACGTGCACCCCGACGGCGCCGAGGAGACCGCGGAGCAGGTCCGCTCGCTCGGTGTTTTGGCGAGCGCGCATCTCGCCGACGTACGTGACGCCGATCGCATGAACGAGCTCCCGACCGAGGTCGAGGATTCGCTCGGTCCGTGCCAGATCCTGGTCAACAACGCCGGGGTGACCGCCGCCGGCGCGTTCACCGATGAGACGATCGACGATCTGCGCTGGATCGTCGACATCAACGTGTGGGGCGTGGTGCATGGATGCCGTGCGTTCCTGCCGATGCTGCAGCAGGCCGACGAGGCCCACATCGTCAACATGTCGAGCATGGTCGGGCTCCTCGGTCTGCCCCACAACGTGTCGTACTCGCTCACCAAGGGCGCGGTGCGTGCGTTCAGCGAGGCGCTGCGCGCGGAGCTGGTCACCACGCAGGTGGGGGTCACCGTGGTCTTCCCCGGCGCGATCCACACCAACATCACCACCGGCGCGCGCGGCGGCCAGGCCGCTCGGCTCGCAGAGATGGGCCAGTCCCGGCTGGCGCCCTACGTCATGCGGCCGCCGTCTGCGGTCGCTCGCAGGATCGTGTCGGCGATCGAACGTGACCGTGCACGCGTGGTCGTCGGACCCGACGCCCACGTCGTGAGCGCACTCACCCGGGTGCTGCCCGGCCGATCCGGCCTCGTCGGACGTCTCACGAGCCGTCTCGACCGATGATGTCGGACATGGACTTTCCCGCGTTCGCAGTCGCCTGCGGCGAGGAAGGCTCTGACCCGCTCGTCCTGCACGAGGGACAGGCCGTCCGCGTCGACCAGCACCGGGCCAGCAGCCACCTCGAGCACCTCGAGTCCGACCTCGCTGACGTTGCAGGACTCGGGGTTGAGGTGTGGCGCTACGGCATGCCGTGGCGTGAGACGGAGACCGCGCCTGGGGTCTTCGACTGGACGCTGTGGGACCGTGCGCTCGAGGCGTGTCGGCGCCACGGGCTCGACCCTGTGATCGACCTGTGCCACTTCGGGCTGCCCGACCACTACGGCGGGTTCTGCGACGGCCGGTGGGTCGACGGCTTCGTCCGCTACGTCGAGACGTTCCTGGCCCGCTATGCCGAGCCGCGCTGGTTCACCCCCGTCAACGAGCCGGGCATCACCGCCATGTTCTCCGCGCTGCTCGGCATGTGGAACGACCGCCGGGCCACCGCCGACGACTACTTCGTCGCGCTGGGCAACGTCGTGCTCGCGAACCTCGAGGCCCTGGCCCGCGTCCGAGCCGACCGCGATGGCTGGTGGATCGGATCCGAAGGCTTCGGCTGCGAGTTGTCCGATCCGGACGATGAGGCAGGAGTGCGATCGGCGACCGAGTCGCGTGATCTGCAGCAGGCCGTGTGGGATCTGCACCTCGGCGTGGCGCCGCGTGGCGTCGCAGCGCGACCCGCCGATGTGGTGGCCGACTCGGTCCAGTCGCGCATCGAGGCCCTCGTCGGCGTCGTGCCGCCCGACCGGATCGTCGCCGGCCACGACATCTACCCTGTCAGCGTCACCGCGCATGGAACACGTGCCGAGCGGCCGCTGTCGATCGCCGATCGCGTTGGCGCGTACGACGCCGAGGCCTCCGCTTGGTACGAGCGCTACCGGGTGCCGTTCTGGGTGTCGGAGACCTCCAACCTCGGCCTCCCGGTCGACCAGGGCAGCGAGTGGCTCGCCGCGCTCACCGCATCACTCGACACCCTCGCAGCGCGCGGCCTGCCGGTGCGGGGGATCTGCTGGTACAGCCGAGGCGACCAGTACGACTGGGACACCGCGCTGACAGTACCGATCGGAACCGTGACCGAGGTCGGACTGTTCGACGCCCAACGGAACCCACGTCCGGTGGCGCAGCACTACGCCACGCTGGCCGGCCGACACCCTTGAAACGAGCGGGCGAAGCAGCACTGAACCCTTGAAGGAATGGCGAGGTGACCCCGAGACGAGCTCACCACCGAAATCCGGCCCTACGCGTTTGAGCGGGGTGGGGTGCCGAGGAGTGCCCAGTTGCAGCCGCCGCAGGCGAGCAGGATCCGGAGCCGGTAGTGGGTGAAGTTCCGGAAACCGGCAGCCACTCGTTTGACCTTCTTGATGAGCGAGTTGAGGCCTTCGACGGGGCCGTTGGTGTGACCGCTGCGGTGCCAGGCCAAGATCGCCTCTCGCCATTGGGTGAGGGTGCGGGCCATGCCCCGAACCTCAGGGGCGGTGGCATGGCGACAACCGGCGATGATGCCGTCGAGCCAGCGGCCCGCCGCGGGCGGGTCGCCCCACAGCGTGTAGAGGTCACGGACCACTTCCTTGGCAGTCCAGGCCTCGTGGACCTCGCCGTTGGGGTCACCGGCGGCGAGCAGATCGGCAAGGCGGGTTCGGTGATCCGCGTCGAGGCGCTCCGCGCCGATGGTCAACAGCTTGCGGCTGCGATACAGCGGATCGGCTTTGCGGCCCCGGTGGCCGAGGGTGTCTTGTTGGACCCGGCGGCGGGTGCGATCGACAACCCGGGTGGCGACCCCCACGACGTGGAACGGGTCCGCGACCGCGACTGCGTTGGGAAGGTGGGTGGCCAACGATCGCCGGAACGGTTCGTGCAGGTCGGTCACCGTGACGGTCACCGCGTCACGCCACGGCTCGGGCTGAGCACCGAGCCACGCGGACAGCTCGGGGCCTTGTCGGCCTTGGATCACGTCGATGACCTGGCGGGCGTCGAGATCACAGATCGCCGAGATCCACCGGGTGCGCGCCGTGGCGTTGGCGGCGAGGTACTTGGTCTCATCAACGCCGATCGCCTGCGTCGTCGCGACCCGGTTCGGGTCCTCGATGAGCGCCTGGCCCCAGTACGCGACGGCGGCCATCACGGTGTTCCACGCCACGGCCAGATGCCGGGCCGCGTACGCGACGGTGTGGACCTCAGCGCCGACCTCGCGGGTGGCCCACAGCCCAGCGCGGGTGGTCATCACCGCCCGGGCCGGCGCGATGTCGCGACGGACCTCGGTCCAGGTTCCCACCGCGCACGCGCGGTTGGGGCAGCGCCACCGGCGCTTCACCCACACCAACGTCACCGGCGTCCCGAACACCGGCAGGTCCGCCAACGCCACCCGGGGCCGCTCCTTCACCACACCGCTGGCGGAGCACGACCCGCACTGCCGATCCGGGTCCAGCGACTCGATCACCACCTCGACCCGTTCGTCGTGGTGTCGGGTCACCTCGAGCAGCGTCACCGCTCGAAGTCCCACCAGCACCTCGGCCCAGCGCGTACGGTCCAACCCCACGGGGGTCTCCTCTGTGATTCGAGTCCTAGAACAACCCGAACCATGGTCGAGACCCCCGACCCCACCGCGAACCCCTCAGCCGATCACACCCCGCTCAGACGCGAAGCGCCGCTATGACAG
>WBZL01001382.1_pt1 | contig 25593 bp, 16 predicted proteins | sample 5204291 | NCBI WGS metagenome assembly WBZL01 (sample SAMN12344345, study PRJNA552823) | activated sludge metagenome | biome: Activated sludge suspended growth; feature: Nitrification reactor; material: Wastewater; isolation source: activated sludge from nitrification reactor of wastewater...
CGATCATTGGCGGTTTGAGCTTGCACGGAGCCAGCCGCCGCAAAGAGGCCGATAGAGGCCAGCAGGGTAGTAATGATTTTCGATTTCAAGATGTTCCTCCTCGAGTAATCTCTGTTAGGTCCGAATGCGTGTAACGCGATGCGATTTTTGCGCAGTCAGGAGATTTAAGCATACAAACTTGATTTGCTTCAAGCATTGGCCTGGCATTGTGTGGCATTTATACAACGATCTAGGCCCGATGGCGGCGCCAGGCGTGCTTCAGTAACCGCGATGACGTCGCTCCGCTGAACATGCGACAATCGCTGCCAGCTTTGACGATGGAGATGCTCATGCAGAATCTGGAATCAATCGCTTCGCTCCTGCGCGAGGCGAGCGAAGTCGTCGTTTTTTCGGGTGCAGGGCTTTCCGCCGATAGTGGCATTCCGACGTTCCGCGACGGGGCAACCGGCCTGTGGAATAACGTCGACCCGGACGAAGTCGCCAGCATTGAAGGATTTCTGCGCAATCCGCAACGTGCCTGGAGCTGGCTGCTGCAACTGCGGAACCTGGTCGATGAAAGGCATCCGAATGCCGGCCATCACGCGATCGCCCGCCTGGACGAAATCTGCTCGGCACAACAATTCACCGTGATTACCCAGAATATCGATGGCTATCACGTGCGCGCCGGGAACCGGCACGTCCTCGAAGTGCATGGCACCATCCACCGGGTGCGTTGTCACCGGCACTGCGGATTTGTCGCCAGCTGGAATCGAGACGCCCTTGAACCTTACGCCTGCCCGGCTTGCGGAGCGCCGGTTCGACCCGATCTGGTGATGTTCGGTGAAACGCTTGATGAAAGCGTCTTCACCGCTGCCGAGAGATCCAGCCTCAAGGCCGATGTATTCTTCTGTGTCGGCACCTCATTCACCGTACAACCCGCCGCCCGCCTGCCGCTGTGGGCGAAAAGCGCCGGTGCCGTGGTGGTGGAAGTCAATCCGCACCCGACGCCCTTGTCGGACGTTGCCGATTACTCGATTCGTTGTGGTTCATCCCAGTTCTTCAGCGCGCTCTGCGCAACCCTCGAAGCTGTAGGCCACTGATGCGTGCCAGAGCAGGCAACGAGCCCCCGTTCGTTGCTGGCCACGACGGCTGTAAACAGTGCAGTGCAAATGTCGATCAAGACGGCCGATCAGCCGGCCTGATCGGCTATAATTCCGCCCTTCGCCGCCCAGCCCTGATCGGCATGGGCAGACCCACCCATTTCAGAAGCCGAGTCGCGAGTCGCATTCCTTGTCATTTCCGCTTCCCCGATCGCCATTACCCGAAATCGGCGAAAGGCTTCAGTTTCCTGCAGGCTCTGCTGATGCCCTCCTGATCGCCCAGTCAGCCTCGGAAGCGAGTACTGGCAGCGAGCGGCGTATGCTGGCGGTGCTCACTGCCAGCGCCGGCGACGCACACCGTCTGCTGCAGGAAATCCCCTGGTTCGCGGCTCATCTGCGTGTCCGCCTGCTACCCGACTGGGAAACCCTGCCCTACGACAGCTTCTCTCCACACCACGACCTGGTTTCCGAGCGACTGGCAACGCTCTATGCAGTCATGCGCGGTGAATGTGACGTGCTGCTGGTCCCTGCCGGCACGGCGGTCTACCGTCTCGCACCGCCGGCCTACCTGGCGGCCTACACTTTCTTCCTCAAACAGGGTGAGAAGCTCGACCCGGAACAGTTCCGCGCCCAGATGACCCTGGCCGGTTACACGTTGGTCACGCAAGTCGTGGCACCGGGCGAGTACGCGATCCGTGGCGGTCTCGTCGATCTCTTCCCGATGGGCTCGCCACTGCCTTTCCGCCTCGACCTCTTCGACAACGAGATCGAAAGCATCAAGACTTTCGACGTCGACAACCAGCGCACACTCTATCCCGTACCGGAAGTGCGCCTGCTCCCGGCACGCGAGTTTCCGCTCGACAACACGGGTCGCACCCGTTTCCGCCAGCGCTTTCGGGAGATTTTCGAAGGCGACCCTGGTCGCGCGGGGATCTACAAGGACGTCTCGAATGGCCTCGCGGCGGCCGGCATCGAGTACTGGCTACCCCTTTTCTTCGAGGAAACGGCCACCCTTTTCGACTACCTGCCACGCCACACCGTACTTTGCCTGTACAGCACGGTGCCGGCAGCGATCCGGGACTTCTGGCACGAGGCACAGTCGCGCTACACCATGCTCGCGGGCGACCGTAGCCGCCCGCTGCTGCCACCGGCCGATCTCTTCCTGGCCGAAGAACCGTTCTTCATTGCCGCCAAGGCCTATGCCCGAATCGACTTGAAGGCCGACCATGAAGGGCCGGCACGCGGCCTGCCTGCGCTGGCCATCGACCGCCGCGCTGACAACCCGCTCGGTCGTCTGCAGGCCTTTCTCGCCGCTTTTCCCGGCCGTGTGCTGTTGCTTGCAGAAACCGCCGGGCGCCGTGAAACCTTATCCGGACTGTTCTCGGAATATGGCCTGAAACCACAGGCGAGCGCCAGTTTCAGCGACTTCCTTGCCACCGAAAGCCGCTTGTCGCTGGCGGTTGGCCCGCTGCATGACGGCTTCCAGCTCGCCCAACTAGCGATCGTCACCGAAGCTGAGCTGTACGCCGACAGTCCGTCGCGGCGAACTCGCCACGTGGCTCAGCGCAGGGCGTCGGTCGACAACTGGCTGCGGGATCTCACCGAATTGAAGGTAGGTTCGCCGGTCGTGCATGAGCAACACGGCATCGGACGTTATCGGGGCCTGGTCCACCTTGATCTGGGCGAAGGCGAGATGGAGTTCCTCGAACTGCACTACGCCGGCGATGCCAGGCTCTATGTCCCCGTATCGCAGCTACACGTCATCGCGCGCTACTCGGGCTCCGACCCGGATACGGCACCATTGCACACCCTCGGCTCTCAGCAATGGGAAAAGGCCAAGCGCTGTGCCGCCCTGCAGGCTCGCGACACCGCCGCAGAACTCCTCGCGCTCTATGCCCTGCGATCGGCCAGACAGGGCCATGCCTGCGAGTTCACGACCCATGACTATGACGCTTTCGCAGACGGTTTCGGTTTCGAAGAAACGCCTGACCAGGCCACAGCCATCGCTGCAGTCATCGAGGACATGAAATCAGGCCGGCCGATGGACCGCCTGGTCTGTGGCGACGTCGGCTTCGGCAAGACCGAGGTAGCCTTGCGAGCTGCTTTCTGCGCAGTCGCCGGTGGCCGGCAGGTTGCCGTTCTCTGCCCGACGACCCTGCTCTGCGAACAACATTTCCAGACTTTCAGCGACCGTTTTGCCGACTGGCCAGTCAGAATCGCCGAACTCTCTCGTTTCAAGACCGGCAAGGAAGCGGCACAGGCCCTTCAGGAACTGGCCGACGGCAGGCTCGATATCGTCATCGGAACACACAGGCTGCTGCAAAAAGACGTGCGTTTCAGCCGTCTCGGGCTAGTCATCATTGATGAGGAACACCGCTTTGGCGTCCGCCAGAAGGAAACGCTGAAAGCGCTGCGTGCCGAGGTCGACGTGCTGACCCTGACCGCAACACCGATCCCGCGCACGCTCGCGATGTCGCTTGAAGGCCTGCGCGACTTTTCGGTGATCGCCACCGCGCCGCAGAAACGCCTGGCGATCAAGACCTTCGTCAACCGATATTCCGACGGCGTCATACGTGAAGCACTGTTGCGAGAATTCAAGCGCGGTGGGCAAGTCTATTTCCTGCACAACGAAGTCGACACCATCGGGAACATGCGCGACAAGCTCGCCAAGCTATTGCCCGAAGCTCGCATCGTCGTCGGCCACGGCCAGATGAACGAGCGCGATCTGGAAAGGGTGATGCGCGACTTCACGCAACAACGGGCCAATCTGCTGCTGTGCACGACGATCATCGAAACCGGCATCGACAACCCGCACGCCAATACCATCATCATCAACCGTGCCGAAAAATTCGGTCTCGCCCAGTTGCATCAGTTACGCGGCCGGGTCGGACGCTCGCACCATCAGGCCTACGCCTATCTTCTGACGCACGACGAGGCAGCGCTCAACAAGCAGGCCAGGCAGCGTCTGGAGGCGATCCAGATGATGGACGAACTCGGTGCCGGTTTCTATCTGGCGATGCACGACCTCGAAATCCGTGGTGCTGGCGAGGTGCTCGGTGCCAACCAGTCCGGGGAAATGCAGGAAGTCGGTTTCAACCTGTTCACCGAGATGCTCAATCGCGCCGTCGCAGCGCTCAAACTGGGCAAGGAGCCAGACCTGATGCAGCCATTGGCGATCACCACCGAAATCAAGCTGCACACGCCCGCCCTGCTCCCCGACGACTACGCTCCCGACGTCCACGAAAGGCTGACGCTTTACAAGCGCCTCGCCGACTGCGTGACCGCGGAGGCCCTGGCCGACCTGCAGGAAGAGCTGATCGATCGCTTCGGAGCATTGCCATCACAGGCTCGCGCTCTGCTCGACAGCCACCGACTGCGCCTGCTCTGCAGGCCTCTCGGGATCAGCAAGCTCGACGCCAACGCCGAGCAGATCGTCGTACAGTTTGAAGCCAAGCCGCCGATCGATCCGATGCGCATCATCCATTTGATCCAGAAGGACCGCAACTACCGCTTGGCTGGACAGGACAAGCTGATTCTCAAACGCCACTGCACGAGCCTTGGCGACCGCGTTGCCGCGGTCAAGGACATCATTCATCAACTGAGCACGCAGGCAAACCCATGACCACCTTTGACATCGACAACATCAACGTTACCGCCTTCGACCCCATGCCTTCGCCGGAGGAAATTCACGCCCAACTGCCTCTCTCGACAAGCGCTGCCCGCTTGGTCATGCGCGGCCGGGAGGTCTTGCGCAACATTCTCGACCGCAGCGACCCGCGCCTCTTTGTCGTCGTCGGTCCGTGCTCGATCCATGATCCGATCGCCGGACTGGACTATGCGCAACGTTTGAAGGCTCTCGCCGATGAGGTCAGCGAGACGCTCTACCTGGTGATGCGCGTCTATTTCGAGAAGCCGCGCACGACCACCGGCTGGAAAGGCTATATCAATGACCCGGATATGGACGATTCCTTCCGTGTCGACCAGGGAATGCTGAAGGCCCGCGAATTTCTCCTCAAGCTTGCCGAACTCGGCCTGCCCGCCGGCACCGAGGCGCTCGACCCGATCGCGCCGCAGTATCTTGGCGACCTGATCTCCTGGACAGCGATCGGCGCGCGCACCACCGAATCGCAAACGCATCGGGAGATATCGTCGGGGCTGTCGACCCCGGTCGGCTTCAAGAACGGCACCAACGGCGATATCGGCATTGCCGTCAATGCCATCCTCTCGGCTGCACGGCCACACAGCTTCCTGGGCATCAACGCCCAGGGGCGCACGGCCATCGTTCGTACGCGCGGCAACCGTTATGGTCACCTGGTTCTGCGCGGCGGCGACGGGCGTCCCAACTACGATACGGTCAGCGTGCAGATCACCGAGCAGGCGCTGCGCAAGGCGGGTCTGCCCATCAACATCGTGGTCGACTGTTCGCACGCCAATAGCTACAAGAAGCATGAGTGGCAGCCGCTGGTGATGGCTGATGCCGTCAACCAGGTCCGGCTCGGCAATCAGTCTTTGGTCGGAATGATGATCGAGTCAAATATCGTCGCCGGCAACCAGGCGATCCCGGAAGATCTCTCGCAACTCAAATATGGCTGTTCGGTCACTGACGCCTGTGTCGACTGGCAGACCACCGAGCAAATGATCCGCAATGCCGCCGGACTGCTGCACGAGGTGCTACCCGGTCGAACCGGTTGAGGTACAACCGCCCCGCCCTCTATTCTGACTAATTGATGGACCAATGAACAACCTCCGGGTAGACTGCCGGGTTTGACGATCAATCATACACACTGCATATCGGGGGGAACTGTCATGCAAATCAATGTCGAAACCAAGCCGGTTGCCTCTGCCGCCTACAACACCCGGAAGAAGCGACTCGTCGAAACCATCGACCGACTGTATCACCGCAATGCCAAGGCGTCGCTGCAGAAGGTGATCTCCAGGCTTCACCCGGCTGACATGGCATCGATCCTCGACGAGTTGCCCCTAGAGCATGTGGTGGACATCTTCTACACGATCAGCGACACGGCCATGGCGGCTGAAGTCTTCAGCCAGTTGTCGCCTAGCCTGCGTACGGAGGTGATGACCGAGTCGCCAATCGAACAGCTGGCGGCGGTCCTGCAACACGTGGCGCCGGACGATCTGGCCGACCTCGTCGGGGATTTGCCCGAAGATCAACGGGCGCAACTGATGGCCTTGCTCGACCGGGAAAGCAAGGATGAAGTCGAAAGCCTGCTCCAGTACGACCCGAACAGCGCTGGCGGCATCATGACCACCGACTTTTTCTCGCTCCCGCACACCCTGATGGTCGAAGAAGCGATCGAAAACATTCGCGGCCGCGAAGACGTCGAGATGGTTTTCTATCTCTATCTGACCGATGAAGCAGGGCGGCTGGTCGGTGTCGTGTCGTTGCGGCAGTTGCTGCTGGCCCGACCGGGAACGCCTCTCGACAAGGTCATGAACCGGCGCGTGATGAAGGTCACCACGGATGCCGACCAGACCACCGTCGCCATGCTGGTCGAAAAGTATCACCTGCTGGCCGTACCGGTGGTCGACGAGGAGAATGTGTTGGTCGGAATGGTCACGGTCGATGACGTCATCGATGTCCTTGAGGAAGAGACGACGCGCGACATGCTGAAAATGGCCGGTACCAGCGAGTCGGAAACGCTCACCCACTCGGCCTTCAAGATCGCGGGTATCCGTCTGCCCTGGCTGCTCGCCGCGTTCATCGGCGGTCTCGCGGCGACCGCGGTAATCGGGCGATATGAAGCGATTCTCGGTGAGGTACTGGTATTGAGCGCCTTCCTGCCAGTGGTCATGGGCATGGCCGGCAACGTCGGTGTGCAATCGGCTACCGTCGCGGTACGTGGCCTGGCGACCGGTGCGATCGACATCCGCGATACCGTGCCACTGGTGCTCAAGGAGTTGCGCGTCGGTCTGCTGCTCGGTGGTTTCTACGGCGTGATCCTGGCCACCTACGGCTACCTGATGTACGACAGCCTCAGTCTTGGGCAGGTGGTCGGTCTGACGATCCTCGGCAACATGACTGGCGCAGCCTTGCTGGCCGTGCTCCTGCCGATGATCTTTCAGCGCCTGAAGGTGGACCCGGCGGTTGCCACCGGTCCGTTCGTGACTACCGCCATCGACATTCTCGGTGTTCTCAACTACTTTGTGATTGCCAGCTGGATTTACAAATTGTAGCCGAACAGCCATCCTGCCGGACAGCGCCCCAGCCAGCGTCGCCCCATTCGCTGCCGGCACAGCCGTACAGCGACAAGCTCTGGCGGCGCACCGGCCTCCCAGCCGGCGCGAATAAATCTTCACGAGTCGTCTACCCGGCTTTCCAGGGTACCGGCTGTTGCTGAAAATCGTTGAGTCGCTTGGCGAATTCCGGTAGCAACGAATCGGTCTGGGCCGCCAGCCAGTCTGCAATCCCTTGTCCTTGACCAGCAGTTGGCGCATCGGCAGCGAGTTGCGAAGCGACCGCCAGGTCGTTGAGACGCCCGAGCAAGTCCTGCAGGTCACTGGCCGACTGGTGGTAATTCGCCAGCAGCGGGCCGGCCAGAATCGGGGTAAAGAACTCGACTGCGTAGCGCAGTTGCTTGAACGCGACGCGCAGGCGGTGACGAGCCGCATCATCATCCGTTCCCAGCGCAGCCGCGGCGCGTTCCTGGACGCGCCTGGCGCGCTTGTTGAGGCAACGTGGGACGAAGTGTGCGAGCGACCCGGCGGCATCATCCGGCAGGGCCTGGGTGGCGGCACTGAAATCGATCAAAAGACGCGAATACGCTACCGACTTGAGCGCGCTTCTGCTCGCCTTGCGACTGTTCGCACAGCGCCTCAGGGCATGGCTCGACAGCCGCTCGACCTCGACCCTGCCAGGCAGAGCATCGGCTAGTGCAGGCAAAGTTTCCGCAATGAAGACATCCCAGTTGCGGGTTTCACCCAATTTGTTCGCCAGTTCCTGCCAGAGTGGATCGAAACGGGTCACGAAATTCTCTGGCAACCGTGACTGCCAGAGACGCATCGCCGATCGTAGCCGACGGATGGCGACGCGCGCCTGATGAACGAACTCGGGCTCGTCGCTCTGGCAGACACCGGCTTCGTTGTATTGCAGATGGTTCAGGCAGGACAGGGCGATCAGGCGAAAGGCTTCGATGCTCGACATGGCGGCGTCGGTCGGCACGGGCAGTGCTTTTACCGCCGTCAGCGGCAGGTCGTCCAGCAGACGGTAGGCACGCTCGGCCTTGCTGCTGGCTGCTGGGTGCAGCGGCAGGCTGGCCTGCAACTCAGCGGCCACGGCGAACAAATCGCTGACCGTTCCGTCGAGCAGTTCCAGTTCGATCTCTCGGATCGTCTGGCGTTGCCCCCGCGCCTCGATCCAGCCGCGGTCCAGTGCCAGTTCGATGCGCACCCCCGCGCGCGGTTCCAGCAGCCAGGTGTGGCGCATGAAGTGGGTTGTAAAAGCGGGTTGAAGACTCTCCCGAAGCGATTCGAGCAACTCGCGGACACTGCCATCCAAATGCGAAAAATCGAACTCTCCGGGCCGGCTGTGAACTTCCCACTCGCTACGCTGCGCCAGTCCGGCGGTAAGCATCGGCGCAGTCTTGACGGTCAGCAGCCACTGCCGGCCCTTCTGACGGTGTCGAACGACCATCCGCTCGCGCCGCAGGCGCTTGTCATGGGTATCGTAATAAGTATTGATCAGCAGTTGCCGACGTCGCTCGATGTTGCTCAACATGGCTTGCTTGGCCAACGCACTCGCAGTGCGAGCCGACAGGGACAGCTTGATTTCAGTTTCGGTGGCCATCGCCAACCCTCATGTTGGAGAAAGAAAATTAGGACATCTTTTCGATCAGATGTGCCTTGAGTTGTGCACGTCCCGAAGGATTGGCCAGAGCGATGATGATGCTGCCAGCGTGGATGATGTCATCAACCTTAGGATTGAATATCCAGGCACCATCCTGCTCGCGTACCGCCAACAGGATATAGTCCGGGCTGCGCAGACGCAGGTCGCCGACACGAGTCTGCGGGAAATTGGCAGGCACCGGAACCTCTTCGACACGCACGTTCTTGTCCGACCGGATCATCTCGTCGAGAAAGCCGACGACGTGCGGCCGGACCATCGCTGACGCCAGGCGAATGCCGCCTGTGAAATCCGGAGAAATCACCGCGTCGGCACCCGCCTTGCGCATTTTTTCGACATTTCGCAGTTCCTGGGCGCGAGCCACGATGCGCAAGCGCGGGTTGAGTTGTCTGGCGGTAATGATGATCATCAGATTGCGTGAATCGTCACCGGTGACGGCAAACAGGCCGCGGGCATCCTCGATATCTGCTGCCTCCATCAGATCATCGTCGGAAGCATCGCCATGCAGATAGAGCAGTGCGGGAAATTTGTCGAGGTTCTCCTCGAAACGCTCCACTTCGATGTCGATGGCGACGAAATGCCGGCCGGTATTATGCAGTTCGCGACCGACGCTACGGCCGACCCGCCCGAAACCGCAAATGATGAAATGCTGCCGTAGCTTATGAATGCTATTTTCCATCCGTCGTCTCCGCAGGGAATAATCCAGATCCTTCTCAAGGAAAAACACGGACAGGCTGGTGAACAGGAAGGTCAGCGCGCCCAGGCCAGAAATGGCAATGAAACCAGCGAAAAGGCGATCCTGAAGCGAATGAAGAGGGACAATCTCGCCATAACCCACCGTCGAGATGCTGATCAGGGTCATATATACCGCATCGGACCAGTTCCCGTTGTCACCGGCAATCCGATAGAAACCGAGTATCCCGACAATGGTCAACGCCAATACTGCTATGCCCGCCCATACGATACGCAGGACAATGCGCCGTAATTGCGTCGCTACACCCGCCTCGGATTCCCGTATACGGCGAAGGCGGCGAAGGCGCTGGCGAGCCTGCAACTGATCGTCAAACATGCAAACAAGAGGTGTCGGATTGGAATCGGATCATCATCGGGAAAGCTTGGCTGACGATGGCGGAATCAGGCCAGCAGCAGGGCCTGATATGCCGAGTGGGCGAGATTGGCACATCCGCGAACGATTGTCCACGCTTGCGACATTATAGCGGCCACCTTTCTAACGGCCACCTTTCCAGCCGCAAAATTCTACCGTGGAAAGCGACCAAGGCCAGCAAGATTCCGATCTGGTGGCGATTGTCGCCGCAGCCGCGTGCTAACGGTCATCACTTTTCCAGGCCCTCGAGATGATGAAAGTTGTTTCCCCCTTTCTCCGACCACTTCACGCCAGCAGGAGAGGGGAGATTAGTGAGTTAGTGAGTCACTGACGCCACTTTGGCATGAATCTGCAATTCATCGTGGAGTATCCGCACGCAATGGGTTTACCATCCCCTCTAGGACCATCCTGCGCAGACCCGTTCAGTCACCGGCCACGACCATGCCATCATTTACCCCCACACTCGAACAAATCACTGCCCGGACACTCGCCCATTACCAGCAATGTGCCGAAGACTTTCGCGAAGGCACCCGCAACCACGACGTGAGTCAGAACATCGCCGCGCTCCTGCGCCACATCCGTGGCCAGCCACCCTTCACGATTCTCGACTTCGGCTGCGGCCCGGGCCGCGACCTCAAGGCCTTTACCCGCCTCGGTCATCGGGCTGTCGGGCTGGACGGAGCCGCGAACTTCGTCGAGATGGCACGCAGCGACACGGGTTGCACGGTCTGGGAACAGGATTTCCTGAGTCTTGATCTTCCCTCAGGGGATTTCGACGGGGTATTCGCCAATGCCTCGCTGTTTCATGTCCCCAGCCGGGCATTGCCGCGCGTTCTGCGACAACTGCATGCCGCCCTCAAGCCCGACGGCGTCCTGTTCTGCTCAAACCCTCGCGGGGACAACCAGGAAGGCTGGCATGACGGACGCTATGGGGTCTTTCACGACCTCGCAGCCTGGCGACGCTGGATGCTGGGTGCGGACTTCGTCGAACTCGAGCACTATTACCGCCCGACCGGCCTGCCGTGCGCGCAACAGCCCTGGCTTGCCAGTGTCTGGCGCCGGGTGGCCGGGAACGGCGCGCCCCTGCACCCTTCCTTCCGGGTTCGGAAAATGGACGATTCATGAGTCGCTGACGCGACTTTCACATTAACCGCAGCCAACGCACTGACCATGTCAACCAAACGCTTTACACGACGCCCATCGAACCTTCGGGCCAGCCGAAGAATCGCCGAAGCGATTCTGGATTATGTTGGCCAAATCCCGGCCACCCGCGAATACCGGCAACAAAACCCGGAAGACCACGCCCGCGCGATCGCCCGCACGGCAGCCAGACAGGCTGCCGTCACTGCCGGCAGCCTGACACTGCCGCCTGGCCCACTCGGCTGGCTTACCCTCCTTCCCGAACTGCGTTCGCTGTGGAAACTCCAGACACAGATGGTTGCGGATATCGCCGCTTGCTATGGCAAGATCGACGGTTTGAACCGCGAAGAGATGCTCTATTGCCTGTTCCGGCACACCGATCCACAGATCGTTCGCGATCTGGTTGCCAAGATCGGAAAGCGCCATGTCGTCCATCTCGCCTCGCGTCCCGAGACCCAGTCGGTCGCTCTGAAGATCGGCATGCACCTCTCCCAACGACTCATCGGCAGAGGAATTTCGCGCTGGATCCCGGTTCTCGGAGCGATTGGCGCCAGCGCCTATGTCTATTACGACACCTACCAGGTCGCCCGTACGGCCATCGAGTTATTTACCGGCGTCATTGACGTGCAGGGCGACGAAGCCGATTCAGAGACGGCGGCGTCCCGCTGACGAGAATTGCACATCAAGCAGCGGGCAAAATATCTCTTGCCGGGCAGCCCACGTAAGGTCATGGCGGCTAATACTGCGTGGGCGGCACGGAAGCGAATAATGTCAGCAGACTGTTAGAATACGGCCAATCGATCGGCAACCTTGGCGGGCAGCATGACAAACGAGCGCATCAGGCATATTGAGGAATGGGCCAACCCGCGCATGGTCGTTGGCGTGACGTTGTTGTTGGTCGGCGCACTGTGGTTGGCACTGATGGTCTCGGTCGTCGCGGATCGCCATGAAAGTATTGCCACCACCGGCGGGCTTCTGCAACGCATGACCCACGCCGTCGAAGAGCAGACCCGACAGCAGTTTCGCGTCGCCGATACTTTCCTGGCCAGTTGTGAGCACTGGCTGCAAGCAAACCCCGATCTGGATCCCCGCACCGACAGGACCTTCCGACAATTGATCGAGACCTTTCGTGCCGGAACCGACCAGTCGATCGATATCTACCTGCTTGCCGCGGATGGCCAGATGTTCGACATTCTCGACCCCGCTCAGGGGCCGCTGGCCAATGTCGCGGACCGCGACTATTTCAAGGGAGCCCTGAACAGCCCGGGCCTGTTTGTCGGCAACCCCACGCGCAAGCCGCTCGCTGACCACGACGGCCTGCCGCTCAGCCTGTCGCTGCAACATCCGGCGAACGACATCCAGGTACTTCTCGCGGTGATCGACCTGCCAACGCTGACCCGGTCTTACGAAAAACAACGCCTGCAACCCGGCGGAGCGATTACTCTGCTCAGGCGCGACGGCACGGTGCTGGCGAGGGCACCCCATGATGACCGACTGCCCGGCCACTCGATGGCCAGCGAAGCCTTGTTCAGAGAGCATCTCGCGCAGCAGCCGCAGGCCCTGGTGCTGCCCGATGCCCGCCTCGGCACACGGGCGCGAGAATTCATCAGCTACTCGTCAATGCCCGATTTCCCGCTGGTGATCATGGTATCGGAAGACTACGATGAAGCGCTTGCTGCCTGGCTAAGACAGACGGCCTGGGTAATCCTGCTGGGACTGGGAGTGACCCTGCCATTGGCGTTCATCGCCTATCGATCCCTACACCTGCTGCAGGCGCTCACCAGTCAGGATGCCGAATTACAGCGCCTGGCAACGACCGATCTGCTGACCGGCAGCAGCAGCCGCCAGCACTTCTTCGAAACACTCACCGACGAGGTCGCGCGCGCGCGTCGCCGGCAGATCCCCCTGACCGTCGTGTTGTTCGATATCGACTTTTTCCAGCGGATCAACGACGGTTATGGCCATGCCGTTGGCGACCAGGCCCTGATCCTGTTCGCCAATACCGCGAAAGAGGGCCTGCGTGACATGGACCTTCTTGGCAGACTCGGAGGCGGTGAATTCGCGCTTCTGCTGCCCAATACGAAAGCACGGGAAGCCGTCCTGGTCGCCGAACGAATTCGCAAAGCAATCCCCGGCATATCGATCCCGAGCGACAACGGCACCGTCCAGTTCACGGTCAGTGTCGGGGTGAGCGAAGTCCATGCTGACGACACGTCGATTGACGATCTGCTGAAGCGCGCAGCCACGGCGCTGCACAACGCCAAGGCCGGTGGATACGATCGGGTGGCAGTCGTCTAGGACACGGTCCAAAAGCTACGCGAAGCACCGGAGCATGAGGTGAGCAGCGGTAATATGGACCATGGCTTCAGCGTTGTCCGAACGCACATCATCATGCGAGATTGACGCCGGTTGATGGGGACTCGTATACTTTGGATGACAACGCTTTATTTCTCTATCCTTTCTTAACGAGGCGTCCATGCCAAAACCATTCCCGGCGCCAGGCCTGAATGTCGTGAAAGCCCTGGGTGAGGAACCCGCTTTCAAGGCAGGCGACGATGTCCGAATCTCGGTTCGCTATCCCGTCTGGCATTATCGCGTACCGGCCTACATTCGGGGCAAGCTTGCCACCGTAGAAGCAGTGATGGAACCACCAGCGGTCAACAACGAGGAGGAAGGTTTTGGGCGCAATGCGGGCTCCAAAGGCCATTATTATCGCGTGGCCATCCCGCTGACCGCTTTGTGGCCTGGCTATGCCGGCTCCCTTCTGGATAGTCTGCGCATCGAAGTCTTTGAAACATGGCTGGAAAGGGTCTGAATATGAACGACCACGATCATTCCCATCCGCATCCCGCGGCGGCTGACGAGGCGCCTCCCGAGTATTACGAAATCATGGAGACGGCCATTCGGGAACTGCTCATCGAAAAGAAACTGATTGCTCCCGGCGAGATTCGTCGACAGATCGAAGTGCTTGACTCCCGCACGCCTGCGTTGGGTGCGAAAGTCGTCGCGCGGGCGTGGGTTGATCCTGGGTTTCGGGCTCGTCTGCTCACCAACGGCCGTGCAGCCTGCGAAGAGTTGGGCATCAGCTTCTACGACGACACCCAGCTCATCGTTCTGGAGAATACCGACAAGGTTCACAACCTCATCGTTTGCACGCTCTGTTCCTGTTATCCGCGCCCGGTGCTCGGCCTTCCGCCCGACTGGTATAAAGCCAGGCCATACCGCGCCCGCGCCGTCAAGGAACCGCGGAAAGTCTTGTCCGAGTTCGGCACCGAGATTCCTGAAGACGTCGAGATTCGTGTCAGCGACTCGACCGCGATCCAGCGTTATCTGGTATTGCCGCTGCGTCCGGCAGGCACCGAGGGTTTTACCGAGGAACAACTCGCCGCCATGGTCACCCGCGACGCGATGATTGGCGTTGTCAAAGTCAACCTTGAACACCGGATCAATTCATGAGCCAAACCGAACACCTCCTGAAAACACTGCCGAATGACATTGGCGGCTTGCCGGCGGATCGCATCGAACGCATTGACCACGAACTCGAGCCTTGGGAGAAGCGTTGCCACGCACTGGCGGATGTCCTCGATTTCCATAAGATTATCAGCACGGAGGAAAAACGCCGAGGCGTCGAGTCGCTCGGCGCGGAGATGATCGGCAAACTCACCTATTACGAACGCTGGATCGTCGCTTTCGCAAACATTCTCTTTCAGAAGGGAATTCTCACTCCCGAGGAACTGGCCAAGAAGATGGATGAAGTCGAGAGACGGCAGGCTGAATAACACATCATGTGCAACACCGGGTGGCGTTGCAGGAGGAAGTGAGGGCAAGGCCTCCCGCCCAGCCTCCCGCATCACTCGCCCCCTCGCACCAGCGCCAGCATCTCCGCGTAGCTCAGCCTGCCGCCGTCCTCGGTGCCGACGAGCAGCCCGTCGGCCAAGTCGCGCTTGCCGGCGTGCAGTTGCAGGATGCGCTCTTCGATGGTGTCCTGGGCGACCAGGCGATAGATCGTGACCGGGCGCTCCTGGCCGATGCGGTGGGCGCGGTCGGAGGCCTGGTCTTCGACGGCGGGGTTCCACCAGGGGTCCATGTGGATGACGTAGTCCGCGGCGGTCAGGTTGAGCCCGGCGCCGCCGGCGCGCAGGCTGATCAGGAACAATTCTCCCTCGCCGGCCTGGAAAGCGGCGACCGCTGCGCGGCGCTGCGCCTCGGAGGTCGAGCCGTCGAGATACTGGTAGCGGATGCCACGGGCATCGAGGTGGCTGCGGAGGAGCTTGAGGTGATCGACAAACTGACTGAAGACCAGTGCCTTGTGACGATTGTCGAGCAGTTCGTCGACGATCTCGGCGAAGGCCTCGAGCTTGGCGCTCGGCAGCTCGCTGTCGGGTAGCGCGAGCCGCGGATGACAGCAGGCGCGACGCAGACGCATGATCTCGGCGAGGAGCTGCATGCGCTGCTGGCCGGGGTGAATCTCAGAGGCTTCTTCGAGGCGTTCGATGGCCTGCTGGCGCAAGGCCTCGTAGAGCGCCCTCTCGCCGCTACCGAGCTCGATCTGCAGGTTAATCTCGGTGCGCGCGGGCAGCTCGCTCAAGACCTCGCTCTTCAGGCGGCGCAGAATGAAGGGGCGCAGCAATTGGCGCAGCCGCTGTCGGGCGCTCGCGTCCCTGGCCTGCTCGATGGGAATTGCGAAGCGCCGGTTGAAGGTCTCCAGCGAGCCGAGCAGGCCGGGATTGATGAAGCGGAAGAGGTTCCACAGCTCGCCGAGATGGTTCTCGATCGGCGTGCCGGTGGTGATCATGCGAAATGCGCCACGCAGGCGCATCATCGCCTGCGAGCGTTTGGTGAGCGCGTTCTTGAACGCCTGCGCTTCGTCGGCGACGATGGTCTGCCACGGTACCTCGGCGAGGCGTTCGCCCTCGCTCTGCAGAAGACCGTAACTGCAGACGATGAGGTCGAAGGGGCCGGCCTGTTCGAGCTGCGCGGCGCGGTCGGCGCCGCCGAAGCGCAGCGGCTTGAGCGTCCGGGCGAAGCGCTGCGCTTCGTCGATCCAGTTGCCGCAGACCGACATCGGCGCCAGCACCAGTGTCGGGCCTGCAGCGGCCCGCGACACGATCAGGGCCAGCGCCTCGACCGTCTTGCCAAGCCCCATGTCGTCGGCGAGGCAGGCGCCGGCGCCCCAGTGGGCGAGGCGAGCGAGCCAGCGGTAGCCTTCGGCCTGGTAGTCGCGCAGCTCCACCTGCAGCGTCGAGGGGAGTGGCGGTTCGAGGGCCTGCAGCGCAGCCAGCCGGTCGAGCAGCGTCCGCCACGCCGAATCGGCCTCGACTGCCATGCCATCGATGATCTCCTCGATGGCCGGCGCCGCGAAGGGGTGGAAGCAGCCGTCGTCGGCCACCAGTCCGCGCAGCTTGTCGAGGCGCCGACGCAGGGCCTGGCTGAGGATCAGATAATCGTTTTCGCCGAGGCGGACGAAGCGGCCCTGGGCGGCGGCCGCTCGCTCGAGCAGCTCGCGCATCGCCAGCACGCGCCCGTCGTCGAGGGTCAGCTCGCCATCGATCGCCAGCCAGTCGGCCTGCTGCCGGAGGGTAACGCGCATCTGGCGGAGCTGGGTTTCCTTGCCCAGGCTGATGCGCTTGCCTTGCGGCCAGTCGAGCACGACCGCATCGCCGAGGTGATGAAGCTCTTCGAGTGCGCTCAGGGCCTGCTCGAGGTCGTCGAGGTGCCAGCTCCAGCCGTCGTTGCCGGCGAGTGCCGAGCATTGGCGGATCACCGCGCGGGCCGCCGCCAGCTCGCTTCGGAGGTCGCGGGAGCAGCGCAGGGTGCGACCGTCGCGCTCGCTGAACAGGGTCGCCCCTCCCTGCCCCGGTCGGAACTGCGGGCCAGCTTCACCACCGGGGTGAACATAGCACTCGAGGCCGAGGCCGCCCTCGAAAGCGTTCAGGTGCAGATGCGGGCGCGGGTCGGCGACGATCGTCTCGGCAACGCCGGCACCGCCGCCGATGTCGGAGTGAACGGTCAGCAGTGGAGCGACCGCAGTGAGCCCTGCGAGCAAGCGCGGCTCGGCGCCCTTGGGGACGCTGAGGCCCGTCGGGCCGAGAATGCGGGCGATTTCCCGGTGCCGGACATCGAACTGCACCAGCCGGATGCGCTGCGGGGTCTCCTCGACCGGCAACAGCGACCGGTTCTCGGCCGGGAAGGGCTCGATGCTGACCAGAAAGTCCTTGCTGCGCCGCACCGCCGCCAGCGTCGGCAGCGCCCGCACCAGTTCAACCGGAGTATTTGTGGTCACGTTGCGGACGACCAGGGGGTAGCCGACGGCGGCCAGCAGGGCGCGCTCGGTGTCGATCCGATAAACGGTCCGGGCGTAGCCACCGTACCAGCTCGCTTCCTGCTCGCGGACGATGCAGGCGCAGATCTCGCGGTCCTGGGGCGTCAGGTAGGGAAAATCTTCGGGGGTCTCGGCGAGCCGCTGCAGCGCCACCGGCCTGCCCTGGCTCCAGTCGCCGCGTTTGCTGCGCTTCTGCTCGCGGGGTTCGAGCAGGACGTCGTTCTGGTGCAGTTCGAATACCCAGGCCATGCGTAGATCGGCGGCCTCGGGCGCAACGCTACCGGGATCGGCCGCCTGATTGCCAAGCCCCTTGAGCGCATCGAGGGCAATCTCCCAGGCGGCTCTGGGGGCCAGCAGATCGGTCATCGGGACCACGCCGGCGGGAGGATCGCCAAGTGCCGCCAGGGTCGGGGTCGCGCCCTCGAAGCCGAAGGCCACCAGCAGGGCAACGGCCTCGTGTGCATACCATTCGATCCCGGCCTGCAGCGCCTGCTCGGCACAGGTCGCCAGGACTTGCAGCGCGTCCGCTGTCGGGCGCTCGCCAAGCCAGTGCAGTGCCAGGAAGCGCAGTAGTTTTGGAAATGCGCCGTGCACGCTCAGGCTGGACTGCAGCCAGACGGCGTCGTCCAATGGGCGTTGGCCGGCCAGCACCGCGGCCAGGTCGCCGAGCACCCGAAACCCTTGCTCGATGGGGTCGGTCACGCTGGCCCGTAGACAGAGGGCCACCTGCCGCTGCACCCGTTCGTAATCGGCCTTGCCGCCGCGGTGCAGGAGGGCGACGAGATACAGCGCGCCGGCGATACCACGTGTATAGACGTTGCGCTTGCGGCTCAGCTTGCGCTCCGACAGCTCGGATGCCTCGATCTTCGCAAGAGTCTGGGCGTAATCGCCCTGTAAAAAGTGTAGCCAGCCGCGTAGGGCCAGCGACTTGGGGTCGCTCCGGTCAGCCAGCAGCGCCGGCACCATGTCCAGGCAGCCGCGCAGCAGGTACTGCTCGGCCAGGGCGTCGGCCACGTCCGGACGGGTTGCGGCCAAGGGAGTCAGCAGGCGCTCCATCAGTGCGTAGTGGTCCGGCTGTGGAACCAGTTCCAGGGCCGTCTGGTGCAACAGCGGGGCGAGGGCCAGGATCTGGAGACGGGCATCCAGGCCGGAGATCCATGCCGGGTCCGGCTGGGACAGGCAAACCTCGGACAGTTGTCGAACCTGGTGATAGGGAACCCCGGCCAGTGATGCGGCCGGGCCGACCCCGAGCTGTTGCAGGACCTCGTCTGTGCGCCCGCCATAGAGCGCGTTGCGCAACACCCGCAAGCGGCGCAATTCGTTCTGCGCTTCCCAGGAGTTGCGTATCGGCGTCGGCAAGCAGCGCTCTGCGGCCTCGACGATCGCCGCGAAGGTTCCGTCGGCGACGGTCTCGAGAGTCAGTGTTTCGCGCAGGTCGGGACGACAGAACAGAGCGCCCTTCGGTAGATCGATCAAGCCATCACTGAGCAGCCGCTCGCGCAGGGTCTTGTTCAGCAGGCGACTCAGTGGGGCGCCAGCCTGGTCATGCCAGGCAAGGGCGTCGAGGATCTGCTGCAGCACGGTCTGCCCGACCGATTCGCAGACCACCGACAACACCCGCAGGATGCGTTGCTCGTCGGGGCTCAGGCGCTCGTAGCGCGCGTGCAGCTCAGCCACTGGGGGTTTCGGGCAGCACCAGGCCGAGCCTGACGAGTCCCTTGCGGAAGGCCGCGAGCTTCGGATCGGGAACACAGACCAGGCGGTCGCCGGCACGCATGCAGTGCGGCGCGGTGCCTGGGTCGGAGGCGAGCAGCGCGGCAATGGCGGCGTCCTTGCAGCGGATCAGACGCGCCGATCCGGCGTCGGCGAGCGCGGTGGCGCGTTCGCCGACGCTCTCCAGCAATTGGCGAAACTCCGCCGGCAGCTCGCCAACGGTCGCGGTGTCGAGGAAGTCGCGGATGCGCCCGCGCTCGTCGGCATCGGCACTCGCTCGTAGCAGGGCATCCGGGTCGAGTCGCCAGCGATCGGCAGACGAGGGCTGGGCGATCCGCTCGAGGAGCAGCCGCTCCGCAGGCTCCGGATCGCGCAGCAGGGTCAGACCGAAGTCGGCCCCGGTGGCCAGTAGCGGCGGCTTCTTCTCGATGGTCGGTCGGTAGTCCGGGGTCAATCCGAAGCAAAAAGCGCCGAGGGCATTGAGGCGAAGATAGCGCAGGCCATCGTAACGGCTCAGGAACAGGAAGTCGTCGGTTCCCCAGACATCCCGGTAGTCGGGTCTGGCGTGGTAGGGACTGGTGTAGGCGACGTCGAGCAGGCCGAGCGTCGCCAGATACTCGAAGAGATAGGCAAGGATATAGCGCGCCTGCAGGATCTCGAAACTCCCGAAGCCCTCGTGGCCCAGGCTGCCGTAGTTCGAATCGGAAAAGTACAGGGCCCAGGCGTTGTAAGTGACCTCGAAATCGTGGTTGCGAAACCGCATCTGGCGGAAGAACTCGTCGAGGGAGATCCAGCGGCCGACGGGACAGCAATCCTTGAGGGCCCCAGCGATCACCGTACGGCGATCGGCCAGGGCGCTGAGCTGTGCCGATCGGCTGGTCTGGCCCTTGAGCAGGTCCACGCGGCGCAGTTCGTCCGGCGCCCCCTTCGCCTGCCAGCGCTCGAACAGATGCGAGACGACCGTTTCGAGTGGCTGCGACAGAGCTTTGCTGCCGCGGGCGGTCAGTGCCAGCTTGCTGCCGTCCAGCTTTGCCAGCCCCGCGACCTGCAGCAGCAGCGGCCAGGCAAAGGGGCGAATTGGACGGATCGCCCCGCCCGCCCAGCGCTGGCTACCCAGGTCGTCTTCCGGCCGGTACCAGTCGCCGCCGAGCAGGATCGACTCCAGTTTCGCCACTGCGGCACTGCTCGGCAGGCCGGTCTTCGGGCCGACCGCGATGCCGCCCTGCCCGATCAGCCGCAGCACCGCCGGCAGGTCATGTCGCACCAGCGCCTCGGTGGCGACGAGGCGCAGCGGCTCGGATGCACCGGCCGCCCCATGCGAGGCAACGGTGGCCGGCAGCTCATCGTCGCTCAGGGTGGTGATCGCCAGCTCGGCCGGCCGCGGCGCCAGCCCGGCCAGACGCGGCAGCAGGTCCTCGGGGATCTCGCCATGGTAGAAGAAGAGCTTGAGGACGCTGGGTTGTTCGACCTTTGGCATGCCCCAGGAAATATAGCTGCGCCGCCCGAAGTACTCGGGAATCTTGCCGTACCTGAGCCGGAAGCGCACCGGGTCGAAGCGCCCTCCCCAGTGGTGGACCGCCTCGGCGATGGCGTCGATGTCCAGTTGGGACAGGCGCTGCCAGACACTGCCCAGATCGCCGGCCAGAAGATACTGGGCGAGCGCTTCGATGATCTCCGCCTTGCGCGTCGAGCGGTTGCCGGTGGGCGTCAGGTCGCGTCTCTGCTTCAGCTCGTCCACCGTCAGGAGATTCAATTGCTCGTGTAGTTTCATGGTCGTTTTCGCTGGGGTGGATGCCGACGCCTGCAGGCGCCTCTGGCGATGCGATGGCGCGCACTGGAGGGCGTATTTTACATGGATCACTTCCGGGGTCGCGATGGCCGGCGAGGCATGGACATGCTTGGGGCAGTTTCCTACGATCGACTGTCATTGACCTGGCGCGCCAGCAGCACAATCAGTCACCACCCCCGGGGACTTTGACCGGAGGGCGCCAGTTCGGCCTTTTCTGACATAGAATCGGCGCAGTTTCCTCGGCCAGTGAATCCCAATGACAACTACAGAAAGCCGGATCGAGCAGGATCTCATCGCCAGGCTCGAAGCGCTGAAGTACGCCTATCGATCGGATATTCGTGATCGCTCCTCGCTGGAGGCGAATTTCCGCGAAAAATTCCAGGAACTGAACCGCGTAAGGCTCTCCAACAGCGAATTTGAGCGTCTGAAGGATGATCTGGTGACGGCCGATGTCTTTGCCGCATCCCGGCGCCTGCGCGAGATCAACAGCTTCGAGCGCGACGACGGCACGCCGCTGTTCTACACCCTGGTCAACATCAAGGATTGGTGCAAGAACACCTACGAGGTAGTAAACCAACTGCGCATCAATACCGACAACAGCCACCATCGTTACGACGTAGTGCTGCTGATCAACGGTGTGCCGGTCGTTCAGGTCGAACTCAAGACCCTGGGCGTCAACCCGCGCCGGGCGATGCAGCAAGTCGTCGAGTACAAGAACGACCCCGGCAATGGCTACACCCGCACGCTGATGTGCTTCATGCAGCTCTTCATCGTCAGCAACCAGAACGAGACCTGGTATTTCGCCAACAACAACGCCCGCCATTTCAGTTTCGACGCAGACGAGCACTTTCTGCCGATCTACCAGTTCGCCGACGAAAGCAACGAGAAAATCAACCATCTCGCTCCCTTTGCCGAGAAATTCCTCGCCAAATGCACGCTGGGGCAGATGGTCAGCCGCTACATGGTGCTGGTCGCCAGCGAGCAGAAGCTGATGATCATGCGCCCGTATCAAATCTATGCGGTGCGCGCCATCGTCGACTGCATCCACCAGAACCGGGGCAACGGCTACATCTGGCACACTACCGGCAGCGGCAAGACGCTCACCTCGTTCAAGACCTCGACCCTGCTCAAGGACAACCCGGACATCGAGAAATGCCTGTTCGTCGTCGACCGCAAGGACCTCGACCGCCAGACCCGCGAGGAATTCAACAAATTCCAGGCCAATTGCGTCGAGGAAAACACCCACACCGAAACCCTGGTCCGGCGACTCCTGTCCACCGACTACGCCGACAAGGTCATCGTCACCACCATCCAGAAACTGGGTATCGCCCTCGACGGCACCCACAAGCGCAAATACAAGGAACGGCTGGAACCGCTGCGCCACAAGCGCGTCGTCTTCATTTTCGACGAATGCCACCGCTCGCAATTTGGCGACAACCATAAGGCGATCAAGGATTTCTTTCCCAACGCGCAACTCTTCGGCTTCACCGGCACGCCGATCTTCGGCGACAACGCCAGCAAGGTGAAAATCGAGGGCGAGCAGGCCACCGATGTCACCACCGAAGACGTGTTCCAGAAACAGTTGCACGCCTACACGATCACCCACGCCATCGAAGACCAGAACGTCCTGCAATTCCACGTCGATTACTTCAAGGCCGACGGCAAGGACAAGGACAAAGCCACCGGCGCAGTTAAACAGCAGGCCGTGGTCGATGCCATCCTCGACAAGCACGACACTGCCACGGCGGGGCGCAAGTTCAACGCTATCCTCGCCTGCGCCAGCATCAACCACGCCATCGCCTACCACGCGCTATTCAAGGAAACCCAGGCACGGCGTCTGGCGGAAAACCCGGAATTCCGCCCACTCAACATCGCTTGCGTCTTCTCGCCCCCCGCCGAAGGCAATCGGGACGTACTGCAAATCCAGGAAGACCTGGAACAGGAGCGTGCCGACAACCAGGTCGAGCCAGACAAGAAAAAGGCCGCGCTGAAAGCCATCATGGCCGACTACAACGAACGCTATGGCACCAACCACAGCATCGGCGAGTTCGATCTCTACTATCAGGATGTGCAAAAGCGCATCAAGGACCAGCAATACCCCAACCAGGATTTGCCGCACGCGGAGAAGGTGGATCTCGTCCTCGTCGTCGACATGCTGCTGACCGGCTTCGATTCCAAGTACCTCAATACCCTGTACGTCGACAAGAACCTGAAATACCACGGCCTGATCCAGGCCTTCTCGCGCACCAACCGCATCCTCAACGACAGCAAGCCCTACGGCAACGTGCTCGACTTCCGTAGCCAGAAGGACGCGGTCGACGAAGCCATCAAGCTCTTTTCCGGCGAACAGGGCGAACGCGCCCGCGAAATCTGGCTGGTGGACGCCGCTCCGCAAGTCATCAAGCAGTTCGACGAAGCCGTCACCCAGCTCGACCAGTTCATGGCCTCGCAAGGCCTCGCCAACACGCCTGATCAGGTGGACAACCTCAAGGGCGACGAAGCGCGCGCCGCCTTCATCAAACTGTTCAAGGAGGTGCAGCGCCTCAAGACCAAGCTCGACCAATACACCGACCTGACCGAGGAGGACCATGCCAGCATCGCCGCCGTGATGCCCGAAGACCAGCTCAAGGCCTTCCGTGGCGCTTATCTGGAAACTGCCCGGCAACTCAAGCAACAGCAAGACAGCGGCGCGCCGGCCGAAAATAGCCTCGTCCAGCAACTCGATTTCGAATTCGTCCTCTTCGCCTCCGCCGTGATCGACTACGACTACATCATGGCACTCATCACCAACTACCAGGGCGCGCCCGAACAGCAGAAGATGTGCCGCGACGAACTGATCGGCCTGATCGCCGCCGACGCCAAGTTCATCGACGACCTCGACGACTTCAAGGCCTACATCTACACCTTGCAAGCCGGGCAGGGCTGGAGCGAACAGCGCATCCGCGACGGCTACCTGGCCTTCAAGAATGAGCAGAAAACCCGCCAACTGCGCGCCATCGCCAACAGCTACGGGCTGGAGCTAGAGGCGCTGCAAGCCTTCGTGGATCACACCCTGGCTCGCATGATCTTCGACGGCGAGCAATTGGGCGACCTGCTCGCCCCCCTAGGCCTGGGTTGGAAAGACCGCAGCAAGAAGGAACTGGCCCTGATGGCCGACTTGCTGCCGCTGCTGCAAAAACTGGCGCAAGGGCGGGAGATTTCGGGCTTGCAGGCTTATGAGCAATAAGGCGGAGCGGCTGGTACCTGCGTTGCAGTTTCCGGAGTTCCAGAAAGGACTGGGCTGGGAGCCGAAAACACTCGGAGAAGTAGCGACGTTCGCAAAAGGCAAAGGTATTTCCAAAGCAGATATTTCAGAAAATGGTTCTCTTCCTTGTGTGAGATACGGCGAGCTTTATACTCGTTACGGAGAAACCATCGACAAAATATATTCATATACAAATATACCTGCCGATGATTTGGTGCTTAGTCATGCAAATGATGTGATTATCCCGGCATCCGGAGAAACAGAAGCAGATATAGCAACGGCTTCATGTGTATTACGTGCTGGAGTCGCTCTAGGTAGTGACTTAAATATAATTCGCTCGAAATTTAATGGCGTGTTTCTCTCCTATTATTTGAATAGCTCAAGAAAACACGCCATCGCGAAATTGGCACAAGGATTTTCTGTCGTTCATTTATATTCAAGCCAATTAAAAAAACTTCATGTAGCAGTACCTCAGGTTTCTGAGCAAAAAAAAATCGCCGACTGCCTTTCCTTCCTTGACGACCTCATCATCGCCCAAGCCAAGAAAATCGAAGCCCTCAAGGCACACAAGAAAGGCCTGATGCAACAGCTTTTCCCCGCCGAAGGCGAAACCGTGCCGCGTTTTCGGTTTCCTGAATTTCAGGGGGCACCTGAGTGGAAAGAGGCCAAACTCGGAGTGCACATTGAAGAATTTCAGCAGAATTCAACGGTTCAAGATCAGTTTGAGGTATTGACCTCTGCTCGGACCGGACTTATCAGACAAAGGGAGTATTTTGATAACGATAGAATTGCGGGCCGTGACAATGTCGGATTCAACATCATTCCGCCAGGCCATTTAACTTATCGAAGTCGAAGCGATGATCGTCGATTCTACTTTAATGAAAACTTGCGTGGCATTACCGGAATCATTAGCACCTACTATCCAGTCTTCCGGGTTATTAATGGCTACAATAGATTTTTCGTTGAGTTGCTTTCTCAATACGCGGATGTTGTAGGTAAGTACAGCGTTGGGACATCGCAAACGGTGCTTTCCCTGAATGAGTTAAAGCGCATTAAATTTCCATTGCCGTCAGGGAAAGAGCAAAAAAAATCGCCGATTGCCTTGTTTCAATCGATGAACTCATCAGTGTGCATGTCAAGAAACTTGAAGCCCTGAAAGCCCAAAAGAAAGGCCTGATGCAAGGCCTATTCCCTTCAATAAACGAGGCTGAGGAATGGCGTTGGTGTAGTATATTGACATGAGCCCCCCCGGAGTTCGGGGTCTGGCGGCAAGAAGAGGTGCGAGATGGCGATGCGGGTGAACCCGGAGACGGGCGAGGTGGGGCTGAAGCAGCGGTATC
>WBZL01001384.1_pt1 | contig 25572 bp, 19 predicted proteins | sample 5204291 | NCBI WGS metagenome assembly WBZL01 (sample SAMN12344345, study PRJNA552823) | activated sludge metagenome | biome: Activated sludge suspended growth; feature: Nitrification reactor; material: Wastewater; isolation source: activated sludge from nitrification reactor of wastewater...
GAATCGTACGCGCCTCCGACGCCACCGCCCAGATGCAACACCCGGTTCATACGCTCCTGCGACCAGGCGCGCATGAAGGGAATGATGAGCTTGTTCGGCCCGAGGCGCAGATAATCTGTGGCCGTCGCCGAGAGGTGATAATGCACCAGACCTCCCATTTCGACGAACACACCGCCCGCCACCACCGACCCGGTCTTGGAACGCACGCAACAGAGATGCATAGAAGTGCCGAGTATGGTCTTCAGATCGATGAAGTATTGCTCCGAATAGAGACAGGTGATCGCCCCCACCCGCTGCATCGTGTCACGGTAGAGGGCCGCGAATTCTCCCAAGTGCGCCCAGTCGTCGACCGACACTTCAAAGCCATCCTGTACCAGCCGCTGATAGTTTTGTTTGTGATTCCGCCGCACCTGTTTCCAGAACTCATCCTGCGTGACCGCCAAGTCGAGGTAGATGGTCTGACCATGGTGCACCAACTGCCCGAATCGACAGAGGTCGCCTTTGTTGAGCTCCGAGAACGGGTGGAGACGGAAGAAAGCCGCCACCATGTTCCGTTCCTTGGCCAACCCGAGAAACGCCTCGATAAAAGCCGGCAACTGCTCCTGCGTCGGAGCCACCAGGGGTGTGGAATACCCATAGGGCGAGACGCAATCGCACCAATCCGGAGAGGCATTCAGCGACTCCGGCAAGGGGCGAATAATCAGCGGGGCTAAGAACGATGCGCCTCGGTAGTGGGCCAAGAAGGCCATGGGGATGCCGCCCTCATGGTAGGCGCACAACTTCACATACTCAGGGAGATGATAGAAGTCGTGCCAATTGGCATCGAGATGCCGCTGCCACTGAGGATCATCAGGCGAGATAAACTGCGCACGCATCGCAATACCCCCGTTCGGCAGACCCGACGTGAACGAGCCACTGCAGATTCTACGGCACCGCCGGCGACGCAGCCGTCGAGGTCTCGGCCAGGCCGGCCCCTTCGGTCTTCTTCCTCAAGACCGGAAGAGCCCTGGCCGGGTTGCCAAGCACCGTGACGCCGCTCTCCACGGCGGCATACACAGCGGCCCCCATGCCGACCGTCGCCCAGTCACCGACCACCGTATTCAGCAGGATGGAGGCCCCGGCCCCCACGAGCGTGCCCTCCCCCACTTTTGCCCCCCCGGAAATCATCGCGCCTCCGCCGATCACGGCATAGGGTCCGATCACGACATCATGCCCAACCAGAACCCCCGGATTGATCACGGCATGCGCGCCGATCACACTCTGGGAGCTCAGGAACGCTCGAGCTCCGATAATGACACCGGGGCCCAACTCGACAGAGGGCCGAATCAAGGCTGATGCGTCCACAATGGCCGGGAACGAGAGCCCCCAGCTTTCGATCTCCCCGATAAGATCGCGACGGACGGAGGGACTCCCAATGGCGACACAGACTGCCGACCGGTCAGGGTCGGCAGCTTTCAGGCATGCCCGAGCGCCGACGACCTCAATCCCATGGACCATCGTCCCTGGGGCGATGGTGTCATCGATAAACGCCAGCGAATACTCCGCGCCATGGGAGGAGGATTGGACAATGTCCACAACCTCCTTTCCTAATCCGCCTGCGCCGACGATGAAGAGCGTTTTCATAGTCATGCATCCTATCTCTGAAGCTACGCGCCCTGATTGCGGACTTTCACACGCAACATGTGGATGGTGTAGGGAATCCCTTCCTGGGTCTGCAGGGACGCAATCGCATCCTTGACGGCACGGTCACAGTCCGCGCGTTTCTCGGCCGGGATATCCACCAATTGGCCCTCAATGCGCACCCACCAGGTCCAATGACCTTCCAGAGTATCGAAGTAGGTGTCGTGGGATTCCTCCACGGTCACCACTCGCCCGGCAAAAGCCTTGCTGAACAGCTGCTGCGCCTCGTCCCTCGTTAACTGCTGGCGCATCCCCGCCGACCGCAGCAACGCCACCGGCCCCATATATTTCAAGAAAACCGGCGTCGTCTTGCGAATGAATTCATGGCCGTTGTTGCGGCCAATGAAAAACAGGTCCATGTCCCCGTCGTCTTTGAGCACACGAGCCAGCTCCTCCGCCGAGCGGGTGAGGTTCGTCGTCCAATGAAAGGCTAAGATGCTGTAGAGATAGTCGATGCTCTTGGATTCCAGCGGGATCTGCTCGAACGATCCGTTGAGCAGCCGAATGTGTTCCTGTCCGCGCGCCAACTCCGCAGCCAGCGCTCGCATGTTGTCGGCCGGTTCCACGCCGATAAACCGGCGCTCGTCTCTTCCGCGAGACGCCAGGTCGCAGAGGGCTCGACCGGTCCCGCAACCGATATCGGCGACCGTCCGGTAACGATCGTTGAGTGCGATCGCCGCCAACGCCTTTTCCGCAGCCAGAAACCAACAGGATTGCGACGCCTCGTCCCGACGGTATTCATCCGCCAAACGCGAGTATGTTTCGACGATTTTATTCATGGTGCCGTTCCTTTCAACAGGGTGACCCTTGCGACATGGCGCAACGACACAGACCCTTGATCGTGGTGAATTCGCTCGGGTCGACATCGTTCAAATCGATCCGATTGCCCGTCTGTTGCTCGACTTCAATCATCATTTCTATGAATCCCCGGGAGTCCAGAATCCCGGTCGCAATCAAGTCGGTGTCCTCCGAGAATGCCGGAACATCCGCCCCGACCGTTTCTCGCCCCTTCTTCACCCACTCGGTGAGATGTTTCGCCAATGCTTCTTCCTGCGCTGTCCTCATCGTTGTTCCTCCTTCAATAATTCACGCAACTTCAACCGATCTGTCTTTCCATGCACGTTCAAAGGTAGATGCTCCAGAAACCTGACTTGGCTCGGCACCATGTAGTCGGGCAAAACCCGCCGACAATGCTGCAGAATGGGTCCGGCCTCGCATTCGGCCCCGCCGGCGACAAAGGCTACGATCCCTTCCGCCAGTCCTTCCTTCACCGGCCAGGCCAGCGCCGCGACTTGCTGGGATCCCGAGGCTTCCCGCAAGGTGAACTCGACTTCCGGCAACTCCACCCGGTGGCCCCGGATTTTTACTTGATGATCGATACGGCCGAGGTATTGGAGACAGCCATCCTGATCTTCCATAACCAGGTCGCCCGTCCGATACCAGACTTGATCGCCCGTGTCGGGCAGAGTCACGAACTGCTTCGTGGTCTGCTCGGGATTGTTCCAATATCCTTGTGTGACCTGAGATCCGGAGAGACAGAGCTCGCCGTTCTCCCCTGGCGCCACCGACCGGAACTCGGGATTCACGACGCAGGTTGCCTGGCCGAGAAAGGCTTGTCCGATGGGCGTAATCCCCGCTTTGCTCAAGGCCGGCGAGGTGGCGGGATTCCAGCGATAGTGCGTGATGGCGATGGTCGCCTCCGTTGGCCCGTACAGATTCTCAACGAAGGAGTTCGGCGCCGCCTCCTGCCAGGCCTGGGCATGCCGGCTCAACAACGGCTCTCCGCAAAACAGGCTTCCGCGGAGCGTCGGGAACGATCCCGGTTTCAGCATGCCGAGTTTCTCCATCACCCCGATGACCGAGGGAACGGAAAACCACATCGTGATCCCATGGTCCCGAATGAACTTCGACGGCGCCATGACGGTATGGTCGGGCATGGCATAGAGGCAAGCTCCTCTTTCCCAGCAGATGAACATGTCGTGCACGCTCAAATCGAAACTCATTTCGAACATCTGCGAGAAGCGGTCTTCTTCGGTGACCTGATAGCGCTCGGCGATGTACCCGACATAGGCCGCCAGATTACTCTGCCGAACCGGCACGCCTTTCGGGTCCCCGGTGCTCCCCGAGGTAAACAGCAGATACGCAATCGGATCCTTTCCCTCCCGTGAAGAACCGTCGGTGACGCTCCCCTCCGCCATAGCGCTTCCCGGCACAAACTGATGTTGGGGATAGGCCAGACTCAGGCTGTCGAGACCCTCCAAGTCCGGACAGATGATGACGGTCCGTTGGGGCAGTTTCGGGAGCAGCAGTTCCAGATGTTTTTTGGCCTCCTTGCCTACGACGAGAGTATCGGGACCGGCCAGGGTCAGGATCCGCAAGAGCCGTTCGACCGGCAGCTTGGGATTGAGCGGCACATAGCCTTTGCCCGCGCCCAGAATCCCCAACACTCCTGCGTAGGCGGTGAGACTTCGATGAGCCAGCAACGCCACAAGCGGCATGGATGGAGGCGAGGTCTTTCGAATCGTCGTGGCAATCCTGCCGGCCAATCGACCCAGGTCTTCGTAGGAATGACCCTTGCCGTCGACAAAGAGGGCCGGCCTCGATCCGACTCTCCGCATGGATTCCACAAACCCCCTCAGGGGGCCGCGTATCGCTTGCTGTGTCCCCATATGATTACCTCTTTTCAGCGAGAGCCCAGGCCTGTTGAAACGCAATGCCCGTGTGCCGCAATTCGTCCTTGTCCGGCGGAATATCCAGGATGAAGCTCCGGTACCCCGCGCCGATATACCGGGCGATTTCCCGCGCCACGGTCTCGTACCCGCCCACGAGATAGGGGCAGAAGGTCTTGTAGTTCTGGAACGGCACCAGCCAGTAGGGATTCCGGTCGACGGTTGTGCTCTCCGCCAACTCCGACAGTTGCTTGTGCCAGGTGGAATCCGACACCTTCATCGTCAGTTGGTGAGCCAACTGCCCCTTCCGGTCTTCCGGAAACCGTTTGTAGGCCACGTTCCAGGCCGCATCTTCTTCGGGTCGCGCAATCACGCCGATTCTGATGCCGGCCTTCTCCAGCCCGTCGAGCGCATTCATCTCTTCGTTCGGGGCCTTCGGATATTTGATGGCCGTGGCACCCAAGGCGCGGCAACACTCAAGGCCCGCTTCGGATGACCCAGACAGGAAGATTCCGGGAAACAGCTCCGGCGGCAAGGCCGGGGTCAGGCGAAGATTGTCCACGCCGTAATATTCGCCCTGAAACGTGACCGCGCCTCCGGAGAGCAGCGCCTTGATGATGTGTGTGTACTCGCGCAATCGATCGTACCGCTTATCATGGGGCGTCGCGTCCTTGAGGGTCTTGAGATCGTACGCGAACCCGCCGGCCACCATGTTCAGATAGACCCGTCTCCCGTGCAGGAAGGCCAGCGTGCTGACCATGTTGGCTACGGCATAGGGATGCATGTAGAGCGGCTGCACCGCGACCAGCGGGCACAACGTCTTCGTGTTCTGAAGAATAATCTGTGCGACCAGCCAGGGATCGGCCAACCGGTTATCTGTGTACACGAGCGTACCGGTACAGCCCTCCTGCTCACTCCATTGCGCGATTTCGATGACCTCTTTCAAATATGCTTGCGTGGTACTTTCTGCCGATTGAGGACTGGTGGCGAACACTTCGACCGCATCACCGAACGTATGAGCTTTCATGGCGACCTTCCTTTGCCGAAATGGATCTGTTGGCGCACTGCAGAATGACGGTGGACAGAACTGCGATGGATCAGGCAGTCGGCGACGCAAGCCGTAGAGCAGATCCCCTGTCAGGGCGACGTCCTTCAAAATGGTGGGGGACGGTGAAGGGCGTCAGTTGAGAAGCGTATGCGGTCGAGGGTGGTACAGACTCAGTTTCGGTACCCCTTGAACTCTTCCATAATCACCTGGCCAGGATGTTGAATGCCTTCCCGCCGGAGCACCTTCCAGGCCGTCATGGCAAGAATCTTGAGATCGACCCAGAGGGAATGGTGGGCCACGTACCAGAGGTCGAGATCAAACTTTTGTTCCCAGGTGAGCGCATTGCGACCATTGATTTGCGCCCATCCAGTGATCCCCGGCAATACATCATGCCGATGCTGTTGCTCCGGGGTATAGCGGTCAAGGTATTGCATGAGCAGCGGTCGCGGACCAACCAGGCTCATGTCGCCTTTGAGGACATTGATCAATTCAGGTAGCTCATCGAGACTCGTGCTCCGGAGCAGCTTTCCGAACCTGGTCAGCCGCTTGCCGTCCGATTTCGCATCGGCCGCGACGCCGGGAGGCAATTGGCGCATGGTGCGGAACTTATAGATGGTGAAAGGCTTGCCATAGAGGCCTGGCCTCTGCTGGCGGAATAACACGGGTGAGCCCTGGACGGCCCACGTCGCGAGCGCGAGGGTTGCGAGCAGCGGCAGGGCAGCCGGCGCAGCTACAAAGATGAGGCTCAGGTCCAGCACCCGTTTGTCCCATCGCGTCCGGACGCACCCTGCGGAACAGGACCGATCAACCGTCACGAGGCCCGTCCTCCCTTTTCCTTTTTTTCGATCGAGGCGGCAATGAGCGGCGCAATGCGATGCCCGATGTACCGCGCCACCGTCTCATTTGCCGGCGGCGTCAAATGACAATCGTCCGTAAAGGCATCGTCCTTGATCTCGCCGAGGATATCCGTCATGTCGATGAACGGCGCGCCCTGTGCCGCGGTGACCTGCTGCAACTTGGCGGTCACGAAGGGGCGCGCCCGATTCTTGAACTGCCGGTAGTTGATCGGTTGAGCCTGATCGACTTCCGCCGACAATCGCTGTTCGAAATCCGTCAGTACCTTTCGCTGCACAAACAACAGATCCGGCTGCAAGGTAAAGACCGGCACGATGCCCTCGTGGTTAAGAATCAGCGCGTCGCGCTCCACCATGCGAAGAAAGTTGCCTTCCGCATTGAGTTCGAGATTGCGCAACGCCTCCTCCACATTGAGTTCGTGCCGTGGCTGCGGGCGTAGGTTTTGAATGGCCCACCAGAGCGGACGCAGTTTTTTTCCGGCCAGGTAGACGAAGTGGCTCTTCCGATAGAACCAAAATCCCGTGTAGCCGGCCCAGGCCTTGAGTGAAGGTTCATCGAGATAGAGGTGGGACCATTGCCGATAGGGATAGTCGCGGAATTGATCGTACCCGCGTTCCCACGGGTAATAGTCGTTATACCCGTCGATGAACACCACCATGTCCGGATGGTATTTCAGGATCGTCTGATTCAGATAGATGAGATGATGATGGCTGGCGTGGCTGGGAATGGCCGCATTGATCACCTCGATCCGACGAGAGGGCAGCAGGTCCTTCAGGTACCCCTCCAGGTAGTGATCGATCGTTTCGCTGTTCTTCAGCACGGGGTACTTTTGATGCCCTTGCGGGGACAAAGACCCGAGGCCATAGGCGGTCGATCCTCCCATGACAAAAATGCGGTACGTGCCGGCCGGTTTCTGGATCGGCACGTCCTCCGCGCGGCGAAACCCCTGTGCGTTGTGCATCACGCCCCGCGTGTCCTGATAGTGCGGCGTCGGGTGAATATTCTTGTAATCGTCGAATTGGTGCATCATCAGATGCTCGCCGTCGTAGCCTTCCGCCATGCGCAGATAGGCATACGAGCACAGTTCCAGGAGCACCGCTCCGACAAGTCCGGTCAGCAAAAGTCCAACGACAATCGCACGCATGGAGACGCGGCGTGCTGATCGCGCCGTAGCTGGTCTCGCGCTTGCCGACTCACGGGATGTGCTCTCAGGGATCTGTCTGTCCATATGTCTCCTGGCCGAAGCGTGGAGCGAGTCTCACGAGCTCCACAGGAACACGAAGCATCAATTGCTCTCCGGCAATCTCAAATCGTTCCCAGGGGATGTGATCTGCTGTCCGTTGTCGCGCAGGACAAGCAGCGCCGACACCACTTGCTTCGAGGTATGGCAAATCGTCGGGCTCTTGACGTGCCCCAGGACGCGCCCTTGCTGGGTCCTGACCACCCAATAGTTCGGCTGTCGCGGTGCCTGCGCCTGCACGATGAGCCGAGGGATCGATCGCCATCTCACCCCTGGTGCGTACAAGACCGCTTCGACGACCGGTGAACGTGGTCAGGCACATCAAGCGCGAGACGGGGTAGACGCCTCGCTGTTGCTGTTCTCACTCGCATGATGTTCCTCCGGCAGAAGCCCTTTCCCGCACAAACCACGCACATATGCTTCATGAATGGCCTGCCAGATGCCTTGCGGTCGAAACTCCCGCAGCACCCAGTCTCGCGCCGCCGCTCCGTGACGACGACGGAGTTCCGGATCGCCCAAGTAGTCCTTGACCGCGGCGGCCAGCTGTTCGGAATCGTAGGGTGGAACCAATTTCCCTGTCACGCCGTCCTGAACCGCATCGACGCAACCGGGCACGCGAGTCGCCACGACCGGGACCATCATTCCGGCCGCCTCCAGCAACACATTCGGAAAGCCTTCGCGGTAGGTCGGCAACGCCAGGACATCCATGGCGGCATACAAAGGCGGGGTATTCCATTCTTCTCCGATGAGGTGCACCCGCGGATCCTGACGCAAACCGGCATCGACATCGGCAGGTATGGGATCTTGCGGCTCATAGGGTCCGACGAGTAACAGATGGAGCTGCGGAAACGCGTCCCGCAAACGCTTCCAGGCCCCGGCCAATTCGATGATGCCCTTGCTGCGCACGATACGGCCGATGAAGCCCACCACCAACGCGTCGTCCGGAATGCCGTACCGCCTTCTCGTCTCCATTCGCAGTGACGGTTCCACCTGCGTACCATTATACCGCTGGGCAGCATCGACTCCGTTCCCGCTTCCTCTCGCCAACACGGCAATCTTCTCCGATCGGCAGAGACCGGCCTCCAAGGCGACCTGACGAATCGACGCACTCACGCAGAACACCTGATCGGCAAGTCCGCAGGAGATTCGTTCGCTCCAGATCAGAAGTACCCGTTTCCAGCCGGATGCAGTCGTAAAGGGCAAGCCGCGCATGTGGTACATCCGCACAGGCGTGCGGGCAAGCCAGGCCGCGACCATCCCCAATACCCCGCCCTTCGGCGTATGGGCATGAACGATTTGAGGCCTGATCGTACGCAAGACCTTCCAGATACTCGCGACAGCCACAAGGTCGCGCAGGGGGGTGATGCGTCTGGGCATGTCGACCGGATGCACGGCCACACATTCCTGTTCCGCAAAACGCGAGAGAAACTCTCCGGGCGACGAGAGTCCGTGAATGTCGAATCCCCGTTCCTTCATGTAGCCGACCTGTCCCCTGAGAAAGAACAGAGACTGGGGCACAGTAGTGACGTGCACGATCTTGATGGAAGCCATTACGCCCTTCTTGGTGGATCGTCGCTCTGAAGAAGGAAAGCGCACTAAGCGAGATGAGTGGTCGCCAATCGAGCCGCATAATCATCCATGGTCGCGATCTCGAGCACACCCTGGGCCCGAAGCCGGTCGGCATAGGCAAACAGTCGCTCGAGGCCCGACAACATGGCATCGGCATCCGTATTTAAATTGAACGGATGGAACCATAGGTGATACACGCCACCGGTCTTGACGGCCTGCCTGATCCCTTGTTTACCCTTCCACACGCGGCTGGCAATCGGGATCAGTTTACGGATACCGTTCCGGGCCATATAGAAATGATTCCCCGGAATGTTCCAGAGTCCCGGCATGACTTCTTCAGCGCACACGGCTTTGGGGGCTAGCCCAAAAAGTTGGTCAAGGAAGCTCAACGTCTTGTACAGCTTCCCTTTGCTCTTGCGAAACGGGGTGGGATCAGCACCACGATAGGTACAAATCCCCTGCTCACGCAGGACATCGAGATGACCCACCTGGTTACGCGGGAAGACAAAACTTTTGAGTGAGACTGACTGCTCTGCGGCCGCCGCCATGGCGGCGCTCAGATCGGCCCGGGCTGCCGCGACGCTGCATTCCGGATCACCGTAATAGATGTGCGCAAAGGAATGGGATGCGATTTCATGCCGCACCTTCATTCCCCGGATCCAGTCGAGGATGTCCGGGGCATACCACCCTGGTGCGTGGCCGGCCGACGTGCAGGGATCGTGAACGTACCAATCCTTGGGGAACCAGGAATAGGCCGGCCGCGGCATCACGTCGGCATGCGCCCCACCGGGCTCGCGCGAACAGCCGGGCAACATCAAGTGGCCTACCATGGCCCAAGTGGCAGGTATCTCGTACTGATCAAGCAACGACAATAACCGCTTGATCTGGATCCGCTCCTCTTCGGCATCCGCCTCCAAGGCGGACACGGGAACCTTATCGAACCGTCCCCAGCAGAGCTCGAGATCCAGACTCACCACCATGGTTCCACGTTGTTCGTTCATGCCTCTCGTCCCTCATCCTGCCGTCGCTCTTCCACAAGCCAACGATCTCCGGTCATAGACTCAATACGATGTCTTCGACTTCCGATCCCGTCCCCATTCGCTCCACCACGGAAAAGGTCCCATCGGGATTCAACGAGAAGAGGCTCCCATTGTTGGTCATGCGTTCATCGGTTCGGACGATCAACAGACAGGCACCGGCCCCGGTCAGACGCTCACGAAGATTTCTGATCGCCACCCGTAACTGCTCGGCGGGAAAATAACTGCGATTGAGGATGTTTGCCGCCCGAATGACGTCGAACTGACGCTGTATGGACGGGGGATTCGGCGCCAGGATATCGTCGTCCAGCAGTTCGATATCGCAATTGTTCCGAAGTCGGTGGGTGACCAATTTGATCTCTGCCTTGATCAACGGATCGTCGGCTGCGGGCGGCTGGCTCCCAAGGGACTTCAGATGGCCCAACAGGTGATGTCGCTCGGCCACATCACGGTACAAGCGATCCCAAAGCAGCGTAAGCAGGCCGTTTCCCAAGGGGTAGTATCGGAGTCGGCAACGGGGACGCCAGACATATCCGCACACGTCATATTGCAGCGGAAACCCCTGCCTGTCGACAAGGACATGCAACCAGGAATGTAATCGAACCAAATAGGCGGTCATCGTCAGGTCGGTCGCGGTCATGCGCGGACGAAGTCCCGCCTCACGCAAGGCGTCAAACCAGGAGACCGTCGACACTCCCGATGAAACCGCGACGTCCATAAACCTTGTCGGAGCGATGCCGAGGTTTCGGAACGCCGCCACCGTCGCTCGGTCCACATCATCCAACCGACCAGCCCAGGTTCGCTTGTGGGTCCCGTTACTTAATTCAATGGAGTAAAAGAACTGTTCCTCCAGGCGATCTCGCGCCGCCTGACTGTCTGCCGGTGTAGTCGCGTGCGTGAGAAACAAATCGTGTGCGGTGGGAAGCATGTCGAATCAATCCTTACAGCTGGTAGCCATTAACATTCGAGCGCTGGCGTATCTTTCTGCACATGGTCCAGCCAGGCCTGAAACATCAGTACAACCCAAAGCTGCCCTTTGTAGTTGTATGCACCGGAACGATGTTCTTCCCAATTTTTCCTGATAGGACCGGGCTCAAGAAATCCCTGATCTCGAAGCCGCTTCTCCTCCAGCAGCGACTCGGCCCATTCCTTCATGGGCCCCCGCAGCCAGCTGTCGATCGGCACTCCGAACCCCATCTTCGGACGGTCCAACAGAGCAGCCGGGACGTACCGATCCAACACTCGCCGCAAAATCCACTTCCCTTGCCCCTGGCGGAGCTTCAACTGCATGGGCAGTTGCCAGGCAAATTCAACAACTCGGTGATCCAAAAATGGTACTCGAGCTTCCAAACTCACGGCCATGCTGGCTCGATCGACTTTGACGAGAATGTCGTCCGGGAGATACATCATCATGTCGGCATACATGAGCTTCCCCATGACGTCGGGAAGAGCTCCCCACCGATCCCTATCCGTCAATACCGTGAGCGGTTCCGCCGCTCCGATCACCAGCAAGGCTGGATCTTGCCAATGCGAGACGATGGTTCGATACATCAATTCGGGTGCGTCGGCCCGTGCCATCTTGGCAAGCGTGTGCAGTGTATGTCCGCTGCCTCGCCGTCGAAACCGGGCTGGCAACAGCGGACCAATGAGCCGCAGCCCCCTCTCCCACGATTCCGGATCAAGGCCGGTGACCCCGTTGGCGAGGAGGGTCCGGAGTACCGACGGCACGCCAGACACATGGTTCCAGAAGCGCAACGCCCACCGATATTGGTTGTACCCGGCGAATAATTCGTCGCCGGCATCTCCCGAGAGCGCAACGGTGACATGGCGTTTGGTCAACTCACAGACAAGATAGGTCGGAATCTGCGAGGCATCTGCGAAAGGCTCATCGTACAAGGCCGGAAGCTTGGGGATGACGTTCATGGCCTCCGCCGGCGAGACATATAACTCCGTATGAGCCGTCTGCAAATGCTCGGCTACCGCCTTCGCGTGGTGGGCTTCGTTGTACTCCGCTTCATGAAACCCGATCGAGAACGTTTGAACTGGGCGGCTGCTTTGCGCTTGCATCAGGGCCACCACGGTCGAGGAATCAATCCCGCCGGACAGGAAGGCTCCCAGCGGCACATCCGACTCCATCCGGATTCTGACCGCATCCCGGAGCAGATCGTCCAACGTCTCAATCGCCTCTGCCTCCGTGCCTTGGAAGGGATGCGATTGCCCCTGTGCCACAGCCCCGCGGACCGTCCAATACAGTCGAATATGGGGTGCGACCGACGGATCCGGTGCAATCGTCGCAATGGCCCCAGGGGGCAGCTTGGCGATGCCCGAGTAGATAGAATAGGGAGCGGGAATATAGTTGTGCCGCAAGAAAAGGGCCACGGCCCCACGGTCGATAGCTCGGTCAAATTGCGGATGAGCGCGGATCGCCTTAAGTTCCGACGCGAACACAAAATGCTTTCCCATCCACCCATAATAGAGAGGCTTTTCGCCCATCCGATCGCGTACCAGATGGAGGAGCCGGGTTTCCCGATCCCAAAGGGCGACGGCAAACATGCCGTTCAGGCGCTTGGCGGCCGACTCCACGCCCCACTGAGAGAACGCCGCTAACATCACCTCGGTATCCGAATGCCCTCGGAAGCGATGTCCCCATCCTTCCAGTTCCTGACGTAACGCTCTGAAGTTGTAGATCTCCCCATTAAAGGCTGTGACGTAACGGCCACAGGCAGATTCCATGGGTTGATGCCCCAGCGAAGAGAGATCGAGGATCGATAACCGGCGGTGGCCGAAGGCCACCCCGGCGACCGGGTCGACCCATGTTCCCACATCATCCGGCCCGCGGTGATGAAGGGTCGATGTCATCCGCAGGACGGTCCGCGTGAGTTCAGGCTCAGCCTGGTTCCTGGCCGCATTGATGTAGCCGCTTATTCCACACATGATGATCCCTGGCGAACCAGCCCCTCCGACAACGTCACGCGGCCGGCCAAGTCTTCAAAGAGTCGTTCATAGCGAGACACGATGTCCGGCAAATTGTACCGTTCCGTCACCCGCTGCCTGGCCGCCGAGCCCAGTTGCCTGCGCAGGTGATCGTCCATGTCCAAGAGGCGCCGCCAGGCGGAGGCCAATGCGGTTGGATTCCTGGTCGGAACGACCAACCCTGTTTCTCCGACAATGAGCGCGGCATCACCCACATCGGTCACGACACAAGGCACCTCACAGCTCATTGCCTCGCTGACCACGTTGGGAAAAGCCTCCCCGAATGACGACGAGAGAGCCGCGACATCGAAGGCGGCCATCACTTTAGGAATATCGTCACGTCGTCCCAGGAGGTGGCAACGATCGCCAAGATGTGCTTCGTTCACCCAATCCATGAGGGTCTTGTTCTGAGGCACGATCTCTTCACCGCATAGAATGAACCGCACCTCCCGCTTCTCGCGGTGGAGCAACGACGCAGCTTTGAGAAACGTGCGATGATCTTTTTGTGGGTCGAACCGTCCGACAAGTCCAATCACGGGCGCCCCCTCTGGAATCTTCAATTCCTCGCGGATGGCGCGACGAGCCGAGGAGTCCGGCCGAAAGGTATCCAAGTCATACCCGTTGGGAATGACCACCATTTTCTCAATGGCATACCCCATAGCTGCATGCACCGTTCTGGCCGATTCCGAACAACAGACGATGCGCTGGGGAGCCCATCGCGAAAGCTTTGCACAGAGGCCAGCTGTGAGGTGGGTGAGCCGCTTGGACTCCTGCCCGCTGAGATTGCTGTGGCGGATATTCCAGGAGATGGGAATATCTCCGACGCATTTGGCCGCGAGGCTCCCTAAGAGATCTGCATGGTACATCCAGGTTTGCAGAACGTCCGGCTTATCTTGTTTCAGATATTGCACCAACTTGACCAAGGCAAAAGGGTTGGGTTTCCCCTGTCGCATACCGAGCGACCGCACCGGCACCCCCAATGCCCGAATCTTTTCCCCCACCGGCCCCAATTCCATCATGGACACCACTTGAGGTCGAAACCGTGTACGGTCCAATCGCGACATCAGGCGAAAAAGCATCATTTCCGCCCCTCCACCTGTGAGGGCGGTGATAAGGCAGAGAACCGATAACGGGGGTGTAATTTTTAATTGAGGCAACTGCCGAGACCTTCTAAATTGATCACGCGTCACTGATAGTGTATGGAGTGGTCTACACCCCGTCCAACCTTGCACGACACTATTGAACACTTACTTACTAAGCCGAATCGTCCGCCGCAAAAACAAGGATATAGGGTGGTGTTTGGATGCAGTAACCCACAAACCTTATGGCATGGTCATTGCTCTACCAGTGCCCCGACACGGGAGGGATCAATGATGACGTCAACCAGCCATCTCCAAATGTGCAAACGAAAACGTCAGGCCTTGAGCACAGCAGTCATGATAATGGCCGGACTCTTTTCGCAATTTTACCTAGTTCCTGCCATAGCCGAGATCAAAACGGACTTCGGCGTGTACCCTGAGCCTCCGCTTCAACCTCTCACACAAGCAGGGTCAAAGATCACTGATCCGGTCTTTGGAACGAGAATTCTCAGAGTAACCGACTCAGCGGATGGCAATACAGGTGCAGGGACCTTATATTCGTATTATCCCGCCTTCAATAGGGACAACACTTATATTGCCGTGCGAGAAAACCTCGGATATTCTCGCGCTAAGTTTTTTCGATTCGATGCCGTCAATCTCACGGCTGGTCCGGGATTTATCCTGAGTTCTCCACCTGCGGGATTGCAGGAATACGGTCTATCCTGGTCTGGCGTCTCTCCCACCCTCACCTACGGCATAGGCGGCCACAGGATTTGGGAAATCAACATAGCGACCCAACAGACAACATTAGTCAAGGATCTCAGTAGCCAGGGTGCGGGAGGGTACCTCACTCAAATGCTCAAGAGTCTCGACGACGACGTCTTTGGGGCCTTGATCGTCGACGGTGGTGGAGACATCGTAGGCTACGTCGTCTATAAACGGAGCACTGATACCATTTTGCTCCGCAAGCTCGTCAGCAACCTTGATGAAGTACAGGTAGACAAGTCAGGCCGGTATCTGCTGGTCGTCTACAATAACGGCACAGACGAGGTGTATGATTTGACTACCAGCCCGCCTCGTTTTGTGGCGTACCTCAGCGGCTCGAGCGGCTTTAACCACCATGACTGCGGAGTCGGGACTGTCTTTGCCGCCACCTCAGGAAACGCCCTGAGCTATCGTCAGTTGGCAACGCCATTCACGATCCAACAACTGGTTCCCGGTTATTGGTCTTACTCCGGACAGCAGGATCACTTTTCAATGTTGGCCGACAACGAGGAATGGGCCATGGCGAGCCGCTACTCGACAAATGGAAGCCCCGCTGTACGAGCATTTGACAATGAAATCGTAAAAGTGGCCACCGACGGGACCAACCGCGTACAGCGCGTCGCGCATCACCGTAGCGTCGTACTGAACAACAATTACAACGCGCAACCCAAAGCTGCAATCAGCCGCGACGGAAATTTAATCGCCTTTACCAGCAATTGGGGTAACTCTAGCGGGCGAACAGACGTTTTTGTCGTACAGATTGAGAGCGGTATCACAGCCGATAACACTCCCCCCAACATTCCGCGCAACCTCGTCGTCAGGTAAACAGGGCGAGGACGCAAGCAGGCGTTCCGCACTAGGGAGCCTGATAGGCAGCACCTGACGCAAGCGTAGCCCCCGCGGTTTGATGGGGTCGCGAATCAGCAAGGGCGGTACAGAGCCTCTCCGCAACCACCTGACCGGCCAGCCGATGGCCGGCCACGTTCCAGTGGCCCTGCCCAAGACCTGAATTCGGAAAACCATGGAGAAAAGCCTTGCGTTCCTCCGCGTAAGCTTGAAAAACCGGCGCAAGGGTTACGACGGGAAAGCGTTGTTCACCAAGCTGCCGCAATCGATTCTCAGCATAAAATAGATCTGACACGCCTAGCCGTTGCTCCAGCGAGCGTCGTGCGGCCTGATCCGGCCCCACCTGCGGGCCACTGCTGACGGTCAGCACCATGAACAACTTGCCACGCGCTTCAACTTCTGCGTGCATTTGACGCACGAGAGCTTCCGTCACCAACCATGCCTCTTGCCATGATTCATCCGGCGGGGCGGTATAAGTGGCCATGTCCAAACCTATCTCCCCCTGCAACCAGGCCGGTGTTTCCCCCGCCTGTACAACCTCGCCATGATCCCCGCTTTCCCCTCCTTCGGAGGGCGGAACCGTGTGGATCGGACCGATCGGCCGGCTGACCCGACGAAGGGCCTCGTTCACCAGTTGGAAGAGACGGGACGCATCGCGAATGGACGTCAGTGCTTGTCCGAGTGACGAGAAGCGAAGACGAAACCCAGGCCGCTCACGAAATGAGGTATCTTCCAGCAACTGTCCACCTTCGCGGACAAAATAGGGGCGGCGCTCATCCTTCTCCAGCGCCTTAAAGTTGTTCCGAACATCATTCGTCGGGGTCACGGCCAAGAGCACCACATCCGGCGAATAGGCCCATACTCGGCGCCGCAACATAATGAGCTCTTGTGCCGTGCCATACCCGGAGACACCGAAATTGATGACCTCCGGTTCGCGCCCTTCAAGAGCGGGGCACCCACGGAGATCACGCTCCAACACGGTCCAAAAGGCATCCTCCGCCTTTACCTGAACGGCTTCGGCAAACGAATCACCCAATACCGCGATCCGGAGCACTTCATTAGGCTTCGATCGAGAATGGTCGCGATCTCGCAGACCATCGCCGTTGATGCGCACGTAGACTTCTCCTTCCGTCTTCCACCATCCTTCGGCGTCCGGCCGCAACACCACACCCAGATCACCATCGATTTTTGAAAATATCGGATAGGACACTCCGGCCAGACGAAGGCCCAGTTCACACAGGGCGACCCCCATCAAAAGACCCATCCCGACGAGAAAGAGATTGCGCATACGGATCATCGCGTGAGATTCGCCCTGAACACTTGGGCTACGAATGAGTTTGTGCCCAGGTAGGCGACGGATGCTCGGCGACCGTCCTGCTGAGGACCACGCGATCCATCCGCGGAAGCCCCGTCGAAGCCAGCGCGGCCATCAAGGAAAACAGCAGTAGGCTGTGAGAATTGTTCAGCATCGTATGGGTAAAAAAGCTGAACCATAACACCGCGCAGCAGAAAATGAGCCCTACGCGCAGACTCTCCTCCTGCGCCCTCCAGAGCAAGGCCAGCAACAACAGTGGAAGCAGCATGGCACCCAACAGACCATGATCCATCATGTAGGCCAGGAATTGGTTGTGCGGAGGAATATCCAGCCGCTCATGGACCGCCCCGGTTCCCCCACCCAAGAACGGTTGCTCTCCCACCCGTTCCCACGCCTGTTGCGCGACATATTTACGCGACCAACTCGATGCATCCGACACACCGGACGGATCCATCAGCCATGCCAACCGCTCGAGCACATTGGCATTCAACGATCCGGTTCGCTCGAGCGTCGTCATAATGTCATCGGCCTTCGGCAGAAGGACGAGGATGATGACTGCCATGGCCACCAGACCGGTCCGCACCAAATGCGTCACGCCCATGAACCGACCCACCAGCAATCCACACAGACCAATGCCCCACCCCACCAATCCCCCGCGAGAGAACGTCACAAAAACCCCGACGCCAGCGAGCAGCACAAAAATGCCCCGATACCAGGCTGGTATCACCGTGATGCCGAGAATCATGCCCAAGACCAAGGCTTCCCCGGCGAGGTTGGGGCTGAGGTAGAGACCGGCCGAGCGCCCGAAGACATTACTGAACGACATGGGCACGAACAGTTCATAGATGTTGATTGCAACGCCGACATGTACCCCGATCACTAAGGTGATCCGCGCAAACCGATCGGCTTGCGCATCCATGAACACGGCCAGGAAACTCAGCATTTCAACGATTGCAAGCACCCGCCATCGTACCTCCTGCCAGGCCATGTCCGACTGCGGGCCCCACAAAAACCACATCATCGTCAACCACGCATAGCCAAGACACCAGACTACAATCGGTTGCCGCAGTAGGTCGGTCTGCATCACCTGCTTGAACAGTAGCGGGAGCGAAAAAACAATGAAGGCGAGGACCCAGTGCCACGGTACGCCGATTCCATGCTGATCATGAATGTAGTTGTGGACATTGCCATAGAACACCGCCACTGCACAGACTGCATAGACGATTCGAATGGTTGAGTTCATCAGCGCAACAATGAATGAGAATCGACTCTTCAGCCGATAGTCTGGCTTTCTCGTGCCGGAATCCGATTTCCGGGGGAGGAACCACAGAGAGCCAACAACTCACGCTCAGTGTTCACCACAAGGGTATCCAAGGAGAAATGATCGACCATCCGCTGCCTGATCTCGGCCGCTGTGAGTCGGCGTTGAAGCAGCCGTTCGATGCCTTGCGAAAGCGCCACAGCGTCCTTGGGCTCGACCACCTCACCCAAGGGCCCGACAATGACACCGGAATCCCCGACGTTGGTCACCACACAGGGAATACCGCAAGCCATCGCCTCTCCAATCACGTTGGAGAAGCCTTCTCCGTAGGAACAGTTCACTAACATATCGAGCGCACTATAGACATCGGCCACATCCGTTCGCGTGCCTGCCCAGCGGATGCGACCAGTGAGGCCCAGAGTGCGTGCTCGTTCTTGCAAAGCAGCCCTGTACTCAGGGCGTCCGTCGCCGACGCAGACGAAATGGACAGCTTGACGCGTCGAGGCGATCGCGGCCGCAGCGGCCAGAAACGTCTCTATGTCTTTCATCGGATCAAGTCGGCCCACAATGCCGATCAACGCTTCATCCTCCGACAGTCCCCACTCCCGTCGAATCCTCGCCCGAGCCTCAAGATCAGGTCGGAACCGTTCGACGTCGATGCCGTTCGGAATCACCACCATCTTCGATTCCGGATACCCATCGGCGACATGACCTCGTCGCCCCGCATGGGAATTGGCAATGATCAAATCAGCCGAGTGAGACAGCCGGCATGCCAAACCGTAACTGACACGGAAGAGCCAATCATACCGGTTGAAATCCATGTAGGAACTCCGCACCCCCCACACGATCTTGGTCGACGTCAAGAACGGCTGCACGACTACCGTAACAAGGTTGCTGATATAACTATGCAGGACGTCGGGTCTATAACGTCGCACCATGTGAATCAACCTCAGGAAGAACCCCACGACATCCCAACGTCCGCGTTTCGCCAATGAGAGGATGGGAATGCCGACCTCCTTCAGTTCTCCCTCCAATACACCGTCCGGATAAAACACCGCCACCGCCACCTCGTGCCCTCGCTTTCGAAGCCCTCTGGCCAAGACGACCAGCTGACGTTCCGCACCGCCAACATTCAAGGCACGCGTCAGAAACAGAACCTTCATACTACCCGCCTTGGAGTCGCAGACCAGGAAGACGAAGGGCCGACGACATCCGTCACTAACCCTCCCCACAAGGCCATGATTCGCTCGGTGCTGAAACGATCAACGACCTCTCCGGCTCGCATCCTCAATCGATGGCGCTCATCGGGATTTTCCATCAAACGACTCATAGCCTGAGTTAAAGCCGGCACATCGTCTGGCGGAACCAGAACGCCGTCCACTCCGTCGCGAATAATATCTCGGGGACCACTCGGGCAATCTGTGCTGATGACGGGAAGGCGGCAGGCCATAGCCTCAACCAGCGCCATCGGAAACCCTTCATACCGGGAAGACAACACAAACAGATCCGTCTGGCGAAGGATCGGAAAGGGGTTGGATCGGCGGCCGATCATGGACACGCGATCTCCGATGCCCAATCGGGCCGAGAGAGCCTCTAATTGGGACCGCTCTGGACCTTCCCCGATAATCGTGAGAGACCAGTCTGCGTGGGTTCGTAGGCACTGTGCAAACGCCTGAAGCAACGTATCAAACCCTTTCTGCGGAACCAGTCTGCCGAGTGCCGACACGCATTTGCTTCTTCCTACGGTCGCACGTTCCGCCGCGGCCTCCTCGGAGACTGTCGCAATGGGGTTCGGAATCACATGAACAGATCGGGCAGGCACAAAGCCTTCGGCCCAGGATCGGAGCCCTTCGGTCTGCACCACCAACGAAGCCGCCCTTCTGTACAGACACCGTCGAAGCCAGGTCCACACCGGGCCGATGGAATGGTGGCGGGGGTCGATGCGTTCGCAGGCGACGATGGGAACCGGTAGGCCGATCGTTGAGAGCAGCACGAGAACGTTCGTTCTCTCAATGAAGCTGATAACCACGTCAGGCCGTGAGAGACGAATAGCATCCCGCAGCTGTTTGAGCCTCACGAGATTGTTCCACAATGCCTCTCCAAGACCGGAGGAAACCTTCATCACGCCGAGCCCTACCCGCTGAACCGCCGCATGAAGCGGATAGAAGTCTTCGTCAGAGCGAGCCAGCGTGACGAGCGTGATGTCATGGCCACGCTCGGCCCAATAGTTGGCCATGACGGCCATCACCCGTTCAGCCCCGCCGGCTCCGAATGTCGAAATGACCAGTGTGATGCGCATGGATGAGGAACGCGAGGTTGCGTTTTAGGCTACCTCGGCACGTCGCATGTGAGCCTGCAACAATGTCCAGGAGACCACCATCAGGAACACACAGGAAACGCCGTACATTGCGCTGGTTGCGAGAGCGATACCTACGACCCCAAACAGACGCATGAACGCGTACGTCAGCACAATGCAGGCCATCAGGTTGATGATGTTGCCCCAGACCATCACCTGCGTCGAACGGAGTGCGGTCACACACCGAACGAACAGCATACCGATCAGGTAAAACGGAACCTGCAGTAGATAGGCAGCCTGTACTTGTGCCACAACCTGGGTATCTGCAGCATTAAAAGCGCCCCGCTGGAACAAGACGCCTACGAGGGGTTCGGATAGGTAAATCAGACAGGCAATCAGCGGAATGGTCACCACAAGCATCAACCCCATATAACTGAGCAGAGTCTGCCGCATACCAGTCCAATCACCCGCCGCGGCCATGCTGGAGAAGTGCGGCAGAAACGCCGTACCCACCGCCGTTGCCCCGATGCCGAGCAGCACCGCAGTCAGTTTGTTTCCATACCCCAACGCCGACACGCTACCCGGATCCAGCATGGCGGCCATTCCTTGACTGATGAGATGCGTACTCCCCATCAGAAATGCTGCCGCAACCATGGGCCAATACTGTCCGAGCACCTGCCTGGTTGCCGGACTGAGGCCATGCCACTGTGGGAGCAACGCGATTCCCAACCGTTTCAATTGCCAGCCCAACAGAGCCGCTTCGACAAATGCTCCGGTGACGGCGGCGGCCGCCAGGGCGTATACCGACCAGGAGCGAGCAAACAACAGCACGGCCAGCATGGTGGTGAACGACGTTACCATGGGGACGGTCGCGGCCCACGCAAATCGGTTCCCCGCATTTAACACCGCTCCCCAGGTCGTTCCGATCCCGCTGAACAAAATCGTGCTCAAGAGCACAACGTACAACGCGTTCGCTAAGGAGAGCTTCTCGGCAGCATACCCTCCGGCCAACAAAGGCATCAGCCATGGGGCAGATATCATCAAAATGAGACAGGTGAGGACAAGAAACCCGCTGGTCAACATCGTGACCGTTGAGAAGACTCGTTGCGCAGCTTCCGGCCCCTGCTGCTCCCGCACTTGAATGTAGGTTGGTATCAACGCTGCATTCAGCGATCCGCCGAGCAGTGTAATCATGAATTGGGGAATGACCAGCGCAATGAGAAACGCGTCCAACTCGTCGCCACGCCCAAACTGATACGCAACGACCGCATCCTTAGCAAAGGCCGAGAGTTTGCCCAGGAGCGAGAAGCCGCCTACCGTGAACAGAGCTGCTAACACCCGTCGATTGGATGCTTGACGCTGCCATGTGGCCCACCCTCTCAACCCAACCCGGAGACCGTGATTCATGTTTTTGTTACAGGGCGCAACGGACCAAGCCTCACGCCGAGTAACACCCCCGTGATATTCAACGTTGTTGCTGATAGGCTCCGTAATAGTAGGATGACTCCGACACGGGCGCCTTCTGCATCACCACCCCCAACAACCGACCACCGGCCTGCTTGATACGCTGTATGGCGAGATGGCATGCATCGCGCGTGGTTTCACCTGCGCTGACGACCAACAACACGCCATCCACTTTGGATGCCAATACCGCGGCATCGGCGATAGGAAGGACGGGTGGGCAGTCCAGGATAATGTGATACCGATTGGTGGTTCCCCAGTTAAGTAATTGTGTCATGGATTTGGAATGCAGCAACTCCGTCGGATTGGTGGGGCGCCCGCCATGCGGGATGACGGAGAGGTTGCTGACGAATGTCTGGTGTACCACGTCGGCCAAATTGGCCTCGCCTCGCAAGAGATGCCCCAACCCCTTCGGCGGCTCCTCAGAGCTTCCGACATCATACAGAGGATGGATCTGCTTGTTTCGGAAGTCTACGTCGATCAGGACGACTTGCGTATCCTCCAACTGGGCCATCGCCATGGCCAGATTTACCGCGAGGGTTGTCTTGCCTTCATTTTCGCCGGGACTCGTAATCAGGATGCGAGAGGGCAGCATGTCCGGGTTCGATAAGAGAAGACTGGTGCGAATGATACGGAAACTTTCGGCGACGGGTGTCAATGCATTGGGCGGCGCCAGGGCCTTCTTCTGCGCCACGGCCTTAGAGAGCCGCGGCACCACCCCAAGTAAGGACACGTTCGGGAGATACCGTTCGACGTCGGCCGGTGCCATCAGCTTTTTGCTTCGACCTTCGACAAAAATCGCCAAACCCACCCCGCTCATCAATCCGGCTAGCAGTCCCATCATGATATTCAGCTTGGTCCTGGGCTTAGAGGGCATCGAGCTAGGTGCAGCAGGATCGGCCAGATAGACGTTGTTGGCCCGCACTCCCGACGACAAATCCGTTTCCTTCGTCGCCTTGAGGAACACATCGTACAGGTGTTGGCTGGTATCGGCATCCCGTTCCAACATGCTGTGCTCGATTTCGTTCTGCTCCAGGCGGATCTTATCGGTATTGTACCGGGTGATCGCCTCCTTCACTGCTTTGTCCTGCGCCACAGCCATGTCGTATTGATGCTTGACGGAATCGTAGATCTTCTGGACTTCCTGCTGAGTCCGCTGCCGGAGGTCCTGCAACTCCGCCTTCATATGAGCCAATTTGGGATGAAGCGGGCCATACTTCTCTGACAGCTCCGCCACCTGCGCCGAGACGGTGATTTCCTGCGCTCGAAGTGTTTGGATCAGGGGAGAATTCAACACTTGTATTTGCGAGTCCAGCTTTGACCAGTCCAACCCCGCCGTTCCCGCTCCCTGCGGATTCAGCACGGAGCGGATCTGCTGAAACCGCGACTGCGCCTCGGCCTTAGCCATCTCCGTCTTCACGAGCTGAGAATTCAACTCCGCCAGCGTATGTGCCGCGACGGATTTTCGTTCTTCCCCGGTCAACAACCCATGTTTCGCGCGAAACAGATACAAGGCTTGTTGAGAGTTTTGGACCTTTTGCCGCAATTCTTCGAGATGCGTGGTGAACCACTGGGCAGCCAGTTCCTTGGAGTTGGCACTCAGTTCTTGGTTGCGCTCGATGTAGACCGATACCAACGTGTTGGCGATCTCCGCGGCCAACTCCGGTTCAATCGCATTGGCGGTGACATGCGCCAACCGTGCGCCTCGGATAGGCATGATTTCGATGTCTTGGCTGAACTGCTTGATGAGGGCTTCCTCTGCGTCATCGGCCGAATCAGCATGTTCCTTTTTGGGAGCCGGTCGCACGAACGCCAGCACTGAATCCGGCAGGAACGACTTCATGAACTGTTTGATCACGGAAGGCTTCGGTTGATATTCGGGGCGCTCTGCCAAATCGAGGATTCTGGCCGTCCGCTGCAGGACAAAATGACTCTTCATCAATTCAAAATGGGTTTGGAAGTATTCCGGACTATTGTCCGGATAAAACGACTTGTCTTTATCCAGCCCTCCGGGAGTTGGATTATCAATGACGACGGTCGCCTTCGCCTGATAGACCGGCACTTGCAAAAACGACCACACGGCCGCCCCAATTCCGAAGCAGCCGACAACGAGTAGGATGAGCCAGCGGTGTCTCCAGCAGGCAGTCGCATATTCACTGACGGTATACTCGGCTTCATCCATGATGACGGTTTTTCCGTTCACGCTCTCTCCTTTGACCATACGCGTTGCCTCTCCAACTCGACTTGTTCGGCGGGTGGCGACACGCACCAGCGAACCGCAGCCGGGCGAAGCCCCGGGCTCATCGCATTAAAAAGTGGCCTGAAACGATAGCATGACCGAGTTGGCATAGTAGTTGAACCGATCCACATTGGAGCTTCGATCCTCAAAAATGTACTGTAGTGCCATGCCAGCCCATTTGACAGTTCGATACCGAACCCCGACCGCCACATTTTTGATCAGGTCGACCCGATTGGGATTCTCGGGGGTCGGTGCTGGATTTTCGAAACTATCATTCTCGATGCCCATATTCAGCGTCAGCGCGGTGCTGTCGGTCAACGTATGGATGGCCGAAAAGTTGGCTCCCGTTGATGTGAAGAACAAGGTGTTCAGCACAACCGATTGTTGAAAACTTCGATACCCCTGTAGGTACAGCGTGAGAAACGGCGTCGGCTTCCACGAGAGGTTTCCTACGAAGAAGAAATTGCCGTACGAGTCGCTGCTTCGCGGAAATTGAAGCCCTGCCACGGTCTGTCCGGACTCAGCGTTGGCGAACTTAAGATGCTGATAGCCGGCCAAGATTTCCCCCGAAGTCTTCTCCGTCACATTCCACTGAAGCCCGGTACTCGCGCTGTACGTGGTGCTATTCAGGGACTTGCTCTCATCGTACACCTCTTGATTGGCCGCCACATTCGCCACGAGCGCCGTCTTACTCGTAATGTTGCCGAAGAGCGTCACCCCGGCATAGTTACTCAAGCGATTACGGAACAGGCCCTGTAGGTTGTTCAGGTACGTCCAGCGAGTCGAGGAGAGGTTAAGCCGGACACCAGCCATGGCTCCTTCGTATGTCAGGCGGCCAAGGACGCTGTTGGCAGTCCACTTATTGACCTCCACATTTTGGGTATCCAACGCCGAACCACGCGGGTCATGTCCTAGCTTATGCTCACCTTGGAGATCCAGCCGCATTCCGCCAGGAAAATCGAAACTGAATCGCCCGGACGCGGTCTGATCTTGTACGTTGTTCGAAGGGTTCTCATGAAACAGCTGGATGTTACTGCGGTAATCAGCCACAAAGGTGTGGCGACCTGCAAACGGCACCTCCGCCTGAATTCCCGGTGCCAGAGTCGTCGCAAAGTCACTGCGTCGATTGGTATTCGTTCGGAACACATTGTCCGTATAAATCTCAGCCACTCCGATCATCGGATGGAGTCGCGCAGAGCCGATTGCAATGCCCTCCTCTCCGGTCGGCCTGGAGAAGGA
>WBZL01001385.1_pt1:0-10000 | contig 25543 bp, 13 predicted proteins | sample 5204291 | NCBI WGS metagenome assembly WBZL01 (sample SAMN12344345, study PRJNA552823) | activated sludge metagenome | biome: Activated sludge suspended growth; feature: Nitrification reactor; material: Wastewater; isolation source: activated sludge from nitrification reactor of wastewater...
GACCGAACATCGGCCTGATCAACTCGCTGGCGAGTTTCAGCCGAGTCAACAAGTACGGCTTCATCGAGACACCGTACCGCAAGGTCGTGGATCACAAGGTCACGAACGATGTGGTCTATCTCTCTGCGATGGAAGAAGCCAAGCACACGATCGCGCAGGCAAACGCCGAGTTGAACAAGGACGGCAGCTTTGCCGAAGATGTCATTTCCGCGCGCGAAGCCGGCGAATTCCTCATTGCGCCGCGTGACCAGATCACGCTGATGGACGTTTCGCCCAAGCAGCTTGTTTCGGTTGCAGCGTCGCTCATCCCGTTCCTTGAAAACGACGACGCCAACCGCGCGCTCATGGGTTCGAACATGCAGCGTCAGGCAGTGCCGCTGGTGCGCGCTGAAGCGCCGTTTGTCGGAACGGGCATGGAAGAAACGGTGGCGCGCGATTCCGGTGCGGCCATCGCAGCAAGCCGCGGCGGCATTGTAGACCAGGTGGATGCGACCCGTATCGTGATCCGGGCGACCGGTGCGGTCGAGGCCGGGCAATCGGGCGTGGACATTTACACGCTCCACAAGTTCCAGCGTTCCAACCAGAATACCTGCATCAACCAGCGGCCGCTGGTGAAGGTGGGCGACGTGATCACGCCGGGACAGATTATCGCCGATGGTCCGTCGACCGAGTTGGGCGAACTGGCGCTGGGCCGCAACACGCTCGTCGCGTTCATGCCATGGAACGGGTACAACTATGAAGACTCGATCCTGATCAGCGAACGCATTGTGAAGGATGACGTCTTCACCTCGATCCATATCGAGGAATTCGAAGTGATGGCGCGCGATACCAAGCTCGGGCCGGAAGACATCACCCGCGATATCCCCAATGTGGGTGAGGAGGCACTGCGCAACCTCGACGAGGCGGGCATCGTCTACATCGGGGCCGAAGTGGAGCCGGGCGATATCCTGTGCGGCAAGATCACGCCCAAGGGCGAATCTCCCATGACCCCGGAAGAAAAGCTCCTTCGTGCAATCTTCGGTGAAAAGGCGTCTGACGTCCGCGATACGTCACTGCGCCTGCCGCCGGGTGTTGCCGGGACGGTTGTTGAGGTCCGTGTGTTCAACCGCCACGGCATCGACATTGATGATCGTACCCGGGCGATTCAGGCCGAAGAGAAGGAACGGCTTGCCAAGGACCGTGACGATGAACGGTCCATCCTCAATCGGGCAACCTATTCACGTCTGAAGGAAATGCTGGTCGGCCAGGTCGCGACTGCCGCGCCCAAGGCCATCAAGAAGGGCTCGACGATCGACGAGGCGCTTCTTTCAGAGGTCGAGCCGCATGAGTGGTGGAAGATTGCCGTTCAGGATGACGCCCGTCAGGCGGACTTGGAGGCGGTCAAGGGCCAGTATGATGCGTCCGTGAAGCTCATTAACGCGAAGTTCGAAGATCGCGTTGAAAAGGTCGAGCGCGGCGACGATCTGGCACCGGGCGTGCTGAAGATGGTCAAGGTTTTTGTGGCCGTGAAGCGCAAACTGCAGCCTGGCGACAAGATGGCCGGACGGCACGGAAACAAGGGCGTGATCAGCCGCATCCTGCCGGTTGAGGACATGCCGTTCCTCGAAGACGGGACGCCAGTTGATATCGTGCTCAACCCGTTGGGCGTGCCATCACGCATGAACGTCGGGCAGATCTTTGAAACGCATCTGGGCTGGGCCGCGCGCGGCCTTGGCAAGCAGATCACCGAAGCCCTGGAAGCATGGCGAGAGTCTGGCGGTACCGAGGCCGGCAATCCGCCATCGGCAGTCCGCGAGCGCATCAAGGCCGTTTATGGCGAGAAATATGCCGCAGAGCTTGATGCACGCAGCGATGACGACATTGTCGAACTGGCCGGGCTGCTGAAGAATGGCGTGCCCATGGCAACGCCGGTCTTTGACGGCGCTCGCGAGAAGGACGTCTCCGACATGCTGACTCTTGCCGGGCAGGACACGTCCGGCCAGGTGACGCTGTTCGATGGACGGACAGGGGATGCTTTCGACCGCAAGGTGACAGTGGGCTATATCTATATGCTCAAGCTGCATCACCTGGTTGACGACAAGATCCATGCCCGTTCCATCGGGCCGTACAGTCTCGTGACCCAGCAGCCTTTGGGCGGCAAGGCACAGTTTGGCGGACAGCGCTTCGGCGAAATGGAAGTGTGGGCGCTGCAGGCTTATGGCGCAGCATACACGCTGCAGGAAATGCTCACGGTCAAGTCTGACGACGTCGTCGGGCGAACCAAGGTCTATGAAGCGATCGTCAAGGGTGATGATACGTTCGAGGCGGGCATTCCGGAGAGCTTCAACGTGCTCGTCAAGGAAATGCGGTCGCTTGGCCTGAATGTCGATCTGGCAAGCATCACGCAACGGGATGATGACGATGGCCTGGCCATCGCAGCCGAGTGACACGAACCGAAGCACGAACTGAAATCTAACCCTAGCCCCTCCCCAAAGCGGGAGGGGCACTGGAGCAAGACATGAACGAACTGACCAATTTCGCCAATCCGATCGCAAAGCCCGAAACCTTTGACCAGATCCAGATTGGCATTGCCTCGCCCGAACGCATCCGCAGCTGGTCCTTCGGCGAGATCAAGAAGCCTGAGACGATCAACTATCGCACCTTCAAGCCGGAACGTGACGGCCTGTTCTGCGCACGCATCTTTGGTCCGATCAAGGATTACGAATGCCTGTGCGGCAAATACAAGCGGATGAAGTACAAGGGCATCGTCTGCGAAAAATGTGGCGTCGAAGTCACGGTTTCGAAGGTGCGCCGCGAGCGGATGGGGCATATCGAACTTGCCGCTCCGGTTGCTCATATCTGGTTCCTGAAGTCACTGCCGAGCCGGATCGGCCTGCTGCTGGACATGCAGCTCAAGCAGCTTGAGCGGGTCCTGTACTTCGAAGCCTATATCGTCATCGAGCCGGGCCTGACCCCGTTGGAGAAATATCAGCTCCTCACCGAAGACGAGCTGCTGGACGCGCAGGATGAATATGGCGAAGACGCCTTCTCTGCCGGCATCGGCGCCGAAGCTGTTCGGCGCATGCTAGAGGAACTTGATCTTGAGGGCGAAAAGGAAGCGCTTCTCGAGGAACTGGCGACCACAAAGTCCGAGCTCAAGCCAAAGAAGATCATCAAGCGTCTGAAGGTTGTCGAAAGCTTCATCGAATCGGGCAATCGTCCCGAATGGATGATCCTCGAAGTCATCCCGGTCATCCCGCCGGAACTGCGCCCGCTCGTTCCGCTGGACGGCGGCCGTTTCGCCACGTCCGACCTGAATGACCTGTATCGCCGGGTCATCAACCGCAACAATCGTCTGAAGCGGCTGATGGAACTGCGGGCGCCGGATATCATTGTCCGCAACGAGAAGCGCATGCTTCAGGAAGCGGTTGACGCACTGTTTGACAATGGTCGCCGCGGTCGCACGATCACGGGCGCCAACAAGCGTCCGCTCAAGTCTCTCTCTGACATGCTGAAGGGCAAGCAGGGACGTTTCCGCCAGAACCTGCTCGGCAAGCGCGTCGACTATTCCGGTCGTTCCGTGATCGTGACCGGCCCGGAACTGAAGCTGCACCAGTGCGGCTTGCCGAAAAAGATGGCGCTCGAGCTCTTCAAGCCGTTCATCTATTCGCGGCTTGACGCCAAGGGCCTTTCGATGACCCTGAAGCAGGCGAAGAAATGGGTCGAAAAGGAACGCAAGGAAGTCTGGGACATCCTTGACGAAGTGATCCGCGAGCATCCTGTCCTTCTGAACCGGGCGCCGACGCTTCACCGCCTGGGTATTCAGGCATTCGAGCCCGTGCTGATTGAAGGCAAGGCCATCCAGCTTCACCCGCTGGTCTGCTCCGCCTTCAATGCGGACTTCGACGGCGACCAGATGGCCGTCCATGTGCCGCTGAGCCTTGAAGCACAGCTTGAAGCGCGCGTGCTGATGATGTCCACCAACAACATCCTTTCGCCCGCGAATGGCAAGCCGATCATCGTTCCTTCGCAGGACATGGTGCTTGGTCTTTACTATCTCTCGATGGAAAAGTCGGGTGAGCCGGGCGAGGGCATGATCCTTTCAGACATGCAGGAAGTCCATCAGGCCCTGAACGCCGGAGCAGTCACCCTGCATTCCAAGATCACGAGCCGCGTTCCGCAGGTCGATGAGAGCGGTAATCAGTATATGCTTCGCGTCGAGACCACGCCGGGTCGCATGCTGCTGGGTGAAACCCTGCCGCAGAGCCACAAGGTTCCGTTCGATATGATCAACCGGCTTTTGACCAAGAAGGAAATCGGCGACGTCATCGACATCGTCTATCGCCACACGGGGCAGAAGGAGACGGTTCTGTTTGCCGATGCCATCATGAGCCTGGGCTTCCGTCACGCGTTCAAGGCGGGCATTTCCTTCGGCAAGGATGACATGATCATTCCGGCCACCAAGGACGGGCTTGTTGAGGAAACCCGCGTGCTCGTTCGGGATTTCGAACAACAGTATCAGGAAGGCCTGATCACCCAGCAGGAGAAGTACAACAAGGTGATCGATGCCTGGAGCCGTTGCGGCGATCAGGTTGCGGCGGAAATGATGAAGGAAATACAGTCCGTGAAAAAGGGACCGGATGGCCGCGAACTTCCGACAAATGCGATCTACATGATGGCACATTCCGGTGCCCGTGGTTCGGCTGCACAGATCAAGCAGCTTGCGGGTATGCGCGGCCTGATGGCCAAGCCGTCGGGCGAGATCATTGAAACGCCGATCATCTCGAACTTCAAGGAAGGGCTGACCGTCCTTGAATACTTCAACTCGACCCACGGCGCCCGCAAGGGCCTGGCTGATACGGCCCTCAAGACTGCCAACTCAGGCTATCTGACGCGGCGTCTGGTTGACGTGTCGCAGGACTGCACCGTGATCGAGGACGATTGCGGAACGGAACGCGCTCTCGAGATGAAGGCCATCGTTCAGGGCGGCGCGACAATCGCTTCGCTTGGCGAACGCGTCCTTGGCCGCACGACCGCAGAAGACATTGTCGATTCCAAGACCAACAAGGTGATCATCCCGACGGGCACGTTGCTCGACGAGGCGGACATTGCGCTGATCGAAGAAATCGGGATTCAGGCGATCAAGATCCGCTCACCACTCATCTGCGAAACGCGCATGGGCGTGTGCGGAAAGTGCTATGGGCGTGATCTCGCGCGCGGGACGCCGGTCAACATTGGTGAAGCGGTTGGCGTTATTGCCGCACAGTCGATCGGTGAACCCGGCACCCAGCTGACGATGCGGACCTTCCACATTGGCGGCGCGGCCCAGCTGAATGAACAGTCCGGCCTTGAGGCCGTGTCGGACGGCACGCTCCACTACCGCGATCTTCGCACGATCGTCGACAAGCATGGCCGTACCGTTTCCCTCTCCCGCAACGGAGAGATCGCGGTCGTCGACAAGGACGGTCGTGAGCGGGCCGCAGATCGTCTTCCCTATGGTGCCTATGTCCTGTTTGCTGATGGTGCCAAGGTGAAGAAGGGTGACAAGATTGCCGAATGGGATCCGTTCACCATGCCGGTGATCACGGAAAATCCGGGCGTCGTGAAATATCAGGATCTTGTCGAAGGACAGACTCTTGCCGAACAGGTCGATGAGGCAACGGGCATCTCGCAAAAGGTTGTGACGGAGTTCCGGCCTGGCCGCTCAAAGGTCGATCTGCGTCCGCGCCTTACCCTTCTGGACGAGGATTCGGGTGAAGCAGGCCGCTACATGCTGGCCGTTGGCGCAATGTTGTCCGTCGAGGATGGCGCCACGGTCCAGGGCGGTGACGTGCTGGCTCGTGTTTCGCGAGAAGCTGCGAAGACGCGCGACATTACCGGCGGTCTGCCGCGGGTGGCGGAGCTTTTCGAAGCGCGCAAGCCCAAGGAAAATGCCATCATCGCAAAGGTTTCCGGCCGGGTCGTGTATGGCAAGGACTACAAGGCCAAGCGCAAGATCGGCATTCAGCCCGAAGACGGCGGCGATCTGGTTGAATATCTGATCCCGAAGTCAAAGGTCATCGACGTCCAGGAGGGCGACTATGTCAAGCGCGGCGACAATCTCGTTGCCGGGTCGCCTGATCCGCACGACATTCTGGAAGTCCTTGGGATCGAGCCGCTGGCGGAATTCCTCGTTGCGGAAATTCAGGAAGTCTATCGCTTGCAGGGTGTGAAGATCAACGACAAGCACATCGAAACGATTGTTCGCCAAATGCTGCAGAAGGTTGAGATCACGGCTTCTGGCGACACGACCTTGTTGGTGGGCGAGCAGGTCGACCGCGAGGAAATGATCGAAATCAACGACAAGGTGGCGATGACGGGCGGCAAGCCTGCAGAAGGCAAGCCGATCCTGCTGGGGATCACCAAGGCCTCATTGCAGACCCGCAGCTTCATTTCGGCAGCGTCGTTCCAGGAAACAACCCGTGTTCTCACGCAGGCAGCGGTTGAGGGCAAGAAGGATGAACTGGTTGGCCTCAAGGAGAATGTGATCGTCGGCCGGCTGATTCCGGCGGGGACAGGTGCAGGCATGAATCGCCTGCGCGTGGCGGCGTCGTCTCGGGATGCGTCACTGCGTGTCCAGCAGCGTGAATGGCAGGAAAGCCTCATCGCCCCGCGGTCTGCGGCTGAAGAACATGCTGCCGAACTGCGTCAGCCGATTGAAGCGGATACGGGTGACGATGCCCTGGCGGCCGTCATCCATACGCCCGAAAACGTGGAGGATGGCGGCGAATAATCGGCCTGCCGTCTTTCAGACCAGGATACCCCGCCGGAGTGATCCGGCGGGGTTTTCTGTGTCTGGGCACGCTGTTCCGTGCCGGGCACGCCCTGGTCGCCAAACACGATAACGAACAGGCATTTGCCGAAGACGGCGCCAGCGGACTATGGCATGACACGAAAGTCTCATGAAACCAAAGATCCTCACGACCATCCGTGATTACTCGCCCGGCCTTCTGGCCGCGGATGCGTTTGCAGGCGTTACGGTTGCACTGGTCGCCCTGCCGCTCAGCATAGCGATTGCCATTGCATCGGGAGCTGCGCCCGCGGCGGGTCTGGTGACAGCCGTTGTGGCCGGTTTTCTCATTTCCGCGCTTGGCGGCAGTCGCGTTCAGATTGGCGGTCCAACCGGGGCGTTCATCGTTGTCGTATACGGTGTCGTGCACAACCACGGCATGAATGGACTGCTTGTGGCAACCCTGATGGCCGGCATCATACTGCTGCTTTCTGGCCTGTTGCGTGTCGGCAGGCTGATCAGGCATGTGCCGGAGCCGGTCATTGAAGGGTTCACGATCGGGATCGCGGTTGTCATTGCGGTGAGCCAGTTGAAGGATCTGGCCGGGATGCAGGGGCCTGCCTTGCCAGCGGAATTTCTGCCGAAGCTGCACGGTCTGTGGGCCATGCGGCCCACACTTGATCCGGTTTCGCTTTCGCTTGGCTTGGCCTGCGCGCTCGCCATCCTGGTTCTGCGGCGGGTGTTGCCCAGGATTCCCTGGCTCGTGCTGATCATTGCCCTGGCGAGTGTGGCTGCCATGGTCGCCCTGCCAACTGTGGATACAGTTGCCCAGCGTTATGGTGAACTGCCGCGCACCCTCCCGGCGCCCCACATGCCTGTGGTGACCATCGCAAGCATGATCGACGTGTTGCCCGCTGCACTCACTATTGCCTTTTTGGCCGGCATCGAGTCCCTGCTTTCGGCAATTGTGGCAGACAGAATGATTGACGGTTCTCATCGTTCAAACGCTGAGCTGATTGCCCAGGGTGTTGCCAATATCGCATCGCCATTGTTTGGCGGATTACCGGCAACCGGGGCAATCGCGCGCACTGCGACGAACGTCAACGCGGGCGGTCGCACCCCGATAGCCGGCATGATTCATGCGGTCGTGATCCTTCTTGCGATGATGGTTGCTGCACCCTTGGCCGGCGGCCTGGCACTCCCCGCGCTTTCGGCTCTCCTTATCGTGACAGCATGGACAATGAGCGAACCGCATCGCTGGCCTGAACGGCTTCGGCTTCCCAGGGCGGATCTGGCTCTCTTGCTGTTGACGGCCTTCCTCACTGTCCTTGTGGATCTGACAGTCGCGATTGGCGTGGGAACCATGATCGGTGTTGGCCTGCGCATCGCCCGTGGAGAAATCGAGCCGCCCCATTGGCACACACCGTTTCGCTGGGGGGGAGGCAAATCGGAATGATCCTCAGAATGATGCATGCTGCTGCGACGTTGCGAGAGAAGGGCATATGACGGAGTCCGATCCCTGGGCCGAACTGCGTTCCGCCAAATATGCCCCGCTGCTGGCGCTGATGTGCCTCGGCATCTGGCTGAACGCTGCGGACACTCTGGTAACTGTCACGATCATGCCCAGCGTCGCTCGCGATATTGGCGGCTATGAATGGTTTGGCTGGACTGTGGCGGCATATCTGGTTGGTTCGATTGTCGCGAGCGCGAGCGCGGCCAGGCTGGCAGGAGATTTCGGCATTCGGCGCATGACTGTCCTGTTCGGGCTTGTCTATGCGGCTGGCTGCGCACTCGGGGCGGTCGCGCCCTTGATGCCTCTTTTTGTGGCGGGCCGTTTCGTTCAGGGGATTGGCGCCGGGGCCATTGTCGCGCTGTGTTATATCGCAATTCCCAGCAATTTCCCTGAGCGGGTCTGGCCCGCGGTCTTTGGAGCTATTTCCGCCATCTGGGGCATCGCGACCTTGCTTGGTCCGTTGCTTGGCGGGCTTTTTGCGAGCGGGCAAATGTGGCGCCTGCTGTTCTGGCTGTTCGCGGCACAGGCACTGATCTTCGCCGGGCTCATCCGCTGGTTCGCGGCAGCCGATGGCACGGTGAATGAGGCAAAAGGAATCCCCTTTCGCCAGCTTTCGATCCTGCTGGTGTCCGTGACGGCACTTGGAACTGCATCATTGATCAGCCAGACTGTGCTGGCCGGTGCTCTGGTTATTGCCAGTGCTTTGGGTTTCCTCATCCTGCTTTGGGTCGACAGGGCTGCGAAGGTACGCCTTCTGCCGCGTGATGCGGGAAATCTGAACAGTGCGGCAGGGCAAGGCTATTTCATCATCTTTGCGACTGAAGCTGCCGCCATTGGCTTCAGCGTGTATGGAACCGCTTTCCTTCAGGCTATCCATGGGATGTCGGCGTTGATTGCAGGATTCATCCTGGGGGGTATCGCGGCCGGTTGGACGGCAACTGCCTTGCTTGTGTCTCGCGGGGGCGGCAATCGCGACGCACTTTGGCTGAAGCTTGGTGTTGGCACGATTGCCGTCGGCATTGTCTTTGGCAGTTGGGCTGTGCCGCGTGCCGCGCCACTGGTGGCGGCATTTGCCATGTTGCTCCTGGGTTCCGGCTTTGGGCTGGCCTGGGCCTTTATCGCAAAAGCGATCATTGGTGGACTCGGCGAGGACGAGCGAGACGCAGGATCAACCGCCATCCCGACCGCTCAGCTGATCGGGGGCGCATTCGGGTCTGCGGGGGCAGGGGCCATGGCGGCAGTTTTGGGCTTTCGCGACGGCATTGATCCTGCCCTGGCCATTAGCTCCGGGCCGCTTCTGTTTCTGATCTTCCTGCCTTTCGGACTTGCGGCATTTTTGGCTGCCTGCAGGCTTGCCCGGCATGTCTGATCAGGTGGCGTCGGGAATCGGCTTTGGCCTGTGGTTTTCATCCAGAGCGACAAAGGTGAACAGGCCTTCGGTGACCTTGATGTCCATCGCTCCGCTGTTTCGCGTTGCGACAACTTCCAGCCTGATGGCCACCGATGTGCGTCCGCGCCGGACGACCTCCCCGTATACGGAAATGACGTCCCGCACGAGAATCGGCGCAATGAACTCCATCGCATCAATGGCGACAGTGGCGCAGGCGCCCTGACAGACGCGGCTCGCAAGGATTCCCCCGGCAATGTCCATCTGCGACAGGACCCAGCCACCGAAAATATGCCCGTTCGCATTGATGTCGCGATGCTGCGGAACGACCCGCAGGATGGGTTCTCTCCCG
>WBZL01001385.1_pt1:17500-25543 | contig 25543 bp, 13 predicted proteins | sample 5204291 | NCBI WGS metagenome assembly WBZL01 (sample SAMN12344345, study PRJNA552823) | activated sludge metagenome | biome: Activated sludge suspended growth; feature: Nitrification reactor; material: Wastewater; isolation source: activated sludge from nitrification reactor of...
TGCAGGATGTTCTGCGCGCTCTTTTCAATTGGTGAGAATCCCGCCAAGGCTATGTGGCGACCACAGTGGGGAGAAGAGCCTTGACCGAGTTTGAAACGATCCGCGTCGATATCAGCGAGGGAATTCTGACCATCACATTGAACCGGCCCGACCGCATGAATGCGTTCACCGCGCAAATGATGAAGGACATGATTGCCGCATTCGACATTGCGGATGCAGACGATGCGGTGCGGGCAGTCATCGTCACCGGTGCCGGAGACCGTGCCTTTTGCGCTGGGGCCGATCTGGGGTCGGGCGGCGCGACATTCGATTACACCAAGCGACCCGACCGCCTTGAGCAGGGATCGCCGCTCAGGCCTGATGGGAGCGTGGACATGTCTCACCCCAGCGTGCGCGATGGGGGCGGCAGGGTGACGTTGCGGATCTTCAAGTGCAGGAAGCCGGTTATCGGAGCAATCAACGGCGCCGCCGTGGGCATTGGCGTCACCATGCAGCTGCCAATGGATTTTCGACTTGCGAGCGAAGCGGCCCGTTTCGGGTTTGTGTTTGCGCGCCGCGGCATTGTTCCCGAAGCAGCCTCCAGTTGGTTCCTTCCCCGGCTCGTCGGCATAAGCCAGGCCCTTGACTGGTGCTATTCGGGACGGGTGTTTGGCGCGGAAGAGGCGAAGCGGGGCGGCCTCGTTCGCTCGATCCACGCCGCGGATGATCTGATTCCCGCAGCAAGGGCACTTGCAAAAGAGCTCACATCAGATGGTGCTCCTGTCTCAATCGCACTCACCCGCCAAATGATGTGGCGGATGATGGGCGCTGGTCACCCCATGGAAGCCCACAAGCTGGACAGCCGCGCGATCTGGGTGCGGGGGCAGGGTAATGATGCGAAAGAAGGCGTGACGGCATTCCTCGAGAAGCGCCCCGCTCACTATTCGGACAGTGTGGCCCATGACATGCCTCATTTCTCACCCTGGATGGATGAACCAGACTATCAGTAAGCGGGTCGGAGGCCGGGCAGTTCGATGACGGTGAATGAGCGCAAGTCGCTGCCGCTTGGTGCAGATCTGTATGGAGACCTGCTCGATACTGCGGCGCCGCAAGAGTCGGGCTGGCGGGCCTATTGGCCTGGTCTGGCCATGACGGTCATTGCTGCGCTGGCCGCTGCATGGCTTTCAGACCATTATGGTGCTCCCAGAATGCTGATGGGCCTTCTTATCGGGCTTGCGTTCAATTTCGCAAACGCCGACACGAGGTTGCACCCGGGGCTCGGCTTTGCGTCGAAAACGCTCCTCCGGTGGGGCATCGTCGTCACCGGTCTTCAGGTCACTGTCTGGCAGATTATTGACCTTGGCTGGGCCAGTTTCACATGGATTGCAGCGATGGTTGCGATTGTCACGGCGACGGGGGCTGTTGCAGCGCGGGTTTTCCGACTGGGCGCCGGTTTTGGAGTGCTTGCAGGCGGCGCCGTCGCTATCTGCGGTGCGTCTGCGGCCCTTGCACTCTCGAGCGTGCTCGGGGAGCGACGATCAAGCCAGGCCCAATTGACGCTCGTGCTTGTCACCATCTCCGCGGCCAGCGCGATTGCCATGTCGCTCTATCCCGTCCTTGCGCATGTGTTCGGGATGACGGATCGTCAAGCGGGTTGGCTGGTTGGCGGATCGATCCATGATGTCGCGCAGGCCCTTGGCGCAGGCTATTCGTTTTCCGATGAGGCTGGCGAAACGGCTGCCATCGTGAAGCTGACGCGAGTAGCGCTGTTGGCCCCTGCACTGGCTGTTGTCGCCCTGATCTTTCCTGCAGAGTCGGGCCAGAGCCGCGCCCGCGTGGAGCTTCCCTGGTTTGTGGCCGGTTTTCTCGCGCTTGGCGCTCTCAATTCCTTCCTGCCACTGCCGGGCATTGCAACGGAATGGGCAAAGACGGCAACTCAGTCGCTTCTTCTCCTTGCCGTTACCGCAACCGGAATTCGTTCACCTATGCATCTTCTTCTCAGCCAGGGTTGGCGGAGTGCATTCCCGGTTGCGGCGGCCACCGTCGTGGCGTTTGGCCTGAGCCTGGCGGCCGCTTTCCTGATCGCGTGACTCGACAGATTCCGCCCACAGTGTGAACTATCTTGTTGACTATCACACTATGATGTGAAATCTAGAGTCATGAGCACACAATTGATCGAAAAGCTTCGCCGCCTCGTCACCGAGGGGGGCATGTCCCGCTCAGGTCTTGCGCGCGCTGCGGGGCTTCATGCCAACACGCTGCGTGATCTGGAAGACGAGGGATGGAATCCCACTGCTGAAACGCTCCGCAAGCTCGAGATGTTTCTCTTTTCGAGCAACGACGGACCTGCCCTGGTGCCGATCGAGGAAATCATCGAGGAAGCCCGCAATGGACGCATGTTCATTCTGGTTGATGATGAAGACCGTGAGAATGAAGGTGATCTGATCATCCCTGCCCAGATGGCGACCCCGGATGCCATCAATTTCATGGCCACACATGGGCGGGGCCTGATTTGCCTGACGCTCACAAAGGCGCGGGTCGATCAGCTGGGGCTGGAATTGATGAGCCGGGCCAATGGAACCCGCCATGAAACGGCCTTTACAACATCCATCGAAGCCCGGGAGGGCGTGACGACCGGGATCTCGGCAGCGGATCGCGCGCGAACTGTATCAGTCGCGATCGATGCGTCCAAGGGGCGGGACGATATCGTCACGCCAGGCCATGTGTTCCCGCTGATTGCGCGCGACGGCGGTGTGCTGGTCCGGGCGGGGCACACCGAAGCGGCCGTCGATATCTCGCGTCTGGCCGGCCTCAATCCCTCCGGCGTGATCTGCGAGATCATGAAGGATGACGGCACGATGGCGCGGATGGATGATCTTGTGCCATTTGCCCGCTTGCACAATCTGAAGATGGGGACGATCCGCGATCTCATCGAATACCGGATGCGGAATGACCATCTGGTCGAGCGGGCAAGCGAGAGCAACTTTGTGTCCGATTATGGTGGGGACTGGCGCGCCATGACCTATCGCAATAAAGTTGATGGATCGACCAGCGTTGTCCTGCAAAAGGGGCGCGTTTCCGCCGATGAGCCCACTTTGGTGCGGATGCATGCCATCTCCATCTTTTCGGATGTTCTGGGGCTTGCAAGCCCGCGCAAGCGAACTCTGCAGCGCTCGATGTCCGAAATCGGCCGTCATGGCTCTGGAGTCATTGTCATTCTGATGCCGAACGATGGGCAAAAACTGCAGAGCGAAATTGGTGGCACACAGCCTGAGGGAGGCGATTTGCGTGACTATGGTATCGGCGCGCAGATTCTTGCAGACCTCGGCGTCAAGGAAATGATCCTTCTCACCAATGCTCATCGCAACGTTGTTGGCCTCGAAGGCTATGGATTGCAGGTTGTCGGCGAACGTGCAATTCCCCTGAACGTTTGAACCCGCACCGGGGAGGCCGGGCTCCAGAACGCGCGAGGCCCATTGCCTGCGCCATCTGATGCAGTGGCATTGATCGCGGGCGATTGCTTTGGGAGGGCAAAGGATGCTTGATGTCGTGATTAAGGGCGGAAAGCTCTTCGACGGCCTTGGCGGTGCCCCGCGATACGCTGATGTTGGCATTGTGGATGGCTGCATTGCCGAGATTGGTTCGACAATTTCGACGCCCGCGAAAGAGACACTTGATGCGTCAGGGGCGATCGTCACGCCGGGGTTTGTCGACGTTCACACCCATTATGATGGGCAGGTCTGCTGGGATGACCAACTGGAGCCGTCTGCCGGGCACGGCGTCACGACAGTCGTGATGGGCAATTGCGGCGTCGGCTTTGCGCCAGCACCTCCTGGTGGCGAACTCGAACTGATCGAGGTGATGGAAGGCGTCGAAGATATTCCCGGCACCGCTCTTTATGAGGGCGTGCCCTGGGGCGCCTGGGAGAGCTTTCCTGAATATATGGATTATCTCGGCACCCGCAGGTACGCGCTCGATATCGGTGCACAGATTCCGCATGCGGCCTTGCGCAACTATGTGATGGGAGAACGCGGCCGGGCGAACGATCCGGCAACGCATGAAGACATGTCGAAGATGGCTGCACTTGTGGAGGAGGCGCTCAAGGCAGGGGCGATAGGCTTTTCCACGTCGAGGACGATTGGACACCGGACAATGTCGGGCGACCCCATTCCGGGCACCTTTGCGGCTGACGAGGAAGTTCTGGAACTTGCGGCTGCAATGCGCCGGGCGGGCCGGGGCGTCTTCGAACTGATCCCGGGTGGCACAGTCGGCGATCTGGCAGTGCTGGGTGGGGAGCACACGACTCTCGAGCAGGAAGTTGCCCTCATGGACAAGGTGTCGCATGTCAGCCAGCGGCCCGTGACCTTCACTTTGGTCCAGAACGCCGATCATCGTTCAGCCTGGCGTGATGTGCTGAGCCGGATTGAACAGTGCAATGCCAAAGGCGCCCGGCTTTATCCGCAGGTGGCATCACGACCGATTGGCCTGGTGACCAATATCCAGACTTACCACATGTTTCAGCGGCGCGAGACTTATATGAAGCTGGCGCATTTGCCGCTGCCAGAGCGTTTGGCCGAAATGCGCAAACCGGATGTCCGTGAGGCAATTCTGGCGGAACGCGATATCTCGTCCGGCAAGGCCGGCATGATGGCGAACGCAAACACCATATTCAGGCGGGCAGCGCCCAATCTCTACGAACTGGATCTGCCGATCGACTATGAGCCGACCAGCGACAAACGCTTTGGCGAACGTGCCAAGGCTGCCGGCCAGACGGTTGAGGAATTCATGTATGACTTCCTGGTTGGCAATGACGGCCGGAATTTCGCAATTCAGTTGGGGGCGAATTACTATAACGGCAATTTCGACGTGATCCGCGAAATGCTCCTTCATCCGGACACGGTCACCGGGTTGAGCGATGCGGGCGCGCATGTGAATCTGATCTTCGACGGTGTCGCACCCACCTATCAGATGATCCATTGGGCACGCGATCGCATGCGCGGCGAGGGGCTTCCGCTCGAATTCATCATTGCCAAACAGACCAAGCGCAATGCCGATCTCTATGGCATGACCGACCGGGGATCGCTGGAGGTCGGCAAGCGAGCAGATCTCAATGTGATCGATTTTGAACGGCTCAGCCTTGGCGAACTCGAAGTCCGAAGTGACCTCCCTGCTGGCGGGACGCGAATTCTTCAACCGGCCACGGGCTATCGGGCGACATTTGTGAACGGTGTGCAGACGCGCAAGGACGATGTCGACACAGGCGCCCGCCCCGGCAGGCTGGTGCGGAGCTGAGAAAATGGGTGAACATCAACGGCAAGCGTCATCAAAACGGTTATTTGGCGCCCTTCGCCGTCGAGCCGGCTTTGGGATAAAGGGTCTCTGATGTCTGTTGCAGGGGATCAATGCCTGCCTCGAATTTTCAGTTCCGGCTCGTGCACTGCTGAATTCGCGCTAGCGCGCACGTTTGGCTATGGCGCCATGCTACGTCATAGCGGCTCATAATCCGTGTAGCCGCGCTCTTCGCCTGTATAGAGCAGAGAATAGTCCGGCTTTTGCAACATGGCGCCGAGTTGCATGCGTTTCGGCAGGTCGGGGTTGGCGATGAAAGCCCGTCCGAAGGAAACCGCATCGGCGCGCCCGCTTTCGATCAAGGCGCGCGCGCTTTCGGCCTTCAGATTGTTATTGGCAATGATCGGACCGGCCCAATTTGAACGCACCATTCCAAGCGTATCGAGGTCGGCCAGCCCCATGTCGATAACGTGGACATAGGCCAAACCTTCGCGCGAGGCTGGATCGATAATGCGATTTGCCGCTTGGAGAAACGCGGTAAAGGTCGGTGCAGGGTCGGCAGCATTCATCCCATTGTACGGGTTGCCCGGCGAAATGCGCAGGCCTACGCGACCCGGGCCAATCAGCTGAGCCATGCGTGCAAGGACCATTATCGGAAATTCTGCCCGCTTTTTGGGCGAACCGCCAAACCTATCGGTGCGCGCATTGCTTGCTGGGTTCAGGAACTGGTTGATGAGATACCCGCTCGCACAATGCAGTTCTACGCCGTCAAAACCCGCTACACGCGCACTCAAGGCTGCCTGACCGAACTCTTCGACGACACGCTCGATATCTTCCTCGTTCATCGCACGGGGTTCAGCACATGACGCGGGGACCCCATCCGGGCCGGGTACCAGATCAGAACAGCGCAGCGCCGACGGTGCAATGACATCCGCAACATAACCTCGATTGGCGGAAACGACGACACGACCGCAATGCATCAGTTGCATGACGATTTTCCCGCCTTCGGCATGCACGGCTTCGGCAACCGCCGCCCATCCGGCAATCTGTTCTTGCGACCAAATGCCAGGCGTTCGCCAATAGCCTTTCCCTTCCGGAGAAGGCTGTGTGCCTTCGGTGATGATGAGCCCGGCACCTGCGCGCTGGCGATAATATTCGGCCATCAGCCTCGTCGGCACATCCTCAGGGCCGGCCCGATCACGGGTCATCGGCGCCATGACAATGCGATTGGCCAATGAGAGCGCGCCTAGCCCTACTGATGCAAAGAGCGGATCATTCATCCGAATTCCATTATAAAAGCCTATCAATATCCTCGATTTGCGTTAGATAATATGGAAATTATTACGCAAATCAAGGAAGGAAGCGGAAGTGCGCTACGAGTTCGATGGAAAAGTCGCGTTGGTAACCGGCGCAAGCGGAGGCATTGGACGCGCGACCGCGATTGGTTTCGCCCAGTCTGGCGCGACTGTTCTGGTAGCTGATGTGAATGAAGCCGGTGGCAACGAAACCGTTGCCATGATCAAGGCGGCCGGCGGGATGGCCGTGTTCCAGCGCTGCAACGTGGCGGACGGAAATGATGTCAAAGCCATAGTTGCCCGCGCCGTTGCGGAATTTGGGCGTCTCGATTTCGCGCACAACAATGCGGGCATCAATTCGGTCATGGCAAACGAATATGATGATGAGATTTGGGCCAGGAGCATTGCAATCAACCTGACCGGGGTCATGCTATGCATGCGCGAAGAGGCTGAAGTCATGCTGAAGCAGGGGGGTGGGGCGATCGTGAACACTGCTTCAATCAATGGGCTGATCGGCAATCCGACCCAACCGGCGTATGTTGCCGGAAAACATGGCGTTGTTGGTCTGACCCGCCATGCCGCTCTCAAACATGCGCGGGCCGGCATCCGGGTCAATGCAGTGTGTCCAGGCGTAATCGAAACGCCGATGACCGACAGTGTGGCTGGCAACCCGGAGATCCGGAAGATCATGGAGAATATGACTCCAATGGGGCGCATGGGCCAGCCGGAGGAAATTGCCAGCGCCGTGCTCTGGCTCTGTTCTGATCAGGCCAGTTTTGTCACGGGCCATGCCATGGTCATCGATGGTGGGGCAACGGCCACCTAGGCGTTGCGGATTGTTCAACGGGTCGTGCTGCAGCGGGTTGACGACCCAAGTCCCCAGCGAGAAACGATGGCCCCCGCGTCACATGCCGCCCAGATCGCATCCCCTTTGGACAAGGATCGGACGCAGCGCACGGAACGCCGCGGGCGTCCTGTAGAGCGGAATGGTCGGATACAGATGGTGGACGATGTGATACTGCATGCCTGAGGATGCAATATTGCCCCAGATGCTCTTGAAGGCTCGCGTATCCTGATATCGGCCCTGCGCTGCCATGGGCTGGTGTGGCGCCCAGCTCAGGTAGAAGTTGATGTAGACCGAACTGATTTTGAGCGGCAACCACCAAAGCAGGAGAGCCTCCCAAACATGACCGGTCCACGCCAGGGCGGCGAGGATTGAATATTGCGACATGCGGGCAATCATCGCGTGCAGCATGGCCTTCTTCGCTGGGGCCGTTCCCAGACGATTCAGAGTTTCTGTGTAACGATCATGACGCGGCTGGTTTTTCACAATTGCCTTGCCCAGACCGCCCAGAGCAGTTGGCGCTGCCATGGGATAATCGGGATCGAGCTCCGGGTGATTGGCGTGGCGATGGTGTTCATAATGGGTGACGCGCAGCACCGAAAGTGGGATCCACATGGGCATGATGGAAACCCAGCC
>WBZL01001387.1_pt1 | contig 25525 bp, 16 predicted proteins | sample 5204291 | NCBI WGS metagenome assembly WBZL01 (sample SAMN12344345, study PRJNA552823) | activated sludge metagenome | biome: Activated sludge suspended growth; feature: Nitrification reactor; material: Wastewater; isolation source: activated sludge from nitrification reactor of wastewater...
GATGTTGACAGCCTCATTCTGACAACTTTGACCGGAGAATTTGGCGGAAGCCTGAATCCGTTGCCTGAACCCGGGAATTGATTGACTGCAAGTCTCAACTGGTTCTCGAATATCTGCGGATTCCTTGGCTGCATGTTTAGCGGCAATTCAGAGTTTACTATTTGATAGGTCAGATTTCCTCCGTTGGAGATGGCAGGTATATTGGCATTGAAGAAATACTGTCCGCCTGCAAGCTGAAATTCCGGCACTTCGCCGGGATTTGTCCATGTCAGCTCAATATCAAATTCCAGGATATTGCAGATTATTTCTGACGGAGTCATATCATTTACATCAAGTAGATATTTAGGAAGCTCGGAATGCGAATACTTTGGACAAAGTAATACTCCTGCAAGAAGTATTGAAATTAGGAATTTCATAGTATTCTATTTAAGGTTAATTAAATCTTCCTTATATGCGGAGTGGACGATCTTGCGGATCTAAGAACAGATGTTCGTGTATTGGGGAGAGGTTATAATGTCAAGGATGAACAGAGCTTGATCGCTTTCATCCGCTTTTGTGTAAACTACACATGACTGATGATTGAAGATAGCCATATATGATTACCCCGACCGTTCAATGACATCACGACCACACAACTCTTGCAGGGTTGGAGACGACAGGGGCGGAAGATATTTATGCCTTTGTTCGGGTGGACGGGCATTTGTAAGTTTGCCGCTGAAGAAAGTTTTAGTTCTACAAAGTTTGAATCAAATCAGGAGGTCATTGTGCGAATCACAAAAGCAGGTCCGCACACCAGGCAACCCAGAGGTCTCGGTGCATTCAGGGAAACCTCAGATAATGTGAAAAGCAATTCCTCGCAGGTATTGATAGCGGCTGAGGTCCATAGACCGGCAGAGAGCATAACTGATTCAAAAGTGAAGAAGCAGATTCAGTTGCGGGCGGCAGAATACATTTCAATGCTCAGCAAAAAAACTTTGTCTGCGAAGTTAGCCCGTTTCAGAGAACAAGAAGCCCGAAGGGCTGACAGGATCATAGCGCTGAATGCATGAAGCATTTTACCCGTAGGGGTGAAATTATTTTTTGAAAAGAGCAATGTCACCCCTGAAGGGGGAGTTTGTTTCAATGTTCGTATAGTGCTAGATACCCACCCCCTAACCCCCTCCAAGGAGGGGGAATGTTTGTTGTGGTGTCAAGATTTGCGGCACAGAGTATGAATGCGTCAGGACGCCTGTCTGAAGCCAGGCAGGCCTGTCTGAAGCCAAAAGATAGATTGTCATTCCTTCGCCCGCCAGCATTGCTAAGACTTGAATACTCTCTGCGGGCAGGATTGCAGGAATCTACTAAAGAAAAAGCCACTATAACCTCAAATTGTTATGCCGATTCGATTGATAAAAGATATGTGTTTTGAGACAACTTCAAAAAAGGGGGAGTTTGTTTCAATGTTCGTATAGTGCTAGATACCCACCCCCTAACCCCCTCCAAGGAGGGGGAATGTTTGTTTCAAATTTCTTATTGTACTGGATACCCACCCCCTAACCCCCTCCAAGGAGGGGGAATGTTTGTTTCAAATTTCTTATTGTGCTGGATACCCACCCCCTAACCCCCTCCAAGGAGGGGGAATGTTTGTTGTGGTGTCGGGACTTCCGTCCCGACATGAACCGTATGAATGCATCAGCACGAAAGAGTCTGTCTCAAAACGTATCATTTGAGAAAGCAATGCAAAGTAAAATCCGCTATAGCACTTCAAGAATGGATTCTTCGCTTGCCGCCTGCAGCAGTGAATCTTGCACACTCTTTGCGGGCAGGCGCTAAGAATGACAAAAATTAGTTTTGAGACAGACTCCAAGGTGGAGGTAGTCAAAAGAAATGAAAATTATCACTTCAACAAAATCATCTTCTTCGCCGAAACAAAGCTCCCGCTTTCGATGCGGTAAATGTACGTTCCAGATGCAAGCGAACTTCCATCGAACTTCGCAACATAGTAACCCGCATCTCTGAATACATTGACAAGTGTTTTGATCTCACGCCCGGCCATGTCGAATATCTTCAGCGTTATATTGCCTGACTGCGGAATGCCGTAGGCGATTGTTGTAAGCGGATTGAACGGGTTGGGATAGTTCTGATCAACCAAGTATTTATCCGGAACACCGATCGTCACTGCTTCGGGAAGTTCGAAGCATTCGAAGTTGCCGTTTAAGTCGATCTGCTTCAGGCGGTAGTGGTATCTTCCTGTACCAAGGTTCTTATCAATAAAGGAATATTGCGAAAGTGTGTTTACGTTGCCGTTGCCTTCCACATATCCGACTTTGTTCCATAAACTTCCGGATGACAATCTCCTCTCAATTTCAAATCCTGAATTGTTTGCCTCTGAAGAAGTTGTCCACTCAAGAAGCACGTCAGCTTCAACAACTCTTGCTGAAAATCCGGTAAGCTCTGCAGGAAGGGGTGTTTCTATCAGCAGGCGCCATACACCTTCTGTGCCTGCTGCAGCATAAAGATATCCGCTGACTGCCGAAAGCGAGCTTATGTCCCTGATCCCCAGGCCTTCGCTTATTTCTCTCCAAATAACGCCGTTGTTTGTCGTTACAAAAACTCCGTCCGTTGTTCCTGCAAATAACTTGCTTCCATAAACTGTGAAGCAGTTTATATTCAAGACCGTAAGGCCGTTATTGAGTGGGATCCAGTTTGCACCGTAATTGCTCGTTGCATAAACGCCGATACTCTGCAACCCTGCAAAGATCATTGAATCTTTTCCGATCATTGCATTGGCGAAGCTGAACGGCGCACCGTTGCTCATAGTTATCCAGCCGGCACCGTGATTTGTTGTGCAGACCATGCCAAAATAAGGTGAGCATGCGATCAGTTCATTGTTCCTTGCATACATCAAAGTTGCTGCCATATAATTACCTATCCTTACCCAGTTCAGGCCGTTGTCTGTTGACATAAACAGACCCGGCCTGTGAGGATTTCTCGTGCTGACATAGACCAGTTCATTGGTGACCGCAAATGCGGAAATGTCATAAGCATCTCCGCTTCCTATATGGTACCAGTTCGCGCCACGGTCCGAAGAACGAAACAGCCCGGCCTGATCCCAGATCGTTGACACATAGGTATTGCTATGGTTGGCGGCAAGACCTGTAAGAACATTATGCTCCATCCCTGCACTAAGCCAGTCATCTCCCCTGTTGGTCGTAAACTTTACGCCGCCGGTCTCAGTAGCCGCATACAACACATCACCTGAGACCGCAAGATCCAGCACAGCAGAGGCCATGATCCCGTTCATAGCGGCAATCCATGTACCACCGTTATCTGTTGACTTCCGGATTCCCGCCATCCATCTCGGCGAAGCACCGAATACATCGCTTCCCATTGCTTCAATTGAATGAACATCGTAAAAGTCCGGCGTAAGATATTCCCATTGTTCACCTCCGTTCGAACTCCTGAATATTCCATCCTGTCCGGAGGCAAAGATATACAAGCCATTTGACTCAAAATCGAAAATATCCCCGTTAATATTATTGGTGATGTCAGTCCAGTTGTTTCCATGGTCATGAGATACGAATATATTTCCAGGGTATCCGGTTGATACGTACAATTTGCCGTTGACCTCTTCTATTCTCAGCAGATAGTAATCTGCCAATCCACTGTAGCTCCAGAATTCGCCATAGTTTGTCGTACGGTAAACTCCGGCCTGAGTCAACGCAAAGATATTTTCAAAGCAAACCGCTATGTCATTAATTGCCAAAGCTGGCAAGCCGGTATTATTGTTCGACCAGTTCGATCCGTTGTCAATTGAAATAAATACGCCGTTGCCGGGGGTCCCGGCTGCGACTATACCGTTACCGGCCGTCAGACAACTTGCCGGCGGAATTAAAGAACAGGAGTCCCACTTGATTCCGCGGTCTGTGGTCTTTACAATTCTGTCCCCAATTCCTGCAAATAATGTTATGCCGTCATGGGCAAGCTGGTTTACACTGATACCATCATATCCGATCTTTCTCCAACTGCCGCCCTGGTTGCTGGAGTACATTATTCCTTTACCTTCGGCTCCGGTGAAGAGATCATTTCCGTTTTCTTCAAGACTGTAAACATTTGCAGCATTAGGACCATTTGTTTGTGTCCATTGTGCAATTGATGTCTCAAGTGAGTAAAAGCTCATGACAAATGCCAGTATGATCATCAGATACTTCATAGATCACTCCTTCATTTAAGAGTTAAGATTGCCTTCAGTCTTCGTCACTTCAGCAAAACCATCTTCTTCGCAGAAACAAAACTTCCGCTTTCGATGCGGTAAATGTACGTGCCCGATGATAATGAACTTCCATCGAACTTCGTTACATAGTAACCTGCATCTTTGAATTCATTCACAAGTATTTTGATCTCACGCCCCGCCATGTCGAATATCTTCAGCGTTACATTGCCTGATTGCGGAATGCCGTAAGCAATTGTTGTAACGGGATTGAACGGGTTCGGGTAGTTCTGATCAACGAAGTGTTTATCCGGAACACCGATCGTTACTGTTTCCGGGAGATCGAAGTACTCAAAGTTGCCGTTGATGTCAATTTGTTTGAGGCGGTAGTTGTACTTTCCCGTTTCAAGGTTCTTGTCTTCATAAGAGTAGTCTGTGATCTGTGAGGATGAGCCTTTGCCTGGTATGTACATAATGGACCTGAAGTCATTATCTCCAACTGACCTGAGCAATTCGAAACCCGAGTTGTTTTCTTCAGCCGCAGTTGACCACTTCAACAGGACTGATCTGCCTTCCACAGATGATGTGAATAAAGCAAGCTGAACAGGCAACGGCCTGTCAATGTACACCACCTTTGTGCACAGTATTTCATTTCCGCTCAGTGCGCTTAATGCAAATCTGCCCGATACACTGCCCATTTCAACGTAGACCGAATCGTTATTGCTGTCGGATATGATCCTTGCCCTTGCCGTCCTGTCATTCTGAATTTCAAACCTGACATTGGCTTGCTGTTCATATACATAAAGGTGTGTTGTATTATACATTACATTGAAATCGCCGGTCATGCATTGGTCGTTTGACATCCACACGATGTAAGACGTGTCTGAGTATCTTCCTGAAACCGAAACCAGAATATCAACTGCAGGTGAACTGCTGCCGACCTGAACCGAAGCGTTGCCGCTTATGTCTGTAGTACTGCTGGAATATGTGTTCTGACTTCCTCTCCTGAAGAAATTCACTCTTACTCCGTTCATCGGCTGATTGTCAATATTGTTCACGGTTGCCGTTACATCCACCGTATATCCCGCATTTGTGACGGAGAATGGAGATGTTGAGAGGGTCAGTCCTCCAAGAGTATTTTCCGGAATTCCAAAGCCATAGTAAAAGCAAGCCGTTCCGGATTGGTTTGGCCCCCAGTCTGGTCCACCGATGATCACATCCGGATAAAGATCCGCATTGATATCTCCCGCTGTTGAAACGGAGAATCCAAATCTTGAAGGATATTCATCCGGCGCATTCATAATATAGTCAGCTTTGTTATCCATATTATGAGAACCAAGAAAGACATACACTCTGCCTTTACGGTTATCATGTCCCCACGAACCGACCATTACATCCGAGAAACCATCGCCGTTGAAATCATCGTTAAGAAATACCTGACTGAATCTTTCATCTTCACCATAAACCTGCGGGGCAAATCCGAGATCCGGTATGTTGTCCATGTTTGTGCCGCCCCTAAACAATGTGGCTCCGTTGAAGGGATGGATCTCATCACCCCTGCCAATCACTACGTCGCTGAAACCATCATTGTCAACATCGCCCGCTGATCCGACATAAGAACCGAATTTGATATCGAACCCGACTGCTTCCCCCGTCATGATCACATCCGGATTACTATTCATTTGTTCTCCTCCAAAATAAACATAAGCTCTTCCGGTGTTGTTGAGATATCTGTAAGCTCCCACAACCACATCTGAAAATCCGTCACCATTCACATCTCCGGCATATGAAACGCTCTTGCCAAAATCAGAACCCGGAGACGGGTCATTAAGAATTACATCAGCAATATTATCCATCTGAAGCCCGCCAAAATAGATGTAGGCCTTACCGGCTCTTGAACCTACAATGACATCATCAAATCCGTCAAGATTCAAATCACCTGCTTTGCAAACCGAATACCCGAACCTGTCACCTGCGGTTTCTCCGTTCAGGACAATCCCGTTTAATAAGCCTTGCTGATTACCGAAGTACAGATATGCTCTTCCGGCAATGCCGCCATTTCCGGTTGAGCCGATGATAACATCACCATATCCGTCACTGTTGACATCTCCTGCTCCGGAACATGAGAATCCGAAATTAGGTATTTCTCCGTTTATGATCATATCCGGGATGATTGGTATTGAAGCAGAACCAAAGTATATTGCAGTCCATCCGTTGCCGTAGCCCGGTGCCCCTATCATTAGATCATCATATCCGTCTGCGTTGAAGTCACCTGCAGAATTTACTGTATATCCAAAATGCGCTGGATTAATGAGATCAACGGATTCAATAGTATGCTGACAATTAAGAAGAGCGGGAGCAATGACTCTTACCGTCTTACTGCACGATACTGAGTCTGAATTGTATATAAGTTTGAATCTGCCGCCATAGAATCCGGGACTGATGAATGCAGTATCATTATCCATGCCCGAAATTATAGATGCATTGGCTCCGCCTTCATTCAGTAACGCCCAACTTCCGTGTGTTCTGTCAGAGACATAACGGACCGGAGAATAAGAATAATAAATGGAGTCCGCACCCGAGATCATGCAATTCTCTACGATCATGTTTCCGCCGGTAACCGTCTTAAGTATGGTACCGTAAAGGCCGGTCGCCCAACCTGTCTTCTCGTTTATGAAATGTACTGACCAAAGAAGTTCATTAAATCCGCTCGACTGTTCCGACCAGGTGAGACCGCCGTTTGTAGTATTGGTAATTCTCCCCCAATAACCAACAGCCCAGCCCATGCTGTCATCAGCAAAACAAACCGACCGTAAACCATGACCTGTTCCGCTTGAAGACGTTTCCCAATTTGCACCTCCGTTAGTAGTCTTGATGATTACTGATCTGTAACTTATTGTTTCGTAGCCTACTGCCCATGCGGTATTGGCATCTGTACAATAGACCGACCACAGATCCATCAATGTTCCGCTGGACTGTGCCGTCCAATTAATTCCGCTGTTAGTGGTCTTGAGCATCGTGCCGCTCCCACCAACTGCCCAGCCGGTGCTGATATCCGAGAAATGAACTGAGTAAAGGTCCTCACCTGTTCCGCTTTCTTGCGTCAGCCAGTTAGTACCGCCATTTGTTGTGTGAAGTATGATCCCGAATTCACAGGAAATCCATCCGTTGTTTTCGTCAACGAATTGAATTGACCAGGGAAGCCAGCCCGGACCGATATCCTGTGTCAGCCAATTCTCACCGCCGTTCGTCGTCTTGCGGCAAGTTGCCGCATAGCCTGCAACCCAACCTGTGTTGACATCAAAAAAATGAACTGACATGAGCTTATTGGCTGCATTGCTTGTCTGAGGCGACCAGTTTGCTCCGCCATTAGTTGATTTAAGAATTATCCCGTGTTCACCTACCACCCATCCCGTATTGTTGTTTGCAAAATGTATTGAAGTGAGATTGTGACCCGTGCCGCTTGACTGCAAGAACCATCCCGGTATTGCAAATGAAATGTTCATGCAGAAAAGGGTAAGTATAAAAGTTATTAATGCCTTCATGACAGTTCTAATTATAGGATTTTGGAAATTCAACTGTACGGATTCTGCACCCGTTCTTTGCGGCAGGTTTTAGAGGAATTGTGTAGAAAGCATGCAGTTGTTTCGTACTGCTTTCGTTCAATACAAAATTCGGCTGCGAGCATTGAAATTGAAATGCAGAAATATTTTCCGTTGGCACTGTGATTGCATGTTGTCTGTACTAGGATTAATAGGATTAGAAGATTAGCAGGATTATTATGTTCACATGGAAGAATTGTGATGGCTACGCAAGGCCTGCTTCAAATCATCATTTTGCAAATGTTCCGGAGAACAGCGGTCTATGATTTTCCGGATGCTGAATCTATGCATGACGGAGGCAATGCTGATAAGTGATGAACCTGGGAATGATGTTTTGTTATGCTGTTGGGACTTCCGTCTCTATACGAACCGTATGTAACAGTTGGTTCATTGTCGTAATTGTGTGTGGTGTCGGGACTTCACAGACTGTCCGAAAACAAAAAGTTTGTCATTCCCGCGTGCTCCTAGCGGGAATCTGCACCGAAATTCGACCATATAAGAGTTGTCCCCGATAGAAACACTCGGGGACGACATGTATTCGGACAGACTGTTCAGTCCCGACATAAACCATATGAATGCGTCAGGATTCCTGTCTGAAGCCAGGCAGGCCTGTCTGCTGCAGGCAGTAAAGCCCTGACGCCACAGTGAATCAATAAGCAATATTGTAAGCAAAGACAGCTTAATGCATTGAACCATATTTACGCTGCGAAGTCACAAGCAACAAGGAGTCTCCGCTACGGGCAGCAATCCGAATCACCCGAAAAAAAAATGCCTGCAACATTTCGTCGCAGGCATTGAAACAAGTTGCTAGAAATGAAACCTCACTTGTCTTTTCCTTCGAACGATTCCACTCTCATAAAAGAATTGCTTTCTTGAATTCCAGCAGCGGGATCGGTACCGGGATAAACATTGTCAGCATCAACTGGACCGGATTCAACATTACCGGGTGCGAATACAGGAGGAAGTATTGCCCCTACAAAGTTGAGTGCATTGTTATCTGCCAGCGCGTAATCGCTTGCATCTGTGAAGTTGTCGCCGTTAATGTCCGTTGAAATGTATCCGGATGCAAAACTCAGCGCATCATTGTCTATCAGCGCGAGATCGGTTGCGTCAATATCTCCGGACTGATTTACATCACCGCTGTATATTCCGTATCGCACTTCCGGACTCGTATCGATCAGAACCTGATTGCTACCGTATGCCGCGGCATCATCCACGGTGAAATCAAAATCGAGTGTGAATGTAAGGGCATCCAGCTTTACAACTTTGCTCCATGTCTCAATTGAGTTTCTGTGCTGAAGCGAAAGGAAGTAAAACGCACCTGACGAAACTGCTGTCGGATAGAAAGTGAAGTAACCGTTTGACGATATAACGCCTTGTGCGGAATCTACTATTGCATAGGGCGACTGCGTATTTCTGAGCTTATACTTTATAGTGTCCGTTATTGTAAGGTTCAGCGATGTTCTGTAAAAGCCCTCAATGAATTGCCTGGATCTGACCACATATTCCTTCGAATCGGAATTATTGATCCTGAGTCCCCATGCATAAAGTCTTCCCGTATCAAGCGCCTGGCCGTCATTGATAAGAAGTCTCCAGACACCAAGTGAATTACCCCCGGAAAAGGCGGGGTTCATCAGATTCGAAGGCTTAACTCTTGTAGCAAACTGAACCAATGAATCACCTGCCAGACCGAACGGAGAATTGTCATCAAAGATCGTAACAATGTTGTCTGAATTCTCCACAAGTTGCTCGCCGTCATATACCGTGACGAAACTTCCGTTCGGCGCTACAAGGGTGATTGAAAGATCCCTTTCGAAAGTATGGTTCAGCGCAATGAAGAGATCTACATCGGTTATGTTTGCGATCTTCGGAATTGTGATAGAATCGGAGATCATGCTTCCAACATCGCCTGTTTGCGGAATTCTCCTTTCGCTCGTCTTCAGATAAAACCCGCTTTGAAAATCCGATGCATCCGAGCGGTTAAGCGGTGAAACGGGCTGATTGTTCGTTGAACCGGCGTGTGCAAACCCTGCATCGCCCCGCAAGAACAACTGAGGCGCACCGTCGTAGTTTGCTTGCGTATATCCGTCGAGGTTGTATGTCACATTTGCATCAAGAAGAGACTCCTCGCTTGTCCTGAACATGCTTTGCGAAATGGTCTCCTCAAATTTAACATCCTGTATCAGTTTGACCTCGTCAATGTATCCGTTGAATTTCGAAAGTGTCGGCGTACCTCCAACATAGAATGAATCGGTTCCGTTGGCAATGTTGCCGGAACTGATAGCACCGAGATTAGACAATTTGCCGTTCTTATAAAAATAATAAGCTCCTCCGGTTGCGCTGTAAGCGAATGCCACGTGCGTCCACCTGTTGACAGGAATACTGTCTGAGCCCAGGTAACTGAAGTTGCCGTTTATCCCTGCCATAAGTTTTCCGTTCAGCAGTCCAATGCGATAGTTCGTACCTGCACCGCCTCCGGGATTGCCTTTCTGGACAATCACTGCGTTTGTATTGGATCTCGGATAGACCCAGGCTGAAATTGTCAAAGCGGAAGTAGGACTGTTCTCCGTATCGTCTGCGGCTGCGGCATAATCGCCCGTACCGTCAAATTCCATGCAGTCATTCAGAGCAATGGTCCTTGAAGGTGCGTTTGAGAGATCAACGGCTGTGATGTTGCGCTGAAAACCGTTGTTTGCATTGCCGGACCAGTCCCCTGCCGTGAATGTTGTGCCGCTGGCTTCATTCTGCTGAAAAGTAATTGACATTACGAGTCCCGAATATTTGCCGGAACTTGTTGCGAGTGATGTCCTGAAATACTTCTGTACTTCCGTTGACGAGAGTTGTCTGTTCCAGATCCTTACTTCATCCATCTGGCCGGAGAATGGTGTAGTGGAACCTGTGATTCCGACAAACAGCGAATCGGTGTTCGAAGGCGGCGCTGCACCCGCCACTGTACTGGAAGTGTCAAGCATTCCATTAATGTAGATTGCAAATGCGTTGGTAGAAGAATTGTACGTGCCGCACACATGCGTCCACGCACTGAGGGGAGCGGTATTAGAACTCCTGCTGATGAGCCTTGTTGTGCCATTTGTTATGAGTGATATCCTTCCTGTTCCCGTAAGCCTCATGCCGTAGTCCATGGCAGTACCAAGCGTCCCGCCTTTTCCAAAAATACCTCTGGCAAGTATGCTCTGATTTGGTTTGATCCACGCCTCAAGCGTGAAACTGCCGGTAATGTTGAGAGAAGACGAGTTTGTTGCAACAATGTAACTGCTGCTATTGCCCGCAAACTGTGCGGCCTGGTTCCAGAAGATCTGACTGACTGATACTTCAGATGTTGCAAGAAGAATCAGCATGTTGATGAAGACTGATAAAAGAATTTTCATTATGATTTACTGTAAATTATTGGGTTGGCAAATCTAATGAGATACTTTAAAAAAATGAAAACCAAAATACGGTTTCTTGAATTATTTGTGCAATGTCATGAACAGTGTTACCGGGATCACCTGTTGCCCGACTTAGGTTTCACAAAATCTTCAGAATTACGAAGCTGATATGTCAAAAATAACTTCATATGCATTTCAATCATCCTTCTTGTACTTGATAAGAAGCTTGCTTAAAGCTATTAGAGCACAACTTGCATGTGCTGCAATCTTTTTGAACAGAAACATCAAAGTCTTCAATAATATCGAGACATCAAATTCTGCACATCCGAGTATTTTTTTTATTAGGGGATTACGAACTATTTTTCACAACCTGGAAATCAAGACTCGAGGATATCGAAGTTTATAACATTAGGGCTATGCCTGTGATGAACAAAGAGTTCTGCAATTCCTTATTGTTGATATTTGATATTTGTTCTTGCAGACTTGCGGGAATCCGACAGTGACGGGCAGACACCAGTAGCTGAGATAAAACAGCAGCCGGCGGAGATCCGCGGATGTCTTTTTAGAATATACTGAACTGATTATCCTCAGAGCAATTCAATCATTCGTGTGTGAAGCTATGAACTGTGCTCATGTAATGGCACTAGTGAGACTTGCAGTTTCCCTGTATTACCAATCGGGAGATTGGTAATGAGAGTTAAACAGGAAAATCAATTACGGAAGGACTAAAGTTTTAGAGACACAAGGAGCAAAAAGATCAAAGCCAGAAGGTGTGAAAATATTTTTTGAAAAGAGCAATGTCACCCCTTCGGGGTAATACTCGTTTGAAATATTATTCTATAATCATTACACCCCTTCGGGGTTTGTTATTATTCCCATCGCGAGGTTTCCAAGCCTTCTTATTGTGGTATCGAGATTTGCGGTACAGAGTATGGTTGCGGCAGGACGCCTGTCTGAAGACAGGCAGGCCTGTCTGAAGACAAAAGATAGATTGTCATTCCTGCGTCCGCCTGCATTGCTAAGACTTGAATACTCGCTGCGGGCAGGAATGCAGGAATCTACTAAAGGAAAAGCCACCATAACCTCAAATTGTTAAGCCGATTCGATTGATAAAAGATATGGGTTTTGAGGCAACTTACAAGGAGGGGAAGATTGTTTCAATGTTTGTATAATGCTAGATACCCACCCCCTGACCCCCTCCAAGGAGGGGGAATGCTTGTTGTGGTGTCGAGATTTGCGGCACAGAGTATGAATGCGTCAGGACGCCTGTCTGAAGCCAGGCAGGCCTGCCTGCTGCAGGCAGGAAAGTCCTGACGCAACAAGGAACAGTTTTTATAAACTTAATGAAGATATCAGGAGAGTATCACACATAGGAAGAGTGTCCTTCATAACAAGATTGTAACTTCCACAATATCAAGTATGTGTATATATATGCCAGCGCTTTGCTAATTTGCCGGCGGCGGAACATCAACAATTTCCGTTCCCGCGCCTCCAAGCTTTCCCCCAACCCAGGCGGCGGGAATGTACGCTGCTGCAAGGTCAAGAATAATAAACCATAAAGGGGCCGGGAGCATGAATGAATTTATTATTCCGCCAATCATTGTCACGATCCCGATTACCAATGCATATATCATTTTTCTTCCGGTTGCTATCTTTGCGACGGCAAAGGCTCCGACGAGAGTACCGAAAAAATGAGCCAGAAAAGGAAAGATGAAATTCGCAGGTGGAAACATTGGCATAGCTTGCCTGAGACTCTCCGCATTTGTAACATCAACGCCCTCGGGAGGAGGAATGACTGAACTACCGATCATGATGAGTCCTATATTGATAAGCATTCCGGCAATTATTCCCGTTACAATCGCAATGAAGTTTCTCATGAATCCATCATTTGATTTGAAATCTCAATTCTGTTATTCAAGAGTATGTATTAGTCTTCAGCATGAACTTTCGTCCGAACTTATTTTATCAAGAGCATTTTTCGTGTAGACACGAATTGATCCGATTCAATTCTGTAAATGTAGGCACCGCTTGGCAAATTTTGTCCTCCAAAATTCACTTCATAACTGCCAGCGCCAAGTTTCGCATTGACTAATTCTGAGATGAATCGTCCGCTTAGATCATATATCCGCAAAGTCACTTTGCCGGCCTTTTGTACTCCAAACTTTATCAGGGTTGTTGGATTGAAAGGATTCGGATAGTTCTGGTCAAGAAAATAACTTTCGGGGATATCCGTTCCGGTGGAGGATATTCCTGACAAGAGCGTTGTGCAATAAAATCTCTGCTGAAATGAGTTCGTTGGCGAAGTAACATTTTCGAACCTCATTAGTATATCTCCGGATCCCGGCAGGGAATCAGTATAGAAATACATAACATAGCTTTGAGTATCCCCTGGAGGAAGATAAAAGATCGCGGTATCTGTCGTGGGCGGATAACAAACATCAATGCATATGGAACTTGCCCATCCTGCAGGAAGGTTCTCCTCCGCTCTGATTGCTCTGATCACCGCAGTATCATCGGAAGAATTGATAAAATTTCCGTGAGCATAAATCGTTTGTCCCACTGGACCAGTTACACCGCTGTCTCCTTCAAGATGGAAAGTGAATGTACCGGAATATTGCCCGCCTCCGCCGCCGATAATTCCAAAAAGACTGTCTATGTCTGAAGAAAGATTTTCGGGTGGACGGTTGAACCATGCATGTTTTGCAAATACAATTCCCTGAGTTGTGATCAGATATGCATTATTCGGCGCTGGGCCGAAATGCCTCAGCCACTGATCACAAGTACCATCAAGAAATACGGGAGGAAGAATTGCAAGCGCGCTGTCATTCCTCCAGGCCATTTGCTTTCTGTCTGCGTAAGTTCGCGACAGTGGGAACAATATTCCCGCGCTGATATTTTGCTGGCCCGGGTTCACATAGCCAAAGTAAGGACTGATGTCCGGATACGGATGCGCTTCAATAGTGTAGATGAGAAAAATTGATACGCTGTCTGAGTAATTGATGTAGATATTGTTTAACTGCAGAAGCTTATTTCTGTATACGGGACATGTGTAACTGCAACTGACAAGTACTACCGGCTTTCCTTTTTCAAGTTCTCGCCTGAGATGCAGCGTGTCACCGTTGTAGCTGAAAAGAGTAAAGTCATTTACAGTATCTCCCGCCTGATAACCGGTAGTATTGAATCCTCCTGTGTACGGCTCAAAGTAACACATGGAATCCGAATCATTCGGCAATGAATTCAAACCGATGTGAGGTTTAAGAACTATTTGAGCAGACGATTGCTGCAATGCGCAAGTTAGAAGAATCAAGAGACAGACAAAATTCATAATGCACGAATTAGAATTGGAAGATAGAACAATAGTAAGAATCCTGAATTATTTTAGAAATCACTTTCCGTTCCTCTAACTTCCTGGCTCCGGAAAGTATTTAATTTGCTACTGGCAGGAAGACTGAATGAACGATGAAGTTCTTCTGCAGACGGTTCAGATTCAGCAGGCACTCAAGTCACAAAAGGACGTGATGGAAAATGATGTCACACATTTTCTTAATCAGAAACTTCCTTTAAATCCCAATATAAGGTTTGCTTCCTGTTGGGCATTTGTACCAAAGAGTGATAAGCCGTAACCAAGTGTGAAAGTATAGCCATTCGGAATATTTCCGCCCAGGTCTTGCTGAAGATAAATTCTCAGCACTCCGGAGTTGCCACCATCTAGTTTTGATATGAACCCTACAGGTACAATCGTACCGTTCTCTTTTCCGAGCTCAAACGGAATAGGGCTTTCAAATTCATCCCCCGAATTGTTGAAGTACTGAAAATGAAGCTTTGCATTAAGTCCGAAAGCAGTAACATATTCCGTAACAAAATCACAGAACAGTATCGTAGATGAATTTACCGTAACTGAGAATTTGTTTTGATCTATGAAACTGTTTACCTCCTCCTCTGTCATCTGTGTCGTGTCGTATAGAAAAGGGAATCCGATTCCGTATGGCCTTGGAGTATAGAGTTCTTCAGTTGCAGGATAAACCAATGCATACTTCAGACCGCCCGTGAATCTGAAATCTGTCACCGGATAGGAGAGATATAATGTTAGGTTATTGCTCCATCTGTCACCGTAACCTCCGTGCGGCGTGTCAAGATATCGCTTGGGTCTAGAAGTTGGTAAGGTTACTCCGGCTCCGGCAAATACATCGAGTTTTTCCGTGACCGGTATTCTCCTCACATATGAGAGTTCAAGATCCTGAAACGGTCCTCGCGGCTTTATGAATTCTTCCTGCGGCTTGACATCCGTAGTTGACGAATACGACTTCATCTCAGTGAATGTAAAAGGAAATCTTATCACCGCCTTGTTTACACCTCTCCAATGATATTCTCCCGAAAGGATCGCTCCGTGTTTTCTGAAATATCCCCCCTGATCATTGCCTTTGTTGTATTGGAAGTATGACATTTTTATACTCTGTGAATTCCCGTCCGGATCAAAGTAATTTTCTGCAGATGAATAATTGTATGAGAGCTCAATCCTGAAACCGTTCTTTTTACTTATGAACGGATCATCTCCCGTGATGTGCCAAAGTTGCTGCCTGACTGGATAATTGAAATTTGCAGGTGCAAGAAAATCCAGTCCACGGTTTGTAAATTGTGCTTCCGCGGATCGAAGAAATAACAGGCAAGCTGATATTACAAGAAATGCTTTCATTAAATCCACCTTTCAGAAAGTTTTTGAAATGATTTATGGTACTCTCCATACCTGCGATTTTTTATTCAGGATAATCCGATACCTGTCTTTATATGTTTCGGGTATTTTTCCTGCGCAGATGGAACACTCCTTTCCGTTGTCATTGCAGAATGAATTGAGAAGATCACTTTTTATCTTCATTTCAAAGTCGAAGTTAACCTCATTACCGCCATTATACTTTGCCATCATGTAAGCGCGAAACAAGGTGAAAGTATCTCTTTATCGGTCATCGGATTCTTTTTTGGGCCGGACACCCTCAATATTCTTAATTAGTCATTGCCCATAAAAAAAGCTCCATATCTTAAAGCCGAATCGTTTTGCACAGAACATAAACTGTTTCCTTTTGCGATTTTTTAAATTCTTCCCGGTTATCAGAAATGTCACCGGTCTTCTCTTTGCAATCGGTATCTTAAAATTTTCTTCTGTGAACAAAGCCGGAAGTCTTATGGATCCGTCGTACTTGTTTTACCTGAATGACTCCGCATCAAATATTCTGATTACGGCTAAGTCACCGATCAAATAATCGTCGGGCGAATGCGTCACAATATCACTTGACAGTGCGAGCATAAAGCAGGGCAATTACGGTCTTAAGCACAACAGAAAAATTGTTTTACAAAATAGAGAAACTCTTACTCTAATAAAAGCGTAACAGTCTTGGCAAGCAGTCCTCTAAAACGAGCCAGTATCTTTTTCTTAGCTGACAAAAGAGATTATCGTGAATGTCCTGACCTATAGATCGTGAAGAAGAGTTTCCATTGAATCTTGGCCGAATCACGTGGCATATATATACCTCAAAATTCGGTTTTTTCTCAGCAATTATTATTATTGCCAATTGACTCCGAATGACTTATGACATCTTCGGAACACAGACGAAAAACATTGCCGGAGGCCTGCCCCAACTTTCTTACCATGAGTAATGAACTTTTGAGGTTTGCATCCGTTTTTTAAGATCTCTCACAAGTAGCAATTATTGATTAATTGCTAATGATAATTCAACAAATTGGGAGATTCCCGCTAGATTTTTTTCCTCAATACAAAGGTTTTGTTGTGTGTTTGGTTAGAACGAGGATGCCAAAACATCATTTGGATTCTTTTTAAAGGACTTCACTACTTTCAAATGCAGAAGGTTGTGAACTGTTCGATTGTTTAAGATCTTATAGCTGACAAGAAAGCAGCGATTCGCGGTGTTTCAATTGTTTTCCACTAAGCATCAGAGTTTATCACATGTGACCAATATGAATTCCGGGCAGTGTAAAATTGCAAATGGCCAAAGAGTTGACAGACCTCAATGGCAGAATTGAAGCGAAGAACTTCAAGTGCATTTATTTTGATTTGAGATATTCAAATCTTTGTAATCTAAAATGCAGGACATGTCTACCTCCTTTCTCCTCTTCAATCCTAGAGGAAATTCTAATTGGAACAATGTCAGCAAGAACCTGGATATACTTCTTGAATTTGCAAAGACCAGAAACAACATGAAGATCATACCTACAGTAACCGTATCAATCTTCAATGTATTATATTTGGAGGAGATCGTTAGATATCACTCCGCTAAAGAAGTTGATGGAATAAATTTCGGATTAGTGAGACCCCCCCCATACTTCAACATATCTTTGCTACCAGAAAATCTAAAGAAGCATGTCAGGGAACGTATCACCGTCTTCTGCAAACAACTATCATTAAATACAGATTATTTTGCTCTTATACTCAATGATCTGGAAAAACACGTAATCTTATAATATCAGAGAAGAACTTGTAGGTCGTTTCATTATGGAGATCAGGAAGACTTATCTAAGAAGGGGTCAGTCATTTCTTGATACATTTCACGAGCTTAGACAACTTTGCGCAATCTGTTAGCAAAATCTATACATTTCTGCTTTCAATCTGTTAATGACAAATGTAACGTGTTGCAAGTCAAGCAAGTGATTCGGAGGTTTCCTTTGATAGGCAACTATCGCGCATGAAAATAATTCGCGCTGACCGCGTGCATAGATTGAATGAGCAAACCGTAAACCTAGTTTTTGACCCTGAATACGCATCCCTGGTCCTTGCAAAGATGCGCATGTATCCCCGGCATTTATAATTCACAAAGCCGACAATTTTTCCTCATTCATCGGGCAAAAATGAATGTTACTTTTGAAACAAAAATCAGCATGCTTTCTGCAATCTCAAATACTGATTCATGTACTCTGTTAATTCATTAACAAATACTCCTGAAAATGATCCTCCTCATACTTTCGGCTGTCGTCACATTCACCATACTGCTGTTCTGCACTCCCGGCATACGTGCTCAGTTCACAGAGCCTGTGGACTCTTCTCAGTCGCAGGTTCTTCCAAGCCCCGGAAAATCCGGCCGGTATTATGTTCCTGACATACCTTCAAAATGGCTCAAATGGAGCGAGTTTGGCGTCAAGGCCTTTTCACTCAGGATCGGATTTGCCCTTATAGTGGACTATGCATGGAATGGAACGGACAGGACAACGAGAGCAGGGAACAGGTTGGTAATCAGGAAAGCAAGATCGATCTCAGGTCGGGAGAGTGACTTTCTCCGGAAAATTCAAATTCAGCAATGCAATCGGAGCTTTCAATGACTGGTTTACAAAGGACATTTCGTTTGAAGAGAACGGTACACAGTTTACGGCAAGACTGACAGGACTGCCTGTGTATGATGAGAAGGGCAAGAAGTATCTTCAGATCGGAGCAAGCTCAAGGTAAAATCAGGCGGCAAAGGGTTTGCTGAGATACAGAGGAAGAAATGAATCGAACATCGGGCCATTTATGTGGATACCAAGGACATACCTGCAGACCATTCGTGGATTGTCGGCCCTGAGGCGCTTAGGAACTACTGGAATTTCTCACTGCTGAGTGAATACGTTCAGTCATGGGTCTCAAGTTATGACCACTCTAATCCAACATTCAACTGATTTTATTTTACAGGCAGTTAGGTCATCTCGGGTGAGCAGAGGCTTTACAACAAGAAAGTTGCATATGCAAGAAGGGTAATGCCCACAGGCGGCTCAGGGGCATGGAAGATCGTTGCAAGGTACTCGGGGATCAATCTTGACGACAAGGAAACAAGGGGCGGACTTCTTAACAAGCTTTACTTTGGCCTTAAATGGTGGGCAACACAGCATTAGAGACTTTCACTTGGCTAAGGACTTGGCACTCTTGACAAGCTTGATCTTAAGGGCACTACAAATACAATGATCACTCGAATTCTGTGGATCTATTAAGCACTTCCGCCCGCGAATGAATTCGTGGGCTGTGGTTTGAATATACACTGCTACTGCCCACGAATAAATTCGTGGGCTGTGATTTGAACATACATTGCTTCCGCCCGCGAATGAATCCGCGGGCTAATGTCTCAGTCACTTTATCAACAGCATCCTTCTGCTATCTGCAAAATTCCCGGATTCAATTCGATACATGTAAATGCCGCTTGACAAATTACTGCCGTCGAAATTAACCTGATATGTCCCGGGGCTTTGATACTCATTTACCAGAGTTGTGACCTGCCTTCCTAGAACGTCGAATACAGTAATATTTACAAAGCCTGCAAGTCCTGCATCATATCTGATCGTTGTAACAGGATTGAACGGGTTTGGAAAATTCTGATGAAGCACATATTCTGAAATGTCCAGTGACTGAAGCTCCTCTATTCCGGTCATCTGTGAATACTTGACCGTCATGATGTCTCCTCCATTGCCCTGAACGTTGCCGCTGACATATACTGAACCGTTCTTGTCCACATCCATACAGGTGGCTGCGTCGTCCGGCTCCGTGCCTGAGCAAGCCATGCACCATTTCATAACCCCGGATGCATCCAGCTTTAAGGTAACAAAATCTCTGCCTGTGATTGTATTGATGCAGGTTCCGGTAAGATACACACTGCCAGCCGGGTCAATTCTCATCGCGGATACTCCATCATCCGAGTTTCCGGTACCGTTGTATCTGAATGACCAAAGCAGATTGCCTGAAGAATCGTACTTCACGGCTATGTAATCACTGCCTGAACTGTCTTCAATTGTTCCGGACACATAAACGGAGTTTGCAACTGACGCATTTATCTGAACAGGACGGCATGTTCCGGGATACTCTACAGCCCACTGCAACTGGCCGTTTCGATCATATTTTATGGTTGTCATCAGTTGTTCATTGTTCAGTCCCATACACACGCCGGCAACGTATATGTTTCCGGATTCATCATTATCCACTGACACTCCGTAGTCTGTGCTATCTCCGGGTCCGTTATGGAATGCCACCCATTGCTGAATTCCCGAAGGACTGAACTTCACAGTTCCGATGTCAGTAGTGCGTTGTGCCATCCGGAAATTGTTACCGGTTATAATGATATTTCCCGAGTCATCAACCGACAGATCTTTTGCATAGTCATTCTCTTCCCCATCAAACATTGCAGACCACATCACGTTTCCAGAAGAATCATATTTCAGAATCAGATAATCATAATAGAATCCGGGACCTATACAACTTCCGATGCTCACAACATTCCCGGAATGATCAACGACCATATCACAAATACTGCTGCGCCACCCTCCGTATTCCTCCGACCAAACGAGTACCCCTTGTGCATTATACTTGACAATCAGCGCGCCATCCGGAACTGTAGCGTTATATATACTTCCCGCCACATATACGTTCCCAAGATCATCGGATCCAACTACGGCGGCCTCATTAAAGAAAGGCCCACCCGGACATATTGCGCTCCAAAGCAGTGAACCGTTTGCCGAGTATCTGAGCGTGAGAAAATCTGAGATGCCGAATACACTTTCAGCAGTCCATCCTGCAACAGTAACATTACCGTAAATGTCTGCCGTGATGGCACTCGAGTACTCGCAACGTCCTTGCTGCCCGTTGAATCTTGCAACCCATTCCTGAGTCACCTGTGCATTTGAGCCGCCCGTTAGGAATAATGCGGGCAGGATCATCAAAAGAAGAAATAGCTTATTCATTTTTCAAACCTCCGCTTTGATTAGATCATTTTGAAGTTGCATCTCACCGGATCACACCGGTTATTGCTGCGGAAGGAACCGGCATAATGCATTTAAAACATTCATTGAACATCTCTCCTTTACAAAGCTCTATGCATCTTACAACTCTCATCACATGTTAACGCGAACATCAAAATCCTGCCCGAGCTTTGCGGGGACTCTCCGCTTTCATTTCAATTCTATCACAAGCAGTAAAGCCGTTCAGCGTTCATGCTCATCTCCTGCACTGCAGGCTCCATGAACGATCAGCGGAACATTTCATATGGAGTCTGCTGATTGAAAGACCGTCACTTCAGCAGAACCATCTTCTTCGCCGAAACAAAGTTTCCGCTTTCGATGCGGTAGATGTAAGTGCCCGATGAAAGCGAACTGCCGTCGAATCTGGCAACGTAATAGCCCGCGTCCTTGTATTCATTCACGAGTGTCTTGACTTCCCTTCCCGCCATATCAAAGATCTTCAGAACTACATTGCCTGCCTGCGGAATGCCGTAGGCGATGGTTGTATGCGGATTGAACGGGTTCGGATAATTCTGATCAACGAAGTACTTGTCCGGAACACCTATTGTCACCGCTTCAGGCAGTTGGAAGTATTCGAAGTTGCCGTTGAAGTCGATCTGTTTCAGGCGGTAGTGGTAGATGCCGGATTGGAGGTTTCTGTCGACATACGAATACTTAGAAAATGTATTGACTGAGCCATTCCCTTTTACTTGACCGATTCTGCTCCAGGTGTTAGTAGGTAAAACAGTCCTTTCAATTTCAAAACCCGCGTTGTTGATTTCCGAGTAAGTAGCCCAATTCAGTACAACATCCGCACCTGTAACCGATGTATTGAAGTCTACAAGGTCAACAGGCAAAGGTCTTTCAACCGATATGAGCTTAGAACACAGTATGGTGTCAGTACTTTGATAGTTCAATGAAAAGTAACCTGGAATACTTCCCGGTACTACCCAAACCGAATCATCTGAGTTTGACGAAGATATATATGCTTGCGTATTATTGTAGTTTAAGAGCGACCAAACGCCGTTAGTCAAAGTACAATGATACAGCTGCGGTTCATTGCCGGCAGGCAAACTTCCGGGTCCTGAAATATCGCAATAGTAAGGTTTGTTTATCAAGAGAGATACACGATTATCAAAAGAACAAATTGCGTCTAAATCGCCATCGTTGTCAATATCTCCGGCCGAGGTGAAATTATCATAAAATGTGATTTGATTGGCTGTTTGAATTCTGCGCCGATTTGAGAAATCTCCCTGCCCATTGTTTAGAGCGAGAGTCAGATTACGATATGTTCGATGTTGATCAGTGAGCATATCAAGGTCTGAGTCCGAATCAAAATCACCGACAACATTATTAAACATGAACTCACTATGGGAAACAAGAATCTCTATTTGCTGATCATTGTCATAATCGAATGCTGTCATGTTCCATTCAGGATTGATCTCACTCCAACAGGCATTTCCATAGAAAACTGAGTCACTGAAGAGAAGTGCATCACCCAAATTGTATTTGTAATGGAGTGATGTACATCCGCAGCAAATACTTAGAATGCAAAAACCTGAAGTATGGAATTCGGCAAGGTCTATGATTCCATCATTCTGAAAGTCTTCCATAACTACACCGGAAGAAACATCTGAGACGCACTCATCCATGAAAGAATGTGTTGTATCTCTAACAAAAATGTTTTGATTATTTCTAATGATCCCGGTGCTGCCATTTCCATAATAAACTACTCTTGAAAGCGATGCAATATCCAAGTCTCCATCTCCATCCAAATCATTGAACGCATTACCTCCAATTTCCATAAAATCTCCGGTCATTATGTAGGATCCATTGCCGGAATTTTCAAACAGGCTCATTCCATATTCTGTAAATGATGCAATATCCAGGTCACCATCTGCACTGAAATCTGCGAGCAGCAAATTGCCTCCTTTTCTGCTTCCGAAAGACGACAGAAGGGTAAACCTTTCTGTACCATCATTCTTGAAAACCATTATGCTTGGGATTGTATCACACTTCAAAACAAGATCAAGATCATTATCAGAGTCAATATCCCCCAATGAAACTGAAGTCACTCTGGCTGGAGCGGTCACACCACTGTGTTCCTCAAGATAGCCATTACCGTTTGTTGTACGCACAATGAATGAGTAAACAGTCGGCACAATTGGTAAATCGGAGGCAGTCTTTACTTCTGATGTAAGGCACACTATGATTTCCTCACCTGGTTTAAAATCATCGGGCGAATTGACCACGGCTTTTCTGCCGACTTGATCATATTGAATTCCAACGTCAATCAAACCTGTGAATAATCCATAAACTTTTATGCTGTTAGTATTTAGAGTGAGAGAGTTCATATCTTGAGAAAAGAAGACTTCAATAGGAGTTGACTCACTCACTGACACTTTGTTAATGCCTGGGCAAAGGCTGTCAATGAATTGATTCACCGGTTGTGAAAAGACTTCTGAAATTATAAGAATGAGAATCGAAACAGAATTTACCAGACATATAATTACCGTTTTCATTTTTCTATCTCCTGTTTTTTTGATTTTGCCCCATAAGACTTGTTCTTAACTGCTTTTGTTATTTGAAACCATTCTGTCTGATAATGCGGCTTCGGTTCATACTAAACTCTTCATCAAAGCAAAATAGAAGTACCATCACTTCAGCAAAACCATCTTCTTCGCCGAAACAAAACTTCCGCTTTCGATGCGGTAGATGTAAGTGCCCGATGAAAGCGAACTGCCGTCGAACTTTACAACATAGTAGCCTGCTTCTTTGAATTCATTCACAAGTGTTTTGATCTCACGGCCGGCAATGTCGAATATCTTCATCGTTACATTGCCTGATTGCGGAATGCCGTAGGCGATGGTTGTGAGCGGATTGAACGGGTTCGGATAGTTCTGGTGTAAATAGAACTTTTCAGGATTACCAATGACCACTTCATTTCCAAGGTCGTAATGAACAAAGCTTCCGTTGTTATCAACCTGCTTCAATCTGTAATTATAGATTCCGGAGTTTAAGAAAACATCAGTGAATGAATATTCTGTGTTCGAAGAAGTACTACCTTTAGCTTTTACTGTCCCAACAATTGTCCAGTCATTTTGAGAATTGCTTCTTTCAATTTCGAAGAAAGAACTATTGACTTCTGAAGCCGTTGTCCAGTACAGTAATACAGAGTTTCTGTCAACCGTTGAAGTGAATGATGCAAGTTCGACCGGAAGCGGTCTGTCAATAGCAGTTCTGCAAATTGTAACATTCGGGGTGACACATTTGTCGGTTGCAGAGAACTCCACAATTCCTTCACACACAAACGGAGAGTTCGGCTTTCTTGTAATCTTCACATGTACATTTATTGGTTGAGCCGAAGTAACCGGAAGTTCAGGAAATATCTCAACTCTGTAGCAATTAGTATCCGGCATTATTGAGCGGTCAAGTGTTATGGAATCTCCACTTTGGAGGTTCTCATCTGTAACACCCAGATCATATTCGAATACATCGCCCCTGTTTGGCAAGGAAAATACAGCGCTGCATTCCAGATAAGTTGTATCACCATTATATGTTGCATTGGATATCAAAATCTGTGGATAAGAAGACCATTCACAACCAGGATTACCAAATACTGCAAAGGGAATATCTCTCCAGTATTCTCCGTTGACACCATCTCTTAACTCTCTCCACCAGTCATACCAAGGATAATATTGATACCCCATTCCCCAACCTTCAACTGGCGGTACATATACATCGGGTCCAAAACTTCCTGACATTGTGAATTCAAGCCAATACCAATTACTTGATCCTCCCTGCAATGTCGTTCCAATCCGGCCGGTGTTTCTCATTACCGGTCTGTCTGCGGAAACATAATCTTTGTTTCTGTAAATACATGACCACACTGTTCTTGTCAATCTGTTTTCCGAGAAATCACCAAACAGTACGGATCCTCCGGGTCTGGTTCCACTCTGAATTCTGATTGTCAAACTTGTAATTGTTGAACCCCATGTGGAACCTGTTTGATAGCCATATGTCCAGGCTGAATCTATTTTCCATAATCCGTCAGGTAAAGTGAACATACCAGCCAACGCCAAACCACTGGCGGCATTAAACCCGTAAGCTGTGTATGGCGAATGAAGCAGGCTGATATTACATCCATTGAGAAGCACCCCGGTGTTGATGCAGCTTGTATTGTGAAATTCGTAGTTATCAATCAATGGTGCCGATGTGTTTACAAAACCGGTCACGATGAAATTCTTTTCGAGATTTTCCAAATCATTAGCCAGATCAGAGTCTAACACCTTACCTGCAGGATCATCTGCGTAGATTCTGATACCGGATAAAAAGATTAGAAAACTTATGAGCGGGATGATTTTAAAATTTGAGGATTTCATTTTTGACTCCTTATATAGAAGGTTTGGAATGCTCTTTTTGAAAGTACTATTCCAGATCTGTTTACTGCACGGATTCTACAGCCGTTATTCGCGGCAGGTTATGAGAGGTATGTATAGAAAGCGTACAGTCAGTCAGTACTGCTTTCTTTCTTTTCAAAACTCGGTAGCAGCTTTTGAAATTGAAATGCAGAAATCTGTTCCGTTGGCACAGTGATTGCGAGTGTATGT
>WBZL01001388.1_pt1 | contig 25525 bp, 30 predicted proteins | sample 5204291 | NCBI WGS metagenome assembly WBZL01 (sample SAMN12344345, study PRJNA552823) | activated sludge metagenome | biome: Activated sludge suspended growth; feature: Nitrification reactor; material: Wastewater; isolation source: activated sludge from nitrification reactor of wastewater...
TTGTTATGATCGCTGAGCGCAAGAGGGACAGCCGCGCCATCCTTCGTGCCGACTTTGCAAAAAAAGCAGCCTCCGTAGACCCCGCCACGCACGCCATGGCGGCACAGGACAGGGGCCGCGACAACGACTGGGCCCCCGAGGTGAAGGCCTCCAAGGCACAGTGTCGGGCCTTCGGCCCCGCCTTCGAGCTCGCCTCCCCGGTAGAGCGGGAGCTCATTAGCTATGACAACGCAACGGGAAGCCTCACCAAGGCTGTCGATCGCTTCGTAGGTGTTCGGGCGCACTACGCGAATAGCGCCGGCAATCCCCGCCCTCTCGAGGCCCTGCGGCAAGGCGACACTCGGGAGTTCTACACGCACATCCCTAGTGACCTCTCGAACTCCTTTACCGTCAGTGAGGCCTACTACTGCGTGGTGAAGGCCCTCAATCCGGACTTCACCAACCCCAAGGACATCACGCTTGATGACGCAGTACAGGCGCGTCTCATCAAGGTGGGCGCCACGTTGATCTCCTCACCGGGGCTGTGTCGGATCCTTCGACTGTCACCTTCGCAGGCCCCGGACGCCGCGCTGCGCTTCTCTCTCAGTATGCTCACGCACCTGGGCTTCGAGCGGGAATCAACTCGTCCCCGCTGGAAGGGGGAGAAGAGGATCCGAGTTTACCGAGTAAAGGCTGAGACGATCGCCCGCATGGTTATGCTCTCCGATGACGCCTTCCAGCGCCTCAGTGATAGCTATCAGCACACCCCCGGGGAAGAGGCCCTCAAGGTGGACCGCCGCCCTGGCGCCGCCGCCCTGGCGCGTAGCGAGCATCTTGCCAAGATGGCGGAAGAGGCCATGCCCGTGAATAACCACCTGGATATTTGACCTGGAAACCTGACCTACAATACAGACATGGGAAACCTCAATCCAGGCGCCTTTACCGGCAAGACTCTCTTCAACACCGCCGCCATCGGGGCTATCGCGCTGCTTCTCAATATCGATCCCCTCGCCATCTACGTCTTGATGTTCTCCACCCTGGTGCTGGTAAAGTGATCAGCGTCTCTCAAGCACAGATCGTAGGGCTGATCATGGAGCTTCGCTGCGACCCTTCTGGCCCCTTTAGCTGGGGCCCGATGGGGCATCCTCCGTCTGGAGGCGAGGGCGCCGTGTGTGAATCGTGGAAGCCCCGGGTTCAGTCCACCATGGAGGTTCCCTCCATCCTCCCCGGGGCTTTCGCTAAAGTGGCGCCTGCTACTCGAGCTACTCGAATTCGGGAAGCCTTGCAGCAGCGTCGCCCCGAGAATCCTCAGAGCGTCGGTGTCCTCCTCTGGCTTCAGAGCGATGACGCGGCCCACCTCCGTGACGGGCTCAAGGCGCTGTATTCTGCGGTGGCCCGCGCCGCAGCGCCTCCTCCTATCCAGCAGGCCTGGAAAAGCCTTCCTTCCCACCTGGGAACGCCTGCCCGCCTGGAGTTCGGGCGGACTGCCGTTGCCCAGGCTGTGGCATTCTGGGAGCAAGTAAGGCCGTGCTGCCCCTAAAGCCCGGCGCCTGTCTTCATCCTGGGTGTGGCAGGCCGATCGTGGTGGGTGCGATGTGCGCCTACCACGGTTACCTGCCCCCTGGGATGACTCCCACCCCCGCACCTGCGTTTACGGCGCCCTACGCCAACAAGCCTACCAGGACCAAGAAGCCTCGCAAGAGCCGTGCGAAGCCTAAACGGGTCTCTCCACTCGAGCGCCTAGCCAACGCGACAGCCCTCCTAAATTCTGCCGCTTCGGACTATATGCGAGGGGTAGCGGGGGCCTGGGAGCGGGTGGAGTCGTCACGCTCTCTCGTGGCTGGCGCCGTTCTCGCTCTACACGCCTGGGATGGTCGGGAAGAAAAAACGACATAACCGTGTCGTTTTTCTCCTTGACACCCCTCCCCCCCGTAGGCTAAGCTCACGGTCACCGCGCGTGTTTTACCCGCCACAGCCATGTCCGCGAGGTTTATGCCGTTCCTGACCGCCGCCCAACTGGCCGAAAACGGGCTTTCTGAACGACAGGTACGACGACAGATGGCCGCTTGGCGCGAGCAAGGCGGGCCTACCTGCGTGCGCGTACCCCGCGTGGGTGCGGATGGCGAGCCTGTGGGTGGTGTACAGTGGGCCGTTGACGCCGACGAATACGCCGCCCTGGCCCGCGGGGACTTCAAGCCTTTACCCGGTAAACAAGGCTAAGCCCCGAACGCCCTTTACCCAGTAAACACCGCACCAGGAACCGCGTCATGGACCCTCGCTGCTTCAACCCAGAAACCGCTTCCCTCGCTATCGGCGCCCGTAAGGTGGGCGCGATTCTCCCCATGTGCGCGGCAGCTGCAGGCGTAACGGAGAAGACGCTGCGAAAGTGGTTGCAGATGGGGCGGGAGTACCGGCGCCGCGTTGAGGCTGGGGAGGCTACGGCGGATCTTCCTGCGTGGCACAGAGACCTCGCTGACTTCGTGCGAAAGATGGAGCAGGCCGAAGCGCAGACGATGGTCACGCTTCGGCAGCAGGTCATCGACGGGTCGGTCAACGATCCTCGCCTGGGCTGGGACATGGTGAAGTGGCGCGAGATGCAGATCGAGCGTAACGCCCGCACGAAGCTCCTCAAGGCGCAGGCTGCCACCGCACAAAAAACCCTCCACGCTGACACCAACGTGAGCGTCACGGGACTCACCGATGAACAGCTTGCCACCCAACTTCAGCGGATGCTCACGCGAGGAGCGGGAGCAGCTACTCCGGCTTCTACTGGAGCAGGAGAGGCGGGCCAAGACGGGGATCAAGACGCCGAGTAAGGCTGCTCTAGCCTGCCCCGTAGTCTTTGCCGCTGAGGTCTTCGGTATCGAGGCTTGGCAAGGACAAGCTGATCTCCTCCGCGCCGCCGCCACACACAAGCGTGTTACCGCCACTAGCGGCCATAAGACGGGCAAGTCCACCAGCTTCGCCATTCTAGCGTGGTGGTGGACCGCTGATCCGTCTACACGCCCTCAGACTCGCGTCGCTCTCACTAGCGCCACTGCGCGGCAGATTAAGAAGATTCTGTGGCGTGAGATTCGCGCCCTCTACGACCGCGCCAAAGCTCGAGGGTATAACCTCGGTCCTCCTCCACCTCTCGATCCTGAGACCGGCGTACAGTGGCCGGACGGGCGAGAGATTTTCGGCTTTACGGCCCAGGACCCTGAGAAGGCGGCGGGCATCAGCGGCGCTAATCTCTACTTTCTCCTCGATGAGGCCAGCGGCATTCTTCCTGGCATCTTCGAGGCGCTAGAAGGAAACCGCGCGGGCGGCGCCAGCATTGTGATGGTGTCGAACCCTACGCAGCAGAGCGGGGAGTTTTACGACTCCCATCACACGAAGCGGCACCTCTACAAGTGCCTTCGGCTCTCCTCCGCAGATGCCGCGGTGTTGGCGCCTAACCTTCCTGGACTAGCAAAGCAGTCGTGGGTCGACGAGAAGCGGGCTGAGTGGGGCGAAGATTCGCCTCTCTACGCCGTTCGCGTTTTGGGTAACTTCCCAGAGCAGGCGTCCAATGCGGTCATGGGCCTCGGCCTCGTTACCCGCGCAGTGACCCACAAGGAAGATTTACTCAGTAAAGACGTGGACGAGGGAAGCCTCGTTGTCGGCCTTGACGTTGCCCGCTTTGGTGGTGACGAGACGGTAGCAGCGTTTAGGTATGGCGATAGAATCACGAAGCTGGTGTCGATCCAAGGAGGAGACTCCATGGACACGGCACTCAGGGTCGTTGAGGCGATGAAGGGGTGCCCTGACGGCACGCCAGTCATCGTTGACTCGAATGGTATCGGAGCGGGGGTCTACGACGCCTTGCGTAGGATGCCTTCAGTTCGGGCCGTGGCGTGCAACACCGCCTCGGCGGCCACCAAGAGAAACGCCTACATCAACACGAGGGCGGAGCTTCACTTCCTCATGGCGGAGTGGTTGAGGCTCGGAGGCAGGATTCCTAACGATGACAAACTCGTTCAAGACCTCATCGCTCCCACCTACGACTGTGACGCCATGAACCGCATCAGGGTCGAGTCCAAGGACGACATTCGCAAGAAGATCAAGCGTAGCCCAGACCGCGGCGATGCTTGCCTCTTGACGTTTTACTCGTCCGCTGCGCTGACCAACGACCCGGGCATCTTCAACGCCGTGCCGACCCCCAAGGGGTACAGCATCAACTACGCAAGCACCGGCTCTGACGGTTGGGACGAGGACCAAGATGGCGACGAGTGAAATCCCCGGACTCTACGCAGTAGAAGGGGAGCCTGCCCCCCTGACCGGGGCTGCTCCCGTCACCCCTACGAACAATGAGCACCTCAGCGAGGTATCGGCGCAGGCGATCCGAAACCTCCTGCGTGAGCACGAGGACGGCGTCTTCCTGCGTAGCTCCCTCCTCGCTGACCTTGTTCGCGCTCGAGACGCAGACGCCTTTGGCGCCCTCCAACAGCGCCTCTTGATCATGGCGTCCTACCCCCAGTCCGTCGTGGCTGGCGGGGTACCCTCCGAGCTCCACGACGCTTGGTTCGAGATCTGCTCGCCCGGCACTGCAATGGATATGTGGTGCGACGGCGTTCTCGTTGGCTTCGGCCTCGGGCAGCTTGTCTGGAACCACGACCCCGAAAACCCGGGCTTCCTCAAGCCCAAGCTCTATTCGGTCCACCCTTCGGCGGTGGAGTTCGAGAAGTGGAGCGGGCGCTGGAAGGTCTCCACGGATCAGGGCTGGGTCTACATCACTCCCGGCGACGGGCAGTGGGTTCTGTACACCCCGCGCTCCGACCGGGCCCCTTGGGGCTGGGGAGCCATTCAGAGCATCGCGGAGTGGTACCTGTCGAGCTCCCAGACGGCCAACGATGGGCGCCGACGCTCGGAGACGATGGGACAAGGAATCTGGAAGGCGAACCTTCCAGCCGGCGCGCGGCAGACGCCTGACGGCAAGGCATTTACCCAGAAGCTCCGCAACATCGGTCGCGGCGGGGTGATTCCTTGCCCTCAAGGCCTCACGCCAGCCGAGAGCTACGACGTGGAGATCCTGGAGGCTAAGAGCGACGCCTACCAGATCTTCCAGTGGCTGATGACGACGGGCGGCGGCAAGATCCGCCTCACGCTCCTCGGTCAAGACCTCACCTCCCAGAACAACACGGTGGGCACCAACGCCTCCAGCGGCACCGGCATGGGCATCCTCACCATGCTCATCAAAGCCGACGTGAGGGCGTGGTCTGCCTGCGTTGACGAGCAGGTCTTCAAGCCCATCCACGAGTACCGGGGCGGGGAGCGTGAGCGCCTCCTGATCGATACCTCAGCGGAGGAAGATCGGGAGGCCAACGCCAAGGCCCAGGTAGCCGTAGCTCAGTCGGTACAGGCCTGGAAGGCGCTGGGGGTGGTGGTCGACGTTGAAGCCATGGCAGCAACGGCGGGTATCCCCCGCTTCGGGGCTGACTCGGAACGGACGGCTACGGCGCTGTTCACTTTACCCAGTAAAGAGATCTCCCTCAGACCCAACAAGGCCATGGCAGCAGCGGCGCGCCGAGGCCTCGAGCTTCACCGGCAGGGCTTCAGCGGCGAGGGCCTCAAGCCTGAGACAGTTTCTCGCGCAGGACGAATCGCCCGCCGAGAGTCCTTGACCCCCGATCACGTTGTCGAGATGGCTGGCTGGTTTGCCCGTCACGGGGAGCAGCGCCCTGCCCGCTGGGACGACTACAAGGCCCCTGGCTACGTTGCATGGCTTCTCTGGGGCGGGGATGCTGGGCGAGACTGGTCTACGAGTAAAGCCGCCGAGCTCAAGGCTGAGGAGAAGTAGATGGCGAATCGCACCGTACAGACGGCCTTGGAGATCTCTCTTGAAGGGGTAGACCCTCCGAAGGAGTTTCGCCTTTTTCGGGCCGGGGCCAATGAGACGACCAAGGGCGTATTCCTGTTCGATGAGGTGTCGTGCAAGGAAGTGCCCGCGGCGGTAGCTAACTGGGGAAACGACTTCGCCGTGGACTACGGCCACGCGATGGTCGATCCCGCACCCCTAGACCCTGCTGCCGCGGGGATCGCCGCGGGCTGGTTTCAACCGGCGCTTCGGGACGGAGAGCTCTGGGCGATGAATGTCCGCTGGACAGAACGCGCCCTTGGGTACCTTCGCGCCAAGGAGTACCGTTACATCTCGCCCTTCTTCGAGGTTGACAAGGAGGGGCGCGTGATGAGGTTCATTAACGTGGCCCTCACCAACATTCCCGCAACCTACAACCTTACTCCACTGGTACCTGCCTCGCAGGTCGACAAGAAGGACAACAAGACGATGAAGACCAAGAAGAAGCTGAGTACCGGGGCCCAGGTCGAGGAGCCCAAGGCGATGGAAGAGGCCGCGCCCGAGCCCGCGGTCGAGGCGTCGATGGGCGAGACGATGCTCGCCAAGGCGTACGAGATCCAGAACCTCATGGGCGAGGAGGCGAGCGCCGAGGATATGGCGAAGGGCCGGTTGGTCCTCTCCCAGCTCATCGCCATGCTCGCTGAGATGGCCGCTGCCGAGGAGGAGCCCGAGGTCGAGATGGAGGACAAGGGCAAGGACGGCAAGGAGGACAAGGAGAAGGAGAAGGATCCGATGGCCCTCTCTTTCCGTATGCAGGCCGCCGCCTTCCCCCACCTCACCGCGCAGGTCGAGAAGCTCTCGGCCCAGGTTCGTGCGTACGAGGCGAAGGAAGCTGACGCCGAGCGCAACACGGTGCTCGCTTCGCACCGAAGCCGCGGCGCCCTCACCCCGGCGATGGAGGCGGACAAGGCGTTCATGGACGACCTTGCCCCCCTCGCTCCCAAGGCCCTGGACCGGCTGCTCTCGAAGCTGCCCGGCCTCAAGACCGGCGCCCCCGTTCGCACCCGCACTCCGGGGGTGGGCCTGAGCGCCCTGGAGAAGCAGTTCTCCGAACGTCTCGGCATTAGCGAGGAGGCCTACAAGGCCCTCGACACGACCCCGCAGGATACGGGCGAGTAGGCTTTACTCGGTAAAATGGCTAACTGGGTAAATGCTCTTTACCCAGTAAACCTGTACCCTCAGTTTCTCACTAAGGAAAAAAGACCATGACCGCTCTCGATCGTGATTTCCAGCGCCCCTCGATGGGCCCGGTTCGCAGCCGGGGTTTCGCCATTCCCCTCCAGGCCCTCGCCCGCGTATACAAGGGCTCGGCGGTGGCCATCAACTCGGTGGGGACGATGGTCCCCGCGAGCGCCGACCCCACCCTCCAGGTGGTGGGCGTGGCCGAGGACGGGGTGAACAACACCGCGGGCCTCAGCCTCACGGCGATCCCCCTCATCGGAAACTACTACTTCTCCAACAGCGGCACCACGGACGCGATCACCGATGGCGACATCGGCAAGCTCTGCTTCGCCGCGGACGACAACACCGCGGCGCGTACGAGCTCCCTCGGCACCCGCCCGGTCCTCGGTCGCGTGTGCGGCGTGGACTCCAACGGCGTCCTCGTGGCCGTGGGCATGGAGCCCTACAACGCGGACGGCTCGGTGGACCTCCTGGTCCCCGCGGGCGCGGACCTCTCGGCCCGCCGTCACCACCCCGTGAAGCTCTCCTCGAACGCCGTGGTCGCCGCGACGGTCGCGGGCGAGCAGCCCCTCGGCATCCTCCAGAACGCCCCCGCTTCGGGCGCCATCGCCCGGGTCCGCATCTCGGGCTTCTCCCGTATCGTCCTCGGTGACACCCTCACCCAGGGCATGAAGATCGCCGTTGAGGCGACCTCGGGCCGCGCCAAGGAGGCCGTTGCGGGCACCGTGAACGTGGCGGGTGGTGGCGTGGAGGCCCTCGCGGGCTCCTACGCTTTCGGCATCCTGATCACCGGGGGCGCGGATGGCGACACGGGCCTCTGCTTTGTCAACCACATGGGAGCGATCCCGACCGCCGCTGCCTGAGCCAGCTGAAAGATAAACCAAGATGACTACGTCCATCCTCAAGTCTGATGACCTCAAGGCGATCGACCGCACCATCCGTGCGGGCTTCCTCTCGGCGTACAACGCCAAGGAGACCTACAACCCCCTCTGGCCCCTGGTCGCCACCCGGCAGACCTCGGAGTCGCGGGAGAACCTCTACCCTCTCGCCATCGACGCGGCCCAGATCCGCGAGTGGTCCGAGGGCGAGCGCGTCAAGAACGGTCTCGTGATCGAGTCCGCGCGGGTCGCCAACAAGAAGTTCGAGCTCACCTACGCGGTGAGTCGAGACGACCTTGAAGACGACATGAGCGGCGCGGTGCGCCAGCTGGTGAGCCGCCTTCGCTCGGGCGCGGGCAAGTTCCGCCGACACCCCGACCGCCTGATGAGCTCGGTACTCATCAACAACACCACGGCCCTCGACGGCGTGGCGCTGTTCTCCGCGAGCCACAAGGTCAATCCGACCGACCCGGCCTCGGCCAGCTACGCCAACACGGACACCGGCGCGCTCACCCTCGCCAACGTGGTCGCGGCCCGCGCTGCGATGCTCGAAGTCAAGGGCGCTGACGGTGACCCGGTCAACGAGGACCCGAAGGTCCTCATGGTGCCCCCCGCCCTGGAGGGTACGGCCCGCAAGATTGCCGGGGCCGACCGGATCATCTACTCGGGCTCGGGCACGGACTCCAACGAGTCCAATGTGTGGCTCGGGACGTTCATGGTGGTTGTGAACCCCTACCTCTCGGCGGCCCACGGCGGTTCGGACACCGCTTGGTACCTCACCGACACCTCGGACCCGGAGGACCGCGGCCTGATCTATCAGGTGCGCCAGGACGTGGAGATCACGACCCGGTTCAACCCTGCGGATCCTGGGGTGTTCGACCTCGACGTGTACACTTGGGGCGCCCGGGTTCGTCACACGGTTGCCGCGGGCAACCCCCGCCGCATCTACCGCAGGACGGGCTAATCCATGAGCGCGCTCATCACCGAGGGACAGTGGGCTTCGATCATCGGCGGCGCACAGAAGATCATTGATCTCTGTGATGACGACGGGAACGGCACCGCCGACCCCACGGTGGTGACCGCGGTCCTGGAGCAAGCTTCTGACTTCGTTCAGGAGTACGCCGTTGCAGCCGGGGCGGCCCTTACGGCAGGGTCCCTTCCGGCCTCGATGCAGCGCAGGGTCGGCCTAATCGCTGCCTACTACGCTGCATCGAGGCGCCCCGAGTTTCGCGATGCCACAGGCAACCCGGCTTACAATGTCGAGTATGCCAACGCGGTAAAAGAGCTAGAAAGCTGGGCCTCCAGAGTTCGCTCCCTATCGACCGACACGGTATCCACCGGGCCTGAGATTCTGAGCGACGACAGCAGAGGGTGGTAAAGCCGTGACTACTCCGGTTCAAGACATCGAAGATCGTATGGTCGAGGTCCTGACCGGAGCCTATCCGGTCGCTCCCGCCCCGTACATCCCTGCGGGGGTGTTCTCCCAGGCCCCGGTATTCCTGCCCGATCAAAACCCTCGCCACCCTGGAGGGCCGTCGAGGGCTTCGATTGATCGCAAGTTTGACATTGTGTGGCGCGCGGCTACCTGGGATGCCAACGGGATTGAGGGGAGCGCCGGGGGGCCTTGGGTACGGCGCCTCGCGTTCACTCTTCAGATCCAGTACGAGTTGAAGTTCCCAAACCCCATTGCCCCCTCACAGAAGCGGCTAGTCCTAGGAGGTCTCACACTCGCCTCCAACCGCGCCCTTAGCGACCTGTTGGAGATTCAACGCGTGTTCATGCTGGACGCGATGTGGTCGGGAGTTGGGATGGCCTACGTCCCTGACCAGTCCTCCATCATCGTTGAGCCGTTCACCGCCGTCTCCATCGTAGGGCGCCTCAGGGGCGAGATCCTCGTCGAGCAGGCCGCGATGACTGCCCAGAGCCTTTGGACGTAGCCCCGATGCTGAAGATCGACCAGACAGCCTTTTCTAGGAGCCTAGAAGGGGTCATGGGGGCCGTCAACGAGGAGCTAGAGGAGCGGACGGCACCTGTGCAAGTCCGGGCCCTCCTTCCGGCTCGTACTGACGGAGAAACCAACGAGGCCGTCTTTCTTTACTTGGTAAAGGAGAACCCCGGCCTCGTAGAGATGGACGAAGACATTCGTACTGCCTCGATCACTGCGGCCACGGACGCCTGGGCCGCGGGGGGTGAGAGCTTAAAAGACGTTGCCCCCTCTGCCGCGGAGGGCTACGCCCACGCCCTTGCCGTCCGTTTGCGCTCAGGCAAGTACGTCAAGAACACGCCTAGCACCCGCGCCTCCAAGGCGAAGGAGGGGCAATCGACCCCAGGCGTAGCGACTGGACAACTGGCAAACGCCCTCACCGGGGCGAAGTTCACCGTGGAGTGAAAAATGGCTGACGAAAATCTTCTGGCTCGTACCGTAGTGACCACCATCGGGGAGGAGTCGACCTTCGGGACGACTCCCGCCTCGTCCTTCCCCAACGCGATGTCCAGGATCTACCCCCTGGGCACCGAGATCGCCATCGAGCCGACCCAAGCCGCTCTCGATGTCGAGGATGAGCGTTCGAGCCGCAACGCCGCCATCGACCCCGTCATCGGCCTCCAGTTGGAGACCCCGGTGAAGTTCTCGGTCAACCTCAAGGCGGTGGGCAACCCCGTGACCGACCAGTTGATCCTCGGGGTGACCCCTGCGAACCTCCCCCCGCGCATCCTCCTGCGTCACCACTACGGGCTGGAGACGGCCAACGAGGGCGGGGCAGTCGCCTCGGCGGCCTTCGCCCAGGTCTTCACCGTGGGGGCGACGGAAGGGGCCCACTTCAAGCCGGGCACCTGGATCGCGGTGGAGATCGCGGGGGAGGTGGAGCCGACCAAGATCCTCTCCATCTCCTCGGACACCCTCACCTGCGAGTTCGCCCTCAGCGCGACCCCACAGGCGGGGGCGATCGTGCGGAACCTGTACAACTACTGCCGCAAGGAGGTCCACACCAAGTCCTTCACGGTGCAGCAGGCGTACGCCAACTCGACCGTTGCCCAGATGACGGTGAACGGTGTCCACGGCAACGTGGGCTTCGAGTTCCCCGAGTACGGCGAGCTGCCCAAGATGACCTTCGAGGGTCAGGGCGTGAAGTGGACGGGCCCCTCGGCCCAGAGCCTCGACAACACCGCCGAGGACGACCGCATGGGCCGCCCCGGCGTGTGGCGCCCCTCGATCTACCTCGCCCAGGCCCCGGTCCGCGCGACCCGACTCGTGTGCGAGGGGGGCATCTCGGTCGACTCCGCGAACCAGTGGGAGCTGATCCGCGACGGCGGCGGCGTGGAGACGGTCAACAGCGTGCTCAACACCGCCGGGCGCCCCCGCGGGCCGGTGATTACGCTCCAGACCCGGCACAACGTGGACTGGCAGACGGGCTTCGCCAACCGGAGCACCTACCAGATGATCATCATCCACAAGATCGGGACGGGCCTCACCGCCTCCTTCTGGATCTGGGAGTACCCGGTGGTCCGCCTCGTTGCGCCCCCCAAGACCGTCAAGGTGGGCGAGCGCCTCTACATGGAGCTCATGCTCCACTGCACCCAGGACACCAAGGTGACCCCCACGACGGAAACCGGCGACGACCTCGACCGGATCACCGCCGTGGAAAGAGTCGCCTTCGGCTGATCGCAACCTCTTTACCCAGTAAACGTCCTTGACCGTGTAGTGACGTTTACTGGGTAAAGCTGTTTTTAGCCCTACCCCCCCCCCCCTTCGCCTTTACTCAGTAAACGACCCCCCCCCCCCCCCCCCCCGCACGGAAGCTACGATGCCCAACCCCGCCCGCCCCCTCAAGATTATCCTCATCGGAACCCTCCCTGCGGTGTACCCGCCGACGTGTGATCCCGCCCTGGACTTGGTGAAGTGCAGCCCCGAGGCGGTGAGCCGTTACGAGCGGGAGCGGTCCCCCGAAGCCTTCGCTGCGCTCGCCCTCAAGGAAGGCGCCCGCCCCTCAATCTTCGAGGTCACTCCACTCACCCCCTCCGGCTATCGCTTCGTCAAGGACGTGGGCGGCGCCGTACGGGATCACCGAGCCTTCAAGCTCGGGTGCCTCTCGTTCCTTGATGAGGATGGCCGTAGGCACGAGGCGAAGGACCACGGGGGCGTCACGGCGCAAGGGGGGGCCACGGAGGCGACGGACACCTGGATCGAGCACGTCGCCTCCCTCTACGGTGAGGCGGCGATCCGGGAGGTGGCGAAGGTAATCCTAGATCGTGCGGAGGCGGGCCCGAGGGCGCTCGCCCCTTTTTCCTTGCCCCTTGGCTTGATGGCCCCGCTCTAAGGGGACCTCGAGCCGTCTGCGGTTGCCTCAAGATTGAGGAGGCCGAGAAGATGGTTGTCGACCCGCACGACAAAGAGGGGGTACAGAGCCGCGAGGACCTGCTCGCCATTGGCAAGGAAATGGCCGAGGCTTGGGGCTGCCCGATGAGGGGACACAAACCCAAAGGGGAACTCCGGGAAGACCTCGAGGACGCCCTCGACCGTGTTCGTAGGCTAACACGGGCCGACCTTCCTCCGACGTGTCCTTGGTCAGCCTGCTCCTCGGAGTGGGTGTTGGAAGTGACGGATGCGGTTTCCTTGACGGAGTGGAATGTGCCCTTGGAGACAACCCTTGGGCGTTCTCTGACGAAAGCTGATACAGACGCCTTGGTAGCCCTGCGGAGAAGCCGGGCGGAAGCGATGAGGGCAAACAGTGAGCAACGTGAACGAGACCGAGAGCGAGAGCTCGCAAAAGCCCAACTTCGCGCCAAAGCGGGCGGCCTTGGTGATCGTGGTTGACGCCCTCGTAGAAGACTTCTCCTTGGCAGACGCTGCCGCCAAGCGCATCGCCCAGCAAGTACGGTTCAATTCCCTCGACGCCACAGGCAAGGTACTCACCGGGGAGGCCTTGGCGACCTTCGCCCGGTGTGATGCCGCCACCTTCATCCTGGCAATGGAGGCGCTGGGTAAGAGCGCCGCCGTAGACACGAAGGGAGAGAGCCATGAGTGAAGGGCTCGTCATTCCGGTCTCTGTCGACAACACCAAGGCCAAGGAGGGGATCGCTGAGGTCTCCGAGGCATTCGAGACCCTCGGCAAGGAGGCCAAGAAGGCCGGGACCTCCGGGGCCCAGGCGACGAACGCGATGGCGGCTGGGGCGCAGCAAGCCGCGGCCTCTACCAACACCCTCGCCTCCCGCTACACGGCCCTCAACGCCCGCTTTGAGCAGGCCCAGAAGAGTCAGAACCTGTTCTCCCGAGGCGGGCAGGCGATGGCGGGGAGCCTCAACGGCCTCTTCTCCTCCCTCGCCGGGGAGGTAGGGGAGTTCACCCGGGGGTCCGACGGGGCCACCCAGAGCCTCGTCAACCTGGGGGCCCAAGCCCTTCCCGCCCTCGGCCCCGTGGGCGCCGCTCTCGCCGCCCTGGCGGGGGGTGTAGCCCTGGTTACGCGATATGAGCGGGAGCAGGCCGAGGAGCTCCGCACCCTCAACTCCCTCTACGATGTACAGGCGAGGCTCGGCCCGCTCTACAACAACATCGCCTCCCAGATCGACGGCGCCGCCACGGCTCAGGAGAGGTTCAACCAACTCCGATCCGCCGCCCAAGGCATCCTGACCGCCCAGCGGACGATGATCGAGCAGGGCTTCGACCCTGAGCAGATCCGTACGTTCACCAACGTGGCGAACAACGCCCTCCCGGCCATCCGCGCCGTCGGGGGTGAGCTCACCAACACCGTCACGGCCCAGCAGGTCCTTGAAGCGGTCACTTCGCGCAACTCGGCCCAGCTTCGCCAGTGGGGGATCAACGTCACCCTCGGGGCGGACGCCTCCGAGAACATGGGCAATGCCATGCACGCCCTCGCCACGAGGACGGTGGAGAACGCCCAGGCCACGCGCCAGAACGCCGAGGCGGGGGTCCGCAACCTTCGCGCCCAACTCTCGCAATCCCGGGCTTCGGCCAACCAGTCTGACGCCATTGAGCGGGAGACGGACCTGGGCAACCGTCTCCGGCAGGCCCAGACCACCCTCACCGAAGCACGAGCCGCTGAGGAGCGAGCAGTTCAGGCCCTTGTAGGTCGTACGGGGCAGCTTGCCGAGGCCCTCCGTGAGGAGGCCCGGGTAAACGCCGAAACGCTCCGGGACGCCCCCAAGCGGGAGCGCGCCGCCGCTTCCAACGTAGCCTCCCTCATGGATCGCCGGACGGCTACCCTCGCCCTCGCTGAGGCGATGAGGAACCAGCGCCGCGCCCAGGAGCAGCTTGACGCCCGCGACCCCGCTACCCGCTTCGAGGTGGAGCGGCGCCAGCGGGAGGAGCAAGCGTTTCACCTGCGGCGCCAGATCGCCCTCGCCACCGAGGAGTACAACATCCGTCGGCAGGCGAGTGAGAACATCGCCCAGTTCGACCAGCGCCGCGCCGCCGCCCTCCAGCGGGTGGCCGACCTCACCTTGGAGCTTTCCCAGTCTGAGCGGGAGGCTACTGAGCGCCTCAACGCTGCCAAGGAGCGGTCCTTGGAGATCGGGCGCCAGCTTCTGGACGCCTCCCGGGCCCAGGCTGCCCTGACCACTACCTCCCTCCAGGAGGGGTACAACCGGGCCCTGGAGACGGAGAACGCCCTCTCGGCTGGGATCTACCAGACCAGGGAGCAACAGCTTCAGCAACTCCAGAGGGACACGGCCATGCGCCGCACCCTCATCACTCTCCTGGGGCAGCAAGCAGAGGCTGCTTCCCAGATTGAGGACGCGGGGCAGCGAGAGGCTGCTCTTGCGGGTATCCGTGGGCAGCAGCGCGCCCTGGAGTCCCAACAGAACCAAGCGCAGGCGCGTGAGCGCGAGCTCACGATGTCCCAACTCCAGCGCATGGACAACGGCATCCGGGCCTTTGCGGACACCTCCGTCAATGCCTCGGGTTCCGCTGCGGCTGGCTTCGACGCTCTCACGGGTGCGATGACATCCAGCGCCTCGGCCTTCTTCCAGGGGGAGAAGACCTTCGAGGAGGCCTCTCAGGCGATGGTCAACGCGACCCTCACCTCCCTCTCCGAGATCGCCTCCAAGGAGATGGTGATGGAGCTCGCCAGGGGCACCGCATCCCTCTTCGTCAACCCCCCGGCAGCAGGAGCCCACTTCGCCGCCGCGGGCCTATACGGCCTTGTAGCGGCTGGGACGGGCGCCGCCGCGGCGGCTACCAAGCCCTCCGAGGCAGGCGCCGGAGGGGGCGGTTCTGAGGCGCGTCGCCCAACACCCACTGACGACACCGCCACCGCTGCCGCGATGGGCCAAGTGACCGTCACCAACTACTACGCCCCGGTCATCGAGGGGCGGGCCGCTACCCCGGATCAGGTAGGGATGCGGTTGAACCGCTATCAGAGGGCCGGAGCGATGCGGCTGGAGAGGCACTCGTGAACATCACTTCCGCAATGGCCGCAACCTTTGACTGGACCTCGGCGGGCGCGGGCCTCGACGGCACCCTCCGGGTCCCCGCGGTGGTGGGCACGGCCTACCCCCTCACGATCTCCTCCAAGAGCGACACCCGTATCGCCCTCGCCGGGGGGTCCGTGGAGTTCCTGGCTCACGTCGAGTCGGGGATCAACACCTCCATCGCCGCCAGCGGGCGCTCCGTGACCCTGGAGTTGCGCTCTGACGGGCGCGTCTCCATGACCATCGACTCAGGCACCTTCGACTACATCCCCGCGGGCGACCTCAACACCTACCTGGGGCTCCAGGGGGCGGGTAAAGTGTCCACGGTGGTGGGCAATACCCAGCCGCCCCACATGGCCTACTTCGCCTCCCTCTCGGGGGGCACCTGGAGGCCCGTGGTGGCGGGCGGGGTGGAGCGTACGGGAGGGGGGAAGGTTGTCTCGATCGTCGCCACGAACACCTCTTGGTTCCGCACCTTGCGGGCCCGGTGGGTACCGTCGTCCCAGGAGATCCGTACCTCAACGGGCGTGTGGACGACGCCGATGCGCCCCATCATCGCCTCCCTCAGCGCCATTGGGGACCTGAGCACGGGGAGGGACTTCTCCCTCATCGACTTTGCCCACTTCGCCCGCAACGCCGTGGTGGCTTTCGCCCTCACCAACTTCCAGGCGCTCCGGGGCGGGTCGATGTCGGACAGCTACTACCTCGGTTACCTGGGTCCGGAGGCGATCCTCAACCTCTCCCCTGAGAGGTATGACGATCAGTGGCCGACCTGGGAGGAGTGCAACCTGGACTTCTCCCTCCCGACAAGCAACTCCTCGGGGACTCTCTGACCTTTACCCAGTAAAGCCGTGTAGGCTGCTGCGCGGCTTTACTGGGTAAACTTCCTAACGTGTGGACGACCTATGAGCACCGGACGACTTTCGTATTTACTGGGTAAAGGCGCTCGGCTTGTGCCGGTCGTGCTCATCGCGGGGGTTCCCCGTATCTACACCCCCTCGGGAGTCCGTCCCACGACGGCAGCTACCTCCCCTGGCACGACGGTCGACCCCGCTTGGTGGCCCGGTACGGGAACCCTCACCCAGACCCTCCCAGGCCCTGTCACCTTCGACCCCGTGCGCGACCTCTTGGATGCCGAGGCGGTCTGGGAGGTGTTCGAGGAGGTTGATCCCCTCAAGGGGGAGGTGAAGATCGAGGCCCTTCACTTCGAGGTTCACGATGAGGAGGGGCTTGCCACGGCGGACTTCTCCTCCCGTAGCGCCCGGGTCACAAACACCCTCGCCGCGGACGTATCGAGCTCCGCGTCGTCCATCCCCCTCGCGGACGCGACGGCGGTGCCGTCCTCCGGCCTCGCCTTCGTGGGCCGGGAGACGATCATGTACGACTCCGTGACGGGGTCGGACCTTGACGTCAACGTCAGCGGGCGGGGCAAGTACGGCTCCATCGCCTCGGCACACACGGTCAACCCCCTCCGCCCTCCGGTCATCTCCTTCGCGGGCCCGCGCTTCATCCAAGGGCGCCGTACCTCGGTGTGGATCGCGGAGTTGTCGGCGGACGGCACCACCCTGTCCAACCCCACCCCGATCCTCTTCGGGGTCATCGGCCCTGGGGTACAACTCACCCGGCGCGGCCTCCGTTGGTCTGTGCCCATCGACCCCGTCACGGTGTCAGCGACCCAGCGGTTCGGCAACCGCAAGGTGAACCTCTACGGCGTCAACCACTTCTACGCCGGGGACAACACCTTCGGGACGGCCCTCTACGCCCGTACCCGCAACACCTTCACCGGGGTTGTCGATGAGGTGTTCCTGACGGACGCCAATGACTCCGACAACCAGAACGGTTGGCACCCTACTTGGGATGACTTCTTCGAGGCATGGAAGCGGGTAGCCGCTACGGCCACGACCGGCATCACGGCCACGGGACGCAACCCCCTCGTGATCCGCGGGGCGGTAGGCGGCGGCAACAGCCTCGCCATGGTCGTCAACGCTGACTGGTCTACCAACACCCGCCAGCAGTTGGACGCCGAGGGCGAGGTCAACTGGTCCTCGGGGGGCCCCGCCCCGGAAGCCTTCATCTGGCTCACCGGGAAGCTGTACGTCCCCGACCCCGTGGACTTCGCCAACGTGCCCTCGACTCTCACCTACACGGTGTTCACTCCCACCCCAGGCACAGCCCGCATCGCCCTCGTGGCCGACACGGACGAGGAGGAGTCCCTGTTCGTAGAGGTGTGGGAGCGGGACGCGGGCGCCCAGACGCTCACCCTGCGGCCTCGGCGCCGTCGGTCAAACCCCCGCTTCGAGGTGTACGACGCGACGCCCCGGAAGCCCATGTGTACCAAGCCGACGGTGGCCTCGGTAGGCATCGTGGCAAGGGGCGAGACGCCCTGGGGCGCCATCCGCGCCGCCATCTCCGCTTCGACGGCTTTGGAGGGAGCCAGCTTCCAGGACGACAGCGTTGACTGGGATCACATCCTCCGACAGACCCTCCAGATCCCCCTCACCGGGGTGCCTACGGCCCGGGAGTACCTGTTCGGGGCCGGGGACGAGACGATCCTCAACACCCTCGCGGACGAGTTTCGTCTCCTGGGGATGGTCATGGCGACCCGCTACGGGCGCATCACTGGCATCCGCTACGGGGAGTTCGCGGGTACTGAGAACACCGTCGCCGACATCACCGAAGGGGACGTGCTCTTGGAGTCCGGGGGCGAGGAGGCCGAGTGGGAGGTGATCGACCAGATCCAACCCCTTGCGACAGGGATCGACTTCCTCCTCCCCAATGAGGGCTCCTACCGCTTCGTGGACAGCACCTATCTCGCGGAGTTCGGGGAGGGGGAGACGATCGAGTGTCGCGCCCTCCTCTCGGTGCCGCTGGGCACGTCCCTGACCGACCTCACCAACGGGTTGATCGAGGCGGGGCAGCGCGTCCTTGGCCCCCTTGGCGCCCCGGCGCGGCACGTCAGGCTCCCCCTCACGGAGGAGTTCTTGGCGCTCCAACCGGGGGACCTCGTGACCCTCACGCATAGCCGCATCCCCAACTGGCTCGGTACCCGGGGGCTCACCTCGGCCTTGTGCCAAGTGGTGTCGATGCGGCGCCAGAACTTCGGCGGGCGCCTTCGGGCGATAGCCGAGCTCCGGCTCCCCACCGATGACTACTCGGGCTACGCCCCCAGCGGCCTCATCGACCCCGGCGGCGCCTCTGCGGCCTCCCCTACCATCACCCTCGACACCACGAGCGGCTTCGGGGCGGGCTGCTTCGCCCAGGCTACGGATGCCCAAGGGAACGCCGTTACGCGCCCCACGGACGGCTTCGCTGTGGGGCAGAAGGTTGACCTCTGCCAGATCAACACCCGCACCCCCATCGCCCGGGAGCCCTTCACGATCGTGAGCCTCACGGACACCACGATCACCCTGAACGGCAACCCTTCGGCCTCGATGGCCGCGGCGGCGGCGAGTAGGTACGGCGTGATGGTCCGTTTCTCGGACTATGACACCTCGATCGCAAGCCAGTACGCCTACGCCTACCTTGCCGACGCGACCCCCTCGCTCGGCACCGCGGCGGATCCTCCCGATAGGTGGGCCCCATGACGACCACAGCCGGTACCTACATCAAGCTCCCTACGGCGGCGGGCGCCGATGACCTGTTCGCCGCGGACCTCCCCCTCGACGGGGTGGCCCAGATCCTGGCGAGCAACGCCACACACCTGAGCCGGGTCAACTCCCTCCGAAGCCTCAACGAGCGGCCCGGGGGGCAGGTGTGGAAAGACCTCCCCACGGCGGGCGTTGTCTCTTCCTTCCCCTGGGACGAGGAGGTGACGAACGGTTGGATCTCCTGGTTCGGGGGGCGTCACCTGTTCCAGCCCTACGGGGAGACGGGCAACGCCCCGAAGCTAGTTGTCAAGGCGATGCTCCAGGCCCCTACGGGCGAGAACGTCACAATGCTCGTCACCGCGTCCTCCGAGGCGGGCTACCCCGGGATGAGGGCTTGGTCGGGGTCTGCCTCGACTAGCTCCACGAGCCCCGTCGCCGTTGACGTGGAGATCGACCTCTCGGGGTTGACGCAGCCGGGGCCCGTAGCACCGATGACCGGAAACCCTTTGGTCGTGGGGGGTGAGCAGGGGCAGAGCTTGGAGTTCTACTTCTGGGTTGGCCTCTACTCCTCCAGCGATAGCGCCCTCAACAAGGGCTCCGTTCACTCCATCTCGGCTTACTTGGAGAACGTATGAGCACGCCCCGATTCGAGCCCCGCGGCCTTGCTACCCGCCTGACCTGCCGGGCGAGTCACGGCGCCGTCTTGGCCGCCCTCACCAACTCCGCGGCGGGGGACTTCCTCGGCCAGCGGGCCTCCATCTACGAGACGGATGGCGGGGACCACTCCCTATACTACTGGTCCCGTGACGGGGTGAAGTACCTGCGGATCACGGCCACGGTGGTCAAGCGGGCTACCTACACCCTTTCTGACGGCGTGACCTTCGACCTCTCCATCGAGGACCAGTCTGCCAACGTGGTGACCTCAGCCTCGTCAACCATCGCCGCTGGGCTGGATACCACGGAGACGTACACCCTCTTGGGGAACGCCTCGGGGCGTCGCTGGGAGCCCGGCACCTTCCGGGAAATCGTCTGGTACCTCTCGGTTGAAGACCTCGTCGCCGCGGGGTTAACGGCGGGGGAGGTCTGGCGCTTCGACTTCTCCATCTCCTGCGGGGCTACGGTCCGCGTCGCCAACCTTGCCGTCCAGGAGGTGCCTCGATACGCGGTTGACCTCGCTACTCCATTCGGCCAGGGTACGGAGGCGTACCTTCCACGGGGCCCGATCAAGTCCACTACCTCCGGGGTCCAGCGGCTCCTCCAGACGGACGAGTGGGCTTACGAGAACGTGATCGGTACCTACCATCACCTCTCCCTTCCCACGACCACTCCCCTGACGGTCGCCTCGGCAACCTACACCTCCTTCTCAGGGGATGAGGTTTCGGCGGGGGTGGCGCGTACTTGGTACTGCTCCCCGCGCAACGCCAACGGCTTTTGTCGGGTTGCCTTTCGGGTTCGCTACAAGACCAGCGGGGTCCAGGGGGGCAAGGTGCGCCTCGTGACTACGAACGGAGGCTCCCCCTTCGCCCTCGCCCTCCCGGGCACGTCCAACGTATGGGCGGACAGTGACATCGGCCTGGGGTATCTTTCCCCCGGAGGTGGTGACTCCTTCTCCTTCGAGGGACAGGTGAACGCCGGAACCCTCTCCCTCATCACCCGCGCAGTTGTCGACTCCCCAGAGTAGCGGCTTTACTGGGTAAATCGACCGCAGAGCGTCTTTACTGGGTAAATCGACCGCAGAGCGCTTTTTCGCCCTTTACTGGGTAAACTTTTGATGCTACACTACAACCCTTTACTGGGTAAAGCGAAAAAGAGGACCATCATGCCTTTTCCCGAAGCACAGCAAGCAAACAGCGACGTAGCCCTCGCGGCGGCGACCCCGGTCGTGACCCGGTTCAAGATCGCCCATTGCACCCGGTGGTACCTCCACCTTCACAACAAGGGCGCGGCGTCGGTCACGGCGGTGCGTATCCGGCGCGTGGCCGTCGAGGGCGCCATCGAGGGCCCCTGGATCTCCATCACGGCGGACCTTCCCATCCTCACCACGGCCCGGTGGGCCCTCGATGAGGATAGCGAGGCCTGCTTCTACCTCGACGTGGAGCTCACCTCGACGGCGGGGACCACGGTCGATCTCTCCCTCGTCGGCACCTAGAGAGGGGGCGGACCATGCCGGGCTCCTATGTGGAGCTCTGGGCTGCGAACACAACCTCTGGCGGCGGCACGTTGACCGTCTCCGACATGAACGCGTCAATCATCAGGGCGGTGTAGGAGGACTCTATGGCTCTCAGTGTAAACGGTGAACCTATCTCGGGGGCGGGCGGCCCCGCCATCCCCGACCCCACCGGCGCCCCCGACGGCCAGGTGGTGACCACCACGGGCGGCGCGTACGGGCTCGCCGCACCCCCGACGCGATCCCCCGTCGCGCCCGCGTGCGTGTCGCGGTGGCTGCTCGACGACAGCACGCCCACCATCGTCGACAGCGTGGGGTCTGACGACCTCTCGTACGGCGGGGCAGCGGGAAAGCAGGGGCGCCCGTCGCCGTGGGGTGCGTGCCTCTACACGGGCGGGCTCGCGGCGGGTCATGGCCCGAGGGGGGCCGCTGCGCTGGCGCCCGCGGCAGTGACGGTGCTCGTGTGGGTCAAGGCCTTTGCGTACGCCAGCCCCGACCAAATCCTCGTCGGCAAGCGCCAGAACAATGCGGCGTGGTCAGGGTCGAGCCCGACCAACATGGGCATCTGCGCTTACTGCCTGCCCGACGGCCGCGTCGCGGGATCTGTCAATGGAGCGGGAGGCGGCGCCTACGTGGCGCCGACGGGCACTGAGAAGCGCATCGCGCTCGACGTGTGGTGCCGCGTCGCGGTGTCGTACGACGATACCGACGGCCTGCGGCTGTACGTCGATGGGCAGCTCGCGGGCAGCGCCGCGGCTGTGGGCGCGATCACATGGGGGTCCGGATCGTGGACGATCGGAGTCAACAACTCCGGCAGCGGTGTGGCGTTCTCGCAGGTCTTCGACGGCTTCATCCGCGATGTGCAGGTGTGTGACCGCGTGCTGACGGCCGCCGAGATCCTGCGGGACTATCAGCAGGGCATCGGGTACGCGCCGTGACCCTCGCGCCCATCACCTTCGCCCTCCTGGGCTTCCTCCTCGCCGCGGTGTCGTCGCTCGTCGCGGGCGGCATCGCGTGGGGCGCCTTCCGCGCGCAACTCGAACGCCAGCGCGACGAGATCCGCGACCTGCGCACCGAGGTGCACGAGCTCGCCCGGACCGTCCACGACCTCACCACGCGCCTCGCCATCGTCGCCGACCGGCACGAGCGCGAGCACCCGTAGCCGAAAGGACTTCCACCGTGTCTCTCCCTGACCTCATCCGCTGGCTCTCCGCGGACTGGACGCACGCGGTCACGGCCGCGGGCTTCCTCGCCCTCGGCTACGCCCTCGCATGGGCCGCGATCCGCGCGTCGTACGAGCGCGTCGTAGGCCGGCCGATGCCCCGCACCCGCCTCGTGCTGGTGCTCGACATCCTCGCCGACCTCGCCGTCAACGTGCCCGGCGCCGTCAACCGGCTCCTGCGCTCCACCGGGCGCGACCCGCTGTTTCTCCCGGCGCCGTCCGCGCCGAGGCCTCCCGCCGCCCCGTCTGGGCGTGGCGGGCACAGCCTCTTCCTCCCGGCTGCTTTACCCAGTAAAGACACGGCGGCAGACTCAGAGGCTTTACCCAGTAAAGAACTCGACACCGCTGCGCCTACTTTACATAGTAAAGAGGCCGACCGGCCAAAGATCAGTGATCTCGAGGCGATCGTACACCGCCTCCTTCGCGCTGACGAGGGCTTGAAGCGAGTGCGGGAACAACGCAACACGGACGCCGGCAAAGACGACCCCATTCTCGAGCAGGCCGAGCACGTTCAACAGTTGGCCTTGGACGGCGCCCTCCAAGCTCTTCGCGACCTGCAGAAAGGCGGGGCCTTGGGCGTATGAGCCTCGTCCTTGACGGTAAAAAAGTAGACCTCCCTGGTTTTGAGACCAAGAGCTACTTCTACGACCCTACTGTCCCCCGTACCACTGACGGCAACCATCGCCGTTTCTCAGACGTGAAGGGCGGGGTGGTTCACACCGTCACGGGCCGGCCCTTCAACCCGAAGGTGATCCAAGGATCGCGCCCGGCTGAGCACGCTGAGCGCCTCGCGCGCTATCAAGCCTACTCGGAGCGGGAGGTGAGTTGGCACTACACCGTCGATACCGACGGGACCATCGTTCAGAGTGCCGACCCCGCCCGTTGGGCTTGTTGGCACGCTGGCGGGGTGAACCCCTGGACCATCGGGATTGAGCTCTGCCAGGACCCGAGCGGAAATCTTTACTCGGTACAGATTTCCGCGTTCGTCGCCCTTGCGACGCATCTGTGTGACACCTTCCAGATTAAAAAGAGGGTCCCTGTCAGGACTCGCACGGGGCGCCCCCACGGCGGTCTCATCCCTCGCCTTCAAGGCCGCGCCGCCCCGTGGAGCGGCTTTTTTGGGCATAGGAATCAGACTTCTGAGCGGGGGCACGGAGACCCCGGGGACGCCCCTTTCGACGCACTACTCTTGGCCGGGTTCGCCCCCGCCCTGTTTCCCTAAGAGCAGCACCCGTATCGCCGCCAGATTCGAGCGGTCAAGTGTGGAGGGCTGATCCCAATCCAAAGAGACGTTGGGAACATCGGCTTCGCGCACCGAACGCAGGCTCTCACCACGTTCGGTGCGTGACCCGCCACCGCGGCAACCACCACGTCCAGAGCAGAGAAGACAAGCTGACCTTTACTGGGTAAATCTTCTTTGTCATCGGATGTACTCCGCTGCCTTTTCCGCCTTGCTACGAAGCTCGTCCGCTTCCTTAGCTACCTCCACCCCTGCCAAGGTTTCTAGCGCCTTGGCGAGGGGTTCCAGGCCCGCAGCAAGGCGGCGCCACGGACCCTCACTAAGCTCCTCACCGAGCTCCGTCCAGGTGGAGATCGCCGCCCAAGCCACTAGAACTCCTTGTGAGTTAGCTTCGGCTTGAACGTAATCTACCCACGGACCTACCGCCCCAGGGTTGCTGATGGTCGGCACCCTGTGGCGGACCTTGCTGAGGGCGTCTAATGCCCGCTGTGCTCGAGGAACGAGAATAGGGGAGATCTCAACGCCTCTCAGCCACGCCTCGACGGAGATCGCCCAAAGGGCGCCTACAACGAGCTTCTTCCTCTGTGTCGCGCCGATCATTCGCCGCCCTCCCCCAGGAGCGCCCGGATTCGCCCCCGAAGCTCCCCCGCCTTCTCTGATCCCATCCCCTCCCACTCCCCCTCCAGGAGCTCGCTCACAAGGGCCCGAAGCTCCCCGTCCTTGGCCGCGAAGCGGGCTTCTGCCTTGTCGATCATGTCCACCGCCTCATAGAGGTACGCGCAAGCCTTTAAGCCCGCTGCGCGCAGCCCCGCAGGGTTGTGATCGCTCGTCTCCATGATCTGGGGAATAAGCTGCTCTACTCGAGCCCGAATGAACATCCGCGCGTTAGCCATAGCGAACCTCCTCGTCCTTCTGCTTGCCCCCGCCAAAGCGGGTATTCAACTCAGCGCACAACTCTTGCGCGCTAATACTCCACCTACGAACCGCAGGCCGAACGTCGCGGCTCCAGCACACGAACGTCTCTAACTCCTTCGCGGCCATCTGCAGCGCCGTAAGGGTCCTCCGATTCAGCTTACTGGCCTTCGTTGGCGTGTGGAGCGCCACGGAGACCAAGTCACACAGGTCCATCACGATACGCGCCATGTTGACGAGACGGTCGTCTTCCCAGCTACTCCCCTGCAAAGCGAGGTTGTACCAGCGCTCAGCGCCCTGCCGTACGGCGGCAATCTTCTCATCAAAGGTCTTCATCGCGACTCCACAAGGTGAGCACCAAAAACAGTCTCGAGCTCCACAGTCAGCAACAGCACACGCTTAGCAAAGCGACGCGCGGCTTCAACTCCTGACGTCTTCTCCCGAAGCTCCTCGCTCAGGAACACGTTCGCGGCGTTACGCAGGCGCACAAGCGACTCCCGCTTAAGCCCGCACTCCTTGGGTTCCATCTGCAAGACCGGAAGCAAGAAGTCACACAGGTTTCGCGTATCGTAGGCGATGGTCGAGACCACAAAAGCCTCCCAGCCACGAAGCCCCATGTCGTAGTCAAGCCACCCGTCGGCTTCCCGCCGCGCCTGCGTGAGCACCCCCCGCAGGGTACCTGCGTAGCGGGGCTGCGGCGCTGTGGGAGCGGGGCGGGTGTAGATCGTGTACACGTTGTCGTCTGAGTTACCCATACGACAAGTATAGGTCACGCTTTTACAACGCGAGATCCCTGTATTTTTTTCTTCCATCCCGCGCCCCCGCTTCCACTTTACTCAGTAAACCCAACAACAAGCGGCCTTAGCAAGCCCTGTGCCATGCTACGTTGTTGCGGCTTAGCCCCCGTACACGACGTTTCCAGGCCGTAAAGAAGCGCATAGGAGGCTATTTTAGCCGGTGGTCCACCTCTTGTCCACTCAGAAGCTGGGCAATCAACCGCGAGGTGTAGGCGGTCCACCTCCTGTAAGCGCACAACTTGCACCCCCCCCCCCCCCCCC
>WBZL01001390.1_pt1 | contig 25508 bp, 14 predicted proteins | sample 5204291 | NCBI WGS metagenome assembly WBZL01 (sample SAMN12344345, study PRJNA552823) | activated sludge metagenome | biome: Activated sludge suspended growth; feature: Nitrification reactor; material: Wastewater; isolation source: activated sludge from nitrification reactor of wastewater...
GGGTATGGGTTAACGGCCGTTTGGGCCGGCATCCCCGATTTCTACTTCCAGCACATGGCCCTGGGTGAAACCGTTGCCTACAGCACCTGGCTCTCGCAAAACCTGGGCGGCGTGGTCTATGACCACCCCACGCTGGAACCGCAGGGCATCCACATGGCCCTCATGGGTGACCCCACGCTGCGGCTCCACGCCGTTGTGCCCCCCGCCAACCCCACCGTCGCCCCCAACCCCAGCCAGGGGGTGGACATTCGCTGGCAGCCCTCGCCCGACACCGTGCTGGGTTACCACGTCTACAGTGCCGCCACCGCCGCTGGCCCCTTCACTCGGCTCACCACAAACCCTGTGGCCGCCACGCACTTTACCGACACGCGCCCGGCGGAGCCGCGTCACTACCTGGTTCGCGCCGTCAAGCGGGAAACGTCGGGCAGCGGCACCTATTTGAATTTGAGTCAGGGGATTTTTGTGGCGTCGGAGATAACGGCCGTTCCTGTTGCACCCGCCCTCTATATCACCATCGTCATGAATGGGGTACGGCTCAATTGGGAACCTGTTACCACCAACATCAACCAGTCAGCAACCGAACCCACCCAATACGACCTCTTTCGCACTCCCACCCCTTACACCCCGCGCCTCACTCCTTACGCCTCACTCCCTGCCCCCTTCACCCCGCCGCTACAGCTAACCGATAGCCCCACTGCGCCTATGTTTTATGCTTTGACGGCTGTGAATGAAAACGGCCGTTCTGCCCCCAGCCACCGTATCGGCTTCTTTTCCTTTCCGCTAACAAATGGCAATTGAAAAAATCGAATCACGACAAGGGCGTATGCAATACGCCCCTACTGTGCCACAACCACTCCTCGCTCCCCAGCCATCATCAGCCCCAATTCACCCACCGTTGTCGAAGCATTATCCACAATCCCCATAATTTCCCCATCAAACATCACCATAATGCGATCTGACAGGGCGCGAACCTCGTCCAAATCCTCGGAAATGAGCAGCGTTGCCAGCCCCGCCTGCCGCGCTTCCAGCAGCCGGTTGTGGATGTATTCAATGGCCCCAATGTCTACCCCTCGCGTGGGCTGCGCCGCAATCAACACACGCGGCTCCCGCGATAGTTCCCGCCCCAAAATCAGCTTCTGGATGTTGCCACCCGACAAATTCTTGATAGGCGTTTCCAGCGACGGCGTTTTGACCTCATAGGCGGCAATGATGCTGCGGGCATGGTCGGCAATGCGGCGGAAGTTCATGAAGATGCCGTTGGCATAGGGCGGCCGGCCGTGGTCTTGCAGCATTAAATTTTCGGCTACGGTGAAGTTTTTAATCGCCCCATCGTGCATCCGCTCTTCGGGAATGTAGGACAGCCCGGCTTCCAGTCGGTCGGCCGGGAGCAGGTCGGTGACGTTACGCCCCTCAATGGTGACGCTGCCAGAAACGGCCGTTTTCAACCCCGCAATCACCTCCGCCAAATCCCGCTGCCCGTTGCCCGACACCCCGGCCACCCCCAAAATCTCGCCGCTGTGGAGTTCAAAGCCAATATTTTTCAGCACCTGCACCCCGTTGCGGTTCACGGCATTCACATTTTCCAGCTTCAGCCGCGCCGCCCCCGGCTCCTGCGCCGCACGCTCCCGCTCCAGCGTCACATCCCGCCCCACCATCATCGAGGCCAGCATCTCTTTTGTGGCCCCTGCCGTTTCGCGGGAACCCGTCACGCGGCCATCGCGCAGCACCGTCACGCGGTCGGCCAGAGCCAAAATTTCATGCAGCTTGTGGGAGATAAAGATGAGGGCGTGGCCGTCGGCAGCCATTTGGTGGAAGACGGCAAACAGTTCGTCTACTTCCTGGGGGGTCAAAACGGCCGTTGGTTCATCCAAAACCAGCAGCGCCGCCCCGCGATACAGTGCCTTGATAATCTCCACCCGCTGCTGCTCCCCCACCGCCAAATCGCCAACGATGGCGTGGGGGTCTACGCGCAAATTATAGCTTTTTGCCAGCTCCTCAATCCGCTTCGCCACCGTCACCAAATCCAGCCGAATACCACTGGCCGATTTCAACCCCAGGGCGACGTTCTCCGCCACCGTCAGCGTGTCCACCAGCATAAAGTGCTGATGGATCATGCCAATACCCTGGGCAATTGAATCTTGCGGGCTGTGGATTTGAATCGGCTGGCCGTTTAGCAACACCTCCCCCTCGTCCGGCTGGTACAAGCCGTAGAGAATCTTCATCAGCGTGCTTTTGCCCGCGCCGTTTTCCCCCAGCAGGGCGTGGATTTCGCCCGATTTCACCTCAAAGTTGACGTGATCGTTTGCCAGCACGCCGGGGAATCGCTTGACAATGCCCCGCATTTCCAGAGTATCAATACGGGGAAGACCGGAGGGGAGGAGGTTGTCGGACATGGCTTTAAGAATAGTAATCGGTAATCGGTAATCAGTGACCAGTGGGACTGATTACCGATTACCGATTACTGATTACCGATTAAAAACTATTGTTCAAACGTAATTTCGCCGCTGATGATGCCTTGAACGGCCGTTTCCGCCGCCTCAACCACCTCAGCCGAAAGCTGGTCGCCATAGAGCATCTTCAGCCCCCCGTTCTCCAGGGTCAGCTCATAAACCATGCCGCCATGTTCGCCAGCCTGCGACTTGACAATAATGTCAAGGATCATCGCCATCCAGTCATATTGCTGCGTTGCTACCACAACATCCTCAGCAATCGGGCTTTGGTCAGACTGCGTACCAAGCCACGGGATACCCGCCTCCGCCGCCACGCCTATCGAACCCACCACCTGCTGTGCCGAGCCGGTCAGCACGTCAGCCCCGGCGGCAATGTGGGTGTTGGCAACTTCGGCCGCCAAAGCAGTGTCGCCAAAGGAACCGGTATAGGCAATTTGTACGTTGGCATCGGGGTTGGTTGCCATTGCTCCGGCCACAAAGCCATCAATGTAGAGCTTGGCATCGCCCGCTTCCACCGGCCCCACCACACCAATGATGCCCGACTCGGACAGGCTGGCGGCGATGACACCGTTGACGTAACCCCCTTCCTGCGCCTGCGCGTCATAGGCAAAGACATTGGTCAACCCTTCGGCCTCGCCAAAGTTGCGGCTGGTGCCATAGGCAAAGGTGGTGTCGGGGAATTCGGGAGCCATTTCAAAGAGGCTGGTGCCATACTGCGTCCCGTGGGCAATCACGATGTCGGCACCATTAGCAGCATAGTCGCGCAGGGCGGCGGCCGCATCGGTGACAACAAACATGCCTTCGGTGAACTCGATTTCCACCACGCCTTCATCATACATCGCCTGCACAGCCAGCAGCGCATCGTACATGGATTGGCTCCAGGCCAAATCGGTGGTAGCCGATGGCATGACGATGGCGATCTTCACTGGCTCGATGGCTGGGGCTTCCATCATCGCTTCTTCTTCGGCGGGTGCGGGCATAGCGGCCGTCACGGTGGGGTCAATGCTGCCGTCAATGATGCCGGAAACGGCCGTTTCTGCCGCCGCCACCACCTCATCCGACAACTGATCCCCATACACCATCTTCAGCCCACCGTTTGCCAGCGTCAGCTCATAGACCGTGCCGCCATAAACCCCGTTCTGCTGTTTCTGAATCACATCCTGCAACATCGAAACCCAGTCATACTGCTGCGTCGCCACCACAACATCGGGGGCAATGGGGCTTTGATTTGATTGCGTACCCAGCCACGGAATATTATTTTCCGCCGCCACACCAATCGAACCTACCACCTGCTGTGCCGAACCAGTCAGCACGTCAGCTCCAGCGGCGATGTGGGTGTTGGCAACTTCTGCCGCCAAAGCCGTGTCACCAAACGAGCCAGTGTAGGCAATTTGCACATTGATGTCGGGGTTGGCCGACTGCGCCCCAGCGACAAAGCCGTCAATATAGAGCTTGGCATCCCCGGCTTCCACCGGCCCAACCACGCCAATGGTGCCAGACTCTGACAAATTGGCGGCGATCACGCCGTTGACAAAACCACCTTCCTGCGCCTGGGCATCGTAGGCCGAGACATTGGTCAACCCCTGGGACTCACCAAAATCACGGCTGGTGCCATAGAGAAAAGCAGTTTCGGGGAATTCGGGAGCCAGTTCAAAGAGGCTGGTGCCAAACTGTGTGCCATGAGCAATCACAATATCAGCCCCATTGGCGGCGTAATCACGCAGGGCGGCGGCAGCATCGGTGACAACAAACATACCTTCGGTATATTCAATCTCCACCACCCCATCATCATACATGCCCTGAATAGCCAGCAGGGCATCATACATGGATTGGCTCCAGGCCAAATCGGTGGTGGCCGATGGCATCACAATGGCGATTTTGATGGGTTCCATCTCCATCGCCGGGGCTTCTTCCGCTGTAGATTCCTCGGCAGGGGCTTCGGCGGCGGGTGCTTCCTCAGCCGGAGCCGCTTCTTCCGCCGGGGCTTCTTCAGCGGGAGCCGCTTCCTCGGCCGGGGCCGCTACGTTGCCGCCACAGGCAACCAGCAGCCCAAACAACAGCGCCATAATCATGGCAAAAATCATCTTTTTCATTGTTTTCTTCTCCTGTCAATAATAATGTAGGGCAAGTTTGCAAACTTGTCCTACAAAAAAATATCAATTTTCACCCCGCTGGAACGGCACCGTCAATGCCTCTGGCTTTGCCATGCGGCGGAACGGCAACGCCAGGGCAATGACCGTCAGCAGGTAGGGCAACATGACGGCCACGTCAGACGGGATGTTCAAATCCAGCACTTGCACCCAAAGCTGCAGGGCATTGACCAGGCTAAACAGCAGCGCCCCCAGCAGCACGCCCACTGGCGTCCAACTGCCAAAGTAAACCAGGGCTACGGCGATAAACCCTAGTCCGTTAGTCATCCCTTCCTGAAAAATGTTGAGCAGCGAAATGGAAAGCGACGCGCCCCCTAACCCCGCCAGTGCCGATCCCCCAATGACGCAAGCATAGCGCACCAACGCCACATTTACCCCCAGCGAATCGGCCGCTTTGGGGTTCTGCCCCACGGCGCGAATGTTTAGCCCCCAGGTAGTTTTGTTGAGAAGCCACCACATCACAGGCACGAGGGCATAGGCGATGTAGACGACGATGCTGTGGTGAAAAAAGATTTCGCCAATAACGGGGATGTCGGCCAGACAAAAGCTGCCCAGACAAAAGCGGAGTTCGGAAAATCCATCCACCCCTTCCACGGAACCGAGCATGGTTTTGAAGAGCAGGCTGGAGCCGCCCAGACCAAACAGGTAGAGGCCAATGCCGCTAATCCCTTGTTCAGCCTGGAGGGTGATGCTGACGACGGCCATGATTAGCCCCATGAGCGCCCCGACGAGCAGAGCCACCAGCAGCCCTAGCGTGGGGGAACCGGTGGTAAAGACGGTGTAGAAACCCATGAATGCGCCCATGAGCATGATGCCTTCAACACCCAGGTTGAGGACGCCGGAGCGCTGCCCCAGCATTTCGCCAAGGGCGGCATAGAGATAGGGGGTTGCCAACCGCAGACCGGAATGGACAACGCCAACGATGATGGCTAAAACGGTTAATTCTTCCATAGTGCGTTATTGGGTGGTGGTTGCGGGGGCAACAACGGCCGTTTGTTGTCGCTCGCTCACCTCTTCCTTCTCCAACTTCTCCATCTGCCGTCTGGCCCACAAATCGGAGCTGACTACAAAAAGCACAACCAGCCCCAGCAGGGCGGTAATCATCACATTCGGCACCTGCACCGCCCGCTGCATTTTGTCCCCCCCCACTAGCAGCCCACCAAACAAAATGGAGGCCGGGATGGCACCAACGGGGTGGAGCTTGCCAAAGAGGGCGGCAACGATGCCGGAAAAGCCGTAACCCGCAGAAACGGCCGTTGGTTCAAACATGCGATGATGCAGCCCCACCACCTCAACCGCCCCGGCCATGCCCGCCATCGCCCCCGACAGTGCCAACGCCAGCACCGTATACAACTGCACGTTGATACCCGCATACCGCGCCGCCGACGGATTTTGCCCCACCGCCCGAATGCGGTAGCCAATGGTGGTGCGCCACATAAAGATATAGACGATCACGGCCATCAGCAGCGCAATCAACAGCCCCACATGGAGCCGCGTGTTGTCAATAAACAGCCCGCCCAGTTCTGCTCGCCACCCTTCCAGTCCCAAATCAGCCGCCGTTTTGTCAAAACCGAGTGCCTGCATCACTGTTTGCAGGCGGGGCAAATCGGCCACCTTGGGCAGCCGCGCCGACTGCGGCACGTTGGTTCCCGCCGCCGCCTGTTCAGGATCCAACATGGGGCCACGCAGCAGGAAATAGGCAATTTGAATGGCAACCTGGTTGAGCATGATGGTGGTGAGGATTTCGTTGACGTTGAGCCGCGCCTTGAGCAGGCCAGGAATGGCACCCCAGAGAAAACCAACGGCCGTTCCGATCAAAATCAGCAGCGGCAGCATCAGCCACGGGGTCAGTGCCTCCCCAAACGCCACACCAAAATACGTTGTCACCAACGCCCCCATAATCAACTGCCCTTCCGCCCCAATGTTAATCACCCCGCCCCGATAAGCAATCACAATACCCAAAGCCACAAACAGCAGCGGAATCGCCTTTACCAGCGTATCGGCCAAGCCGTTTTTGTTGCCAAAGGCACCCACAACCAATGAGCTATAAGCTTCAAAGATATTAACATCTTGTAACCAAAGGATAATGGCACCAACAATCAGTGCGCCAACAACGGCGACTAAGGGGAGCAGTGTGTAGAAGAGTTTACGAGCAGATTTCATACGGTGGTCAATATACAAGGCTACCACTCTGGTAAAATCAGAGTTGTAACGCTTTTCCAGGTTCAAATTGCCATCGCAGGCAACAGAGTGTATCACGTCATCCCGATTATGGCAGCAAAATCGTCCACCTGAATTTTGCCACTTTACCGCAATCGCAGTACAGTGTAGCCACGGTGGTTGGGGTGCCGGATGACGTTTACAAACCATTTCGGCTCATCGTCAAAAAGCGTGCTTGACGAAGACGCTTTGGCACAGGTCATCCCTGCAAATGCGGGGACATTGCGAGTACCAGAATGGATTCCCGCCTTCGCGGGAATGACAGACGAGTTCGTTGTGCTGGTTTGGCACACTATTTGATGAAGAACCACAATTTTATGTCTAATCAGCGATTAGGGATTAGAGATTGGAGATTGGCTACCTTCCAATCTCTAATTTCCAAACCCCAATCTCTGCTTACTGAGGAAAGACAAATGATAGATACTGCTTCCCCTGCCCAACACGGCTTTGCTCCTGACCGCTTGCAGCGGATCAACCGTCTGATGCAACGGTATGTAGACGCTGGCAACTTTGCCGGGATGGTGACACTGGTGGCGCGGCATGGGCAGGTTGTCCATTTTGCCTGCCACGGCCACGCCGATATAGCCACGCAAAAGCCAATGCAGCCTGACACCATCTTCCGCATTTACTCCATGACCAAGCCGATTACCGGCGCGGCACTGATGATTTGTCTGGAGGAAGGGTGGTTTAATGTCACCGACCCGGTAAGCCGCTATCTGCCCGCGTTTGGCGAGGTGAAAGTGTGGGCAGGTGAGGGCAAGCTGGTTGACCCGGTGCGCCCGATCACCATTCAGGATTTGTACCGCCACACTTCCGGGCTGACGTATGGCGGGCTGCACGGCTCGCACCCGGTTTCGCAGATGTATGTGGCGGCCGGGGTGGGGAATCCGCAGCAGAAAACGGCCGTTTTTGCCGACACCATCGCCACCATGCCCCTCCGCTTCCAACCCGGCACCACCTGGCACTACAGCATGGGGATGGACGTACTGGGGCGGCTAATTGAGCTGTTTTCCGGGCAATCATTTGGCACGTTTTTGCAGGAGCGCATTTTTGACCCGCTGGGTATGGTAGATACCAGCTTCCGGCTCGATCCCGCCAAGACAGATCGGCTAGCAACGCTTTACCAGGTTAGCGAAGGCAAGCCACCGCTCAAACCCATTCCCGCCATGATCAACGACTACGGCCCCGATGTCGAGTTTGAAAGCGGCGGCGGCGGGCTGCTCTCCACCATGAGCGACTATTACCGCTTTGCCCAATGCTTGCTCAACGGCGGCACGCTGGACGGGCAACGCATTTTGGGGCGCAAATCAGTGGAATTTATGCGCTCCAACGCCCTGACCCCAGAACAAATGCCGGTGGCGTTTGAAGGTTCAGAACCGTTTGCCGGGTTTGGCTATGGGGTGTGCGTCAAAATTATGCAGGATCCGGCGGCAGGCGGCTGGATGGGGTCGCCAGGGGATTTTGGCTGGGGGGGCTACGCCGAGACGTACCATTTTATTGACCCGGTGGAAGACCTTATTGGCATCACGATGGCACAATGTATTCCGTCTATGCACTACCCGATTCGTAAGGAGTTTAGAACGGCCGTTTACCAAGCCCTCGTCTAAGCCAAACAAGTTTACCCCCTCGCTGCATCATCTTTGTTACCTCAGGCGCAAACCAGTTTACTGTGAGCTTGCGCCCCAACACGCATAATAAGGGTACGTGAAAAAAGCGCAAACAATCTTCCCCCCCTTCACGTACCTGCTTTATCTTTAATTGATGTTCTGTTTTTTTCTGTGAACGGCTGGGTTGTTAACGGCCGTTTACCACCCAAAATAAGGAAGTTGTATGTCTGAAACAAGCCTTGCCCCCCGCTCCTATCGCCTCCTCTGGATCGTTGTCCTCTTCTCCCTCCTTCTCAACGTGCTGCTCCTCATCGGCCTCTTCACCGCCCGCAGCATCGCCGGAGCCGAAGTCGCCAAAGTCGCCACCAGCCTGCGCGACAACCCCATGAGCGACCTCGAAATCCCCGTCAGCATTGACGAATCCCTCCCCATCAACATGAACGTCCCCTTCAAAGACACCTTCAGCGTCACCATCAGCGAAACCATCCCCGTCTCCACCTCCGTCCTCTTTGAAGAAGACATCGCCATCCCCATCCGCGAAACCGTCCGCATAGACCACAACGTCGAGGTCTTTGTCACCATTCCCATCATCAACCAGCGCGTCCCCATTGACATTCCCATCGGAGCCAACATCCCCATTGCGATGGACATCAACGTTCCTGTCAGCTACGAAATCCCCGTCCAAACCGACATCCCCATCAACTTTGTCGTAGATGTTCCCGTCGAAACCGAAGTCCCCATTGACACCGAAGTCCCGGTCAAAATGGACTTCCCCGTCACCGTCCCCATGGAAAACCTCGAAATCAACGCCTTCCTCCAGCAGCTCCAGGCCGGCCTTGAACGCCTCGCCGCCCTGCTCGGTGCCGGTAGCTAAACCCAAAACCCGGAATGGGGAATGCATAACTCTCTACCATTGCCCATTCCCCATTCCCCATTCTCAATTCCCAATTCCCCAATTCCCGCAACTGCCAGAAGGTGGGCAATGGCATCGTTTGCCGCTACAATGTTTTGCGAAACAACACAAACAAAGGCACACAAAACATGAGCAACAGCGAACAAATGATCACCCTGGCTCGCCAACTGGCCGCCGACTTTGCCACGCGAGCCGACGAAGCCGACCGCATCGGCAAACTCCCCGTCGAAGACATCAACGCCCTCAAACAATCGGGCTACCTCGGCATTAGCGTCCCCGCCGAATTTGGCGGCGCGGGGCTATCGCTCCACGACTGCCTGGCCGCCCATTTGGAGCTTTCGCAGGGCAGCACCTCCACAGCGATGGTGGTGGGAATGCAAATGCACGTCTTCGGCCACCAGCGGGAAACACGCAGTTGGCGCGAGGAAACCTATGCCCAGTTTTGCCGCGAGGCGGCGCAGGGGGGCATTTTCAACGCCATTGCCAGCGAGCCAGCCATGGGCAGCCCGTCGCGGGGCGGCTTGCCCGCCTCCACCGCCGGCCGTCACCCCGACGGCGGCTGGGTGGTCAACGGCCACAAAACGTGGTCAACCGGCGGCACCCACCTCACCCACATGCTCGTCCGCGTGGCGGTGGAAGGGGAAACGGGGGACGTACTGGTGCGGCAGGAAATGCCTGGCGTGCGCTGGGAGGACACATGGAGCGATTCGCTTAGCCTGCGGGCCAGCGATAGCCACGATGTGTTTTTTGAAAATGTCCACATCCCCGACGATTATCTAATTGTGCGGGGGGCGGGCAAACCGGCGGCCAACGTCTGGTTTCCGCTGGTCATGTCCACCATCTACCTCGGCGCGGCCATGGCTGCCCGCCACCACGTCATTCGCTACGCCTTGGAGCGGGTTCCCACGGCATTGGGCAAGCCCATTGCCACGCTGCCCAAAATTCAGCGGCAAATTGGGGAGATTGACGTCGCGCTACAGGCGGCGCGGGCGCTGCTGTTTGAGGTGGCAGCAGGGTGGACAGAACGGGATGAGGATCGGCCGGCGATGTCGGCGCGTATTGCGGCGGCGAAAACGGTGGTGACGGAAACGGCCAACAAGGTCACAGACCAGGCACTGCAAATTGCGGGGGGTACGTCTATTACCAAGGCGCTGCCGCTGGAGCGGTTTTTCCGCGATGTGCGGGCGGGGGCGATGCAGCCCCCGGCGGGAGACACGGCACTGGAACTGGTGGGGCGGGCGGCAATTGCGGCAGTGGAGAAAATTGAAGAATAGGGATTGCAGATTGGAGATTTGGGCAATCGCCAGTCTCCATCTTCCCGCTCCTTAAAGTCTGTAGAAACTACTTTTTTGCTTGTGTGCCATCCAGTACAATAGACGGATCTGGATATAACTACTTTAGTACATCGCATGTGCCACGATGATTTGTCGCAGGCAGATATTAACGCCATTGGCAAAAATCGTGGTTTTGACCCTCAGGTTATTGACAATCGAGCCACCCTGGCTAACTTTTACCTTTCCCCCGTTGGCGTGGCAGAGGCGTTTGCAACGCTGACTCCGGCCGAAGTGGCAATGCTGCATTTGCTGCATTGGGCAGGGGAACCTGTTTCGCTGACCTGGTTTGAGCGAGTTTATAACCCGGAACGCAAGACGAATCACTATTACGGCCAGACGTTTACCCAGCGGTATCAGCCAATATTTAAGGAAGTGCGGACGCAGTTGGTACGTAAGGGGGTTTTAGTGATGGCGCAGGTGCCGCATCCTGAGTTGACAAAGATGGAGCAGTGGCGGTTTGCTTTTCCGCAAGCGTTTGCACCCTATTTGCCCCGCCCGCTGCCGGAAATCAAGAAACTGGAGACGCCGGGGGAGGTGCGCCGGGATGTACCGCGCAACAAACTGTTGGCTCTAACGGGGAAAGTGACTCCGCCGCTGCCGGCTTTGCCGCAATATGTGCTGTCGCTGCGTAACGGCCGTATTTTTTCCGGTGACAAACCATTCCGGGCGGCTGATTTGCAAGCGTGGCAGCAAGCAAGCTGGCAGCACGTCATGCCCACGGGGACGGCATATGGCGAACGGCCGTCTGGCAGCAGCGACAAGTTTGTGATGTCGCCCATAAATGCCCTCAACTATGCGTTTGGCTTGCTCTAGCCTGATGAATGGATCGCCCCGCAGCAGCTAGACATCCTGTTGAAAATCTTTTGCTTGTACCAGTTTGACACGGAGGCGTTGTGTCAACTAGGCTGGCAGTGGGGCTATTTGGCGCAGAACGGGGTAAACGGCCGTTTCTACTATCATCTAGCCACCACCGAACCAACCAGCGAGCCGCCCCCACCCGCCGCTTACCTGTCCGCAGCGGATGACAAAACGGTGCGGATCAATTTGCAGATGATCCCCTACGCCGCCCTTGAGCAGTTGAACCAGATTGTTGAGATGCAGATGGATGGTGGGGAATTAACGGCCGTTCCCCATTTCGCCCGCATGGGAGCCGCACCGCCAGAGATGGCAAGTTTGCCTCTCATGAGCTGGCTGCGCGACAACGTTCCCGCCTTTGCCGCAGCGCAAAAAACCATTCAATCCCGCTGGGGTCAGCAAATTGTGCATAACAACCTGCTCATCGCCCACGTCAAGGATTTGCCCTTGCGCGTCAAAATCGAGCAAACCTTGGACTCCTCCGAATTTATTGCCCTCTCCGATGAATACATCGCCTTTTCGCCCCAGGCGTTAACCAAAGTCAAGCGCATTGTCACCCAAATGGGGCTTGTCATTAAAAACGGTTAACTATACGGTGTCATTTCGAGATCCTCCGAGAAATCCCATTGACACAGCTAAATGAATGGGATTTCTCCTCGCAGACTGAGCTTGCCCTGAGGCTGCCGAAGGGTCGAAATGACATGTTTCGGCCGGTAGATGGTCGCTGGTACAAGCCACCAGCCACTATCTACCAACAACCATGACATATGAGATCAGACAATCCATTATTGAAGAAAACAAGAGAGATAGAGCTGGACACCTGCGATGTTGCTCATCTGGATGTCTACAGCAATCCGTACAACTTGCGGCGGGACATTCACGCATTTGTCGCCTATGTGCGTGAGCGGGAGGTGAAACGCGCCCATCACAGCAACCAACTACCCAAAGCCGATGCCCGGCGGCTGGCTAAATTGATGAGCCATCCCGACTGTCTGGAGCAGCTTCAAGGGGATGGCGACTCCTGGTGGATTAACGAGGTGGATTCACTGGCACTGAAGTTAGGCTTTGTTCACTATGATCTGGAAGGTGCTTATGCTGGCTACAGCAGTCACAGCCCCTCTTTTTCCGATAATTACATTAAATTCGATCAGCAGGCGTATGATGCATTTCTGGATTCGCCCTTACAGGCGCAAGAAATGGCATTGTTTAACGTTGCGGTCAATGACAAAAGCTACAATGAATTTTACGCTCGTCATCTGCAAAGCCAGCTGAATAGTTTTTCCACATGGGGGAGCGCGATGGGTGTGATGGCTACCTTTGATGCGCCACAAAAGCGACGTTTTCTTTTTCGCTTGTTGTCCCGGTTAGAAAGCGGAATCTGGTATACGACGCAATCGCTTATTCAATATCTCAAAAAACAACACCCTTATTTTCTCATTCCCCCCGCGTCGCAACTGCCGATGGAAAATATCAGTTGGAACAAGCCCAAACAACGCATGAAGCGGTATGGCAATTTCCGCGAATCTAAACCGGGGGAAGAGTATTATAATCGTGAAGATCCTATCTCTGATGAAGCGGTGGATGGCTTTGAACGGGTAGAAGGGCGATTTATTGAACGCTTTCTGGAAGGGATTCCGCTAACGCTGGGGTATGTGGATGTGGCCTACAAAAAGGGGAAATACAAAGGGATGATGCCGGAGATGGGGATGTTGGAAGCGTTTCGGATAAACGGCCGTTTTCTCCAACTCATGAACGACGACACCCTCCCCAGCAAAGTCACCGTGCTGCCCAACTTTGAAATCCATCTGGAAGCCCCCTTTTACCACCCCAGCCTGATGCACAAGCTGCAGCAATTCGCCACCCCCATCACCGAAGACAAAATCACCATCCTCAAGCTGGACGAACAGCGCGTCAAAGCGGCGTTGGCGGCCGATCACACCCTCGATGTCGTTGCCCTGTTAGGGCAGCTAAGCGACCAGCCCTTGCCACAAAACATCGCTGTGGAGCTGGAAGATTGGGCAGGTCAGGCCGACGCCTTTACCCTGTACGAAGGGTTCGCCCTGCTAGAAGGAAACCCGCAGTTGCCAGAAGCGGCACCCTATATCGTCAAACGCATTACGCCGCAGATACGGCTGGTGCGCCAGCCGCAGCAGTTGTTCGCGGCGTTGGAACAGGCCGAGCGCGTCCCGTTAGCCATCACCCACAAGCCGGATCGCCTAACCCCCTTGCCCGTTAAGGCACGCACTATTTTCCCCCAGGCAGAAGTGGCAAAAGCCAAACCCAAACGCAAGGTCAAGGAGCAGGTGGTGGTGCAGCGGGAAACGCGACTGGTTTTGTATGCCCCAACGGCCGTTTTTTACACCCAACTGCGCGACGAACTGCTCAAACAGGGGTGCATCTTTGAACCCAACCAGGCTAATTTGTCCATCGCCTATAACCAGGGCTATGAACCGCAGGTAGATGCCGCCCTGAAGCTGCTGCGTAAAGATTACGTCATCAAATTTGAGGATAGAACGACATGAGCGGCGGCCCCCTGATCATCCAAAGCGACCATACGCTCATGCTGGAAGTGGTTCACCCGCAGTATGCAGCGGCACGGGATTTTCTGGTGCAGTTTGCCGAGCTGGTCAAATCACCCGAATTTATCCACACCTACCGCGTCACGCCGCTTTCGCTCTGGAATGCGGCCGCGCTGGATATTTCCTTTGCCTTTATTGAAGAAGGGTTGCAATCGTTTGCCCGCTATGGCATACCCACCTCGGTTCTGCTCAACATGCGCGAATGGTATGAGGCGTATGGCTTGCTGGAGCTGCACCCGGCGGGAAACGGCCGTTTACAGCTTGTTGTGGGCGAAACGGCCGTTCTGGAAAAACTCTGGCGCGACAAATCCCTGCAGCCCTATTGGCTCGACCGAAACCAGAACAGCCTCTTCGTTTCCGCCGCCTGGCGCGGCAACCTCAAGCAAGCCCTCATCCAGGTTGGCTACCCCGTCAAGGATTTGTGCGGCTATGTCAGCGGCGACCCGCTGCCGCTGGCTCTGCGCGAGGTAGACACCAGCGGCAAAGCCTTCCACCTGCGCGATTACCAGACAGATGCCGTCGAAGCGTTTTACCGTTCCGGCCGTTCCATCGGCGGCAGCGGCATCATCTGCCTCCCCTGCGGCTCCGGCAAAACCATCATCGGTCTGGGAGCCATCGCCCAAATCGCTGCCCGCACCCTCATCATCACCACCAACAACATCTCCGTGCGCCAATGGCATGAGGAACTGCTGGCGAAAACCCACGTCACTGCCGACCTGATTGGCGAATACACCGGGATGGAGAAAGTGATCAAGCCGATCACCATTACCACCTACCAGATGCTCACCTACCGCCGCTCGCGGGACGAAGCGTTTGAGCATTTGCAACTGTTCACCGACCACAACTGGGGGCTGATTATTTACGACGAGGTGCATATGCTGCCCGCCCCCGTCTTTCGCGCCACGGTGGAGATTCAGGCGCGGCGGCGGCTGGGGCTAACGGCCACGCTGGTGCGCGAAGACGGCCGCGAAGAAGATGTCTTCGCCCTCATCGGCCCCAAGCGGTATGATGTACCCTGGCGGGTGCTGGAAAGCAAGGGGTTTATTGCCGAAGCATACTGCATTGAATACCGCGTCCCCATGTCCAAAGAGCTAGCCATGACCTACGCCTTGGCCGACAAGCGGGCGCAGTTCCGCATTGCCGCCGAAAACCCGGCCAAGACGGAGCTGGTGCGGGAGCTGCTGGAGCTGCATCACGGGGAACACATTTTGGTGATTGGGCAATATATTGACCAGTTGGAGCAGGTGGCGCAGGAGCTGGGTGCGCCCATTATCACCGGCAAAACCCGGCACGCCGAGCGCGAACAGTTGTACGATGCCTTCAAGGCCGGTGAGATTACGGTGCTGGTTGTCTCCAAAGTTGCCAATTTTGCCGTTGATTTGCCCGATGCCAACGTGATGATTCAAATTTCCGGCACCTACGGCTCGCGGCAGGAGGAGGCGCAGCGGCTGGGGCGCATTTTGCGCCCCAAGGAGCAGGCCTCCCATTTCTACACCCTGGTCTCCCACCGCTCGCGGGAGCAGGAGTTTGGTGTCAAGCGGCAAATGTTTCTGGTGGAGCAGGGCTACCGCTACGAGATTCGCTATTTTGATTGAGGCCAGGCGCGGGTTGGCTGGTGGGCAATTCTCAATCCAAACAATAGTTAGTGTCTTTAGTTTTTCGCCACACTAACTAGTCTCCAATCTCCAATCTCCACCTATGGATCTTCCTTCTACAATTGAACCAACGGTGTTGATGCTGCTGCGGCTGCTGTCCCTTGCCAACCTGACGATGGCTCCCTATGCGGTTTGGGTGTCGGATCGGTCGGTCATCAGAAAACAGGACGCAGATTGACCTGATTATCAGGAAAATCAGGCAAATCTGCGTCCTATTGATTGTCACTTATGGCACAAGCTCGATCTCAAACAGCTTCGGCCACCATTTGCCGGTGACAAATAAACGGCCGTTTTCCCCATCCCAGGCAATCCCATTCAACACATCCACCTGCTGCACCCGGTCAGCCACACTTAGCAGCCCCGTCAAATCCACCCAGCCCACCACCGCCCCCGTCGTCGGGTCAATCCGGGCAATCCTGTCTGTTTGCCAAATGTTGGCCCACACCTCCCCGTTGATAAACTCCAGCTCATTCAGCCGCACCACCGGCCCATTGTCGTCAAACACCGCCACCCGCCCCGCTTCGGCCAGCGTCTCTGGATCCCAAAAGTAAAGCGTGTCGCTGCCATCGCTCATAATCAGCTTCTCGCCATCGTGGGTAATCCCCCACCCCTCGGTGGGGTAGCTAAAGCGAGCCAGCTCGGCAAAGCTGGTAGCATCATAAACAAACCCGGTTTGTGACTGCCATGTTAGCTGGATGATTTTGTCCTGCCACAGGGTAATGCCTTCACCAAAAAATTCCCCTGCCAAATCATGCTGCTGCACCACCTCGCCCGTTGTCAACGCCACCCGCCGCAGCGATGACGCACCGCGCTGCCCCGTCCCTTCCAGCAAAATGTCGTCGCCGATGTAGATTAACCCCTGCGTAAAGGCGGCCGGGTCATGGGGATATTCGTTGCGGATGCGATAACCATAAACAGGCAGGCTGGATGGGGGCAGCGGGGTTGCGGCCGGCTGAAGTTGCACTTGAAAGGCGGACTGACTGGGGTAGGCGGTGGGCGGCTCTGGCACCGGGTAAGCGTCTGCTGCGGTGGCGCCCCCAAGGGGAACGGGGGAGGTGGTCATGGGCGGCGTGGGAAAAACGGCCGTTTCTCCCCCACCCGCAGTATCTGCACCCACACACCCCACACACAGAACACTCAGCCCAATCACACATAAAAGTCGAAAAGTTTGCTTCACCATCAATTACAACGTTTCCTGTTTACCATCATATTTTTACAGCCAACCATTGTGGGCAGATCCCGATTGCTTGTCAACCACACCCACAAGCCTGGGAAACAAGTCCTACGGTAGCTCTCATAAATTAGCTTACAATCCCCTCTAAACTTGATAAAACGGCCATTGCAAATACTAAGGAGTCTCGATCATGTTACGTAGCCGCTTTACTCGTGTGATTAGCTTGGTAGTTACCACTATGTTCCTGTCTTTAGCGCTCTCGCTACAAGCATCAGCCCAAGTACCCGTTAACAACTCGCCGCAACCGGAACCACCATCGCCTGTATGGCAGTATGTGGCTGAAACGGCCGTTTCTCCCCGTGGCCCTCTGCACACAGAAATGGTCAGCAGCTATCAAACGGTGGTCGTTGACCAACCCGCCTTACAAACGATTCTAGCCAAAGCACCGCTGGAATTTATCCCACAGGCTGCAAAAACGGCCGTTACCCTCCCCCTTCCCCTGCCAGACGGCACCCTCCTCTCCTTCGCCATCGTCGAATCGCCTATCATGGAGGAAGCGTTGGCCGCCCGCTACCCCAACATCAAAACCTATGCCGGCTACAGCCTCGACAACCCCGCCATTACAATGCGCCTCGACTGGTCACCGGCCGGCCTCAATGCCATCATCCTCGCGCCCGACAGCACCTATTTCGTCCAGCCCTATCAAAGCGGCGATTCCCGGCACCATATTACCTACAACTACGCCGACCGCATTCAACCCACGATGGACGAAGACAACCTGGAAGAATCGCCTGAATTCAAAGCATTCAAGCAAAGAGTCGCCTCTCCACAGGCGGCTCCCTACACAGTAGGCGACACCCTTCGCCTTTATCGCATTGCCGTGGCCGCCACCGGCGAATTTGCCCAAACATATGGGGGCGGCACCGTTTCTGGAACCGTCGCCGCCATTGTAACGCGACTCAACCAGGTCAATGCCGCCTACGAGCGCGATCTGGCTGTGCGCCTTATCCTCATAGCTGAATCTGAGCAAGTCATCTATCTAAATGGTGCCACCGATCCCTATACCAACAACAACCTGGATGCCATGCTCAGTGAAAACCCAACCAACCTGAACAGCGTCATTGGTGCAGATAAATTTGATATAGGCCATGTTTTCGCCGAGAGCGGGGGCGGGGGCAAGGCACAGCTCGGCTCCGTGTGTGGTTCAGGAAAGGCAGTTGGAGCCTCTGGCTCTGGTGCCGACTTCTACATTCTCGCTCATGAGCTAGGTCATCAGTTTGGCGCGGGGCATGTGCAAAACACCAATAATGCCACTTGCAACCGTGCTGCCACTTCTGCCTGGGAACCCGGCTCTGGTGTCACCATCATGAGCTACAATGGGGTCTGCGACTCGCTTGGCCCCAGTACGCAAAACTTCAATGTTGGCTCGTTCCAGCAAATGATGAGTTTTATTGAAGATGGCAACGGCGGCAGTTGTGGCTATGCGCTTGACACCGACAACACAGCTCCCGTTGTTGACGCTGGCTCTACTGGCTTTTCTATTCCAATCAACACCCCCTTTGCCCTGGTTGGCACCGCCACCGATGCCGAAGGGGATACGCTGACTTATAGTTGGGAGCAGCATGACTTGGGGGCGGAAGCGGCCGTGGGGGATCAACCGGCGGGGGAAACGGTGCCGCTGGTACGGGTTGACCCGCCAAAAGAGACAGGGGTGCGGTTTATTCCAAGAACGGCCGTTGTGACGGCCGGCCTCCCCGACCCCGATAACGCCGAGCTGCTGCCCGCCTTCGCCCGCTCCCTCACCTTCCGCCTCCAGGTACGTGACAACCACGCTGGCGTCGGTGGCGTTGCCTACGACGAAATCACCTTCAACGCCGTAAACACCGGAGCCACCTTCCAGGTAACCAGCCCCAACAATGGCACCGAATCCTGGGCAACCGGCGGCAACGAAACTGTTACCTGGAACGTTGCCAACACCAACCAAGCACCCATTAGCTGTTCCCAGGTCAACATTGACCTATCCATTGACGGCGGGCAAAACTACCCCTACAACCTTGCCACCAACACCCCCAACGACGGTTCACACACAATCACCGTCCCCACCATCCCCACCACCCTGTTCGCCCGCGTTCGCGTCGCCTGCTCCGAACTCCCCGACCACTTTTTCTACGACGTTTCCGACAACAACTTCACCTCTGGCACCATCAACACTACCTGCGCCGCCAACGTCGTCACCAACATTTCAGATAGCGGAGCTTGTACGCTGCGCCAACACATAGCCGACGCCACCGCCGGCGACACCATCACCTTTGACCCCGCCATCGCCGGGCAAACTATCCACCTCGCCTCTGAAATCTTCATTGACAAAAATTTGACCATTGACGGTGGCAACAACAACATCACCATCAGCGGCGACACCGATAATAACGGCGACCCCGACACGCGCCTGTTCAATACAACTGCCGGACAAAGCGGCCACCTCATCTTCCGCAATCTGACGCTAACAAAAGGAACCGGCAGCAACGGTGGCCTTATTTCCATCAGCTACTGGCACGACCTCTCTATTTATAACAGCACCCTGCGCGATGGCTACGCCGATAGCTACGGGGGGGCCATTTATAGTCTGCAAGCTACCGTCAACATCTACAACAGCAGTTTTATTAACAACGAAGCTGGCTCCGGCGGTGCCTTACTCATCGCCTACGATACAGCCAACATCTACAATAGCACCTTCTCCGGCAATCGCGCCCGTTTCTGGGACGGGGGTGGTGTTTACGGTGCCTATTGGAGTAGTTCACCCAGCACCATTAACCTTACCAACAGCACCTTCTACAACAATCACGCCGACGATAACGGTGGCGGGGTCTTTATTTCTGGCAGTGCCATCCTCAACATGACCAACACTCTGATCGCCGGCAGCACCAGCGGCGGCGACTGCGTGATTGGTGCCGCACCGACCACCAACACCAACAACTGGGTGGAAGATGGCGGCTGTAGTGCGGCCAACAGCGGCGATCCCCTTGTTGGCTCGCTTGGGTTTAATGGTGGCCCCACGGAAACGCATCCGCTGCTGGCTGGTTCAGGGGCCATCAATAGCGGCAATGCTACAAGCTGTAGCAACGTGAATCTTAACGGCCAAGACCAGCGTGGCTACAGCCATAACGGCACCTGTGATATTGGCGCATTTGAGTACAATGGTACGGAAGCGTATGGCAGCAACGATGCGCCTACTATTGCCAATCAGGCGTTCTCGGTTAATGAAGCCAGCGCCCCCGGTAGTGTGGTTGGCACCATTACCGCCAGCGATAGCGATAATCTGGCGTTTAGCATTGTAGGTGACAATACTAACAATACATTCAGCGTCAACAGCAGCACTGGGCAGCTTGCGGTACAAAGCAACGGCTCATTGACGGCGGGGGCAACATTCAACCTGACGGTTAAGGCTTTGGATGACGGCACGCCCAATCTAGCATCGTTTGCTACGATGACGGTGACGGTGAACGATATTAATCTAGCTCCAACGATTAATGCACAAGCGTTTACCGTCTCTTCGTCTGCTGGTGAAGGGGTGTGGGTAGGAACGGCCGTTTCCACCGACCCCGATAACGACAACCTTACCTTCGCCATCACCGCTGGCAACACCGGCAGTGCCTTCCTCATCAACAGCCTCACCGGCGACATCACCGTTGCCAATCCTGCTGCCCTCTCCAACGCCCCCTTCAGCCTGACCGTCCAGGTTACGGATGATGGCTCACCCACGCAAAATGACACCGCCACCATCACCGTCAGCGTCACCAACTGCCCCACGGCCAGCGTCGTCACCAGCCCAGCCGACAGCGGTCTCTGCACCCTGCGCCAGGCCATTGCCGATGCGACGGCCGGCGATACCATTACCTTTGACACCTCTATTGCTGGTCAAACCATCCGTTTAAACACCGAAATAGGCATTGATAAAAACCTGACCATTGACGGCAGCGGGCAAAACATCACCATTAGCGGCGACGGCAACAACGATGGTACAGGCGACACGCGCATCTTCAACATGGGCAGCGGCCACCTGATTCTGCGCGAGCTAACGCTGACCAAAGGGCGTGTGGACAGTGGTAACGGTGGCTTAATCTCCGTTTCTGCGTTCGACACCCTCTCAATCTATGACAGTACCCTCAGCGATGGGTATGCCTATAGCTACGGCGGTGCCATTTACAACCAACAAGGAACCGTTAACCTGTACAATAGCACCGTGGTCAATAATGAAGCAGGTGGTGGCGGTGGCATCTTTGTCGCCTTTGAAGATGTCAACATCTACAACAGCACCATTTCTGGCAACCGCGCCCGCTGGTGGAACGGCGGCGGCGTAGATGCTGCCAGTTGGAGCAGCGGCGGCATTATTCGGGTTGTCAACAGCACGGTTTACAACAACCAGGCTCCCGGCAGCAACGGTGGTGGCATTCGCAGTGAAGGCAGCTCTGAGCTTCATCTCACCAATGCGCTTATCGGCGGCAGTCCCAGCGGCGGCGACTGCGTGGCTGACAGTGCCCTTGTAACCAATGTTAGCAACTGGGTGCAGGACGGCGGCTGTAGCGCAGGCAGCAGCGGCAACCCAATGGTAACAGCCCTGGCTGATAATGATGGCACAACCCAAACCCATGCCTTGCAATCTGGTTCGGGTGCTATCAACAGTGGAAATGCCGCCGCTTGTGCCACCGCAGAAATTGACAGCCTGGATCAGCGCGACCATATGCGCAATGACAGCCAGTGTGACATTGGCGCGTTTGAGTATGGTACCGTGAGCGCAACGGCCGTTTGGGACGGCGGCGGCACAACCAACAACTGGTCAGAAGCGGCCAACTGGGTTGGTGACGTGGTACCCATCGCGGCCAACAACGTTGTTTTCAACAGCACCAGCAGCAAAGATGCCGTGGTAGATGCCAGCTTTGGCGGCACGGTCAAAAGCCTAACGCTGGCAACAGGCTACACGGGCGAGGTCTTGCTGGCGCGTTCGCTAACTGTTTCAAGTAGCGTTTCAGTCGGCAATGGGGCCACGCTCCATCTAGCAGGGCAAATGTTAACGACGGAAGCATTGGTAGACAATCAGGGGACAATCAAAGATACGCGGTCAGCAACGGCCGTTTCTACCCCCGTCACCTTTGCTACCATCAAAAACGCCGCCAACAACGCCACCCAATACTATGGCCTCATCATCACCCCCACCGGCGGCAGCCTGGGCAACGTCACCGTCGCCATACGTGGCAACCAAAGCCGCTGTACCCTCAGCGGCAGCGACGCAATTATCCATCGCTGCTTCGACATAACACCGGACAACAGCCAGGCCGCTACCATCCGCTTTTACTTTAGCGAGGCCGAACGCAACAAGCAGGCGGCTAACGGGCTTTTGGTATGGCACTTTAACGGCAGCAGTTGGGATGCGGCCGGCAACGCTCTTAGCTACTCTGAACGCGACCTTGTGTGTGTCAATGGCAGCGGCCACGGCTGCTGGGTTGAAGCAACTAGCATCAGCAGCTATTCACCTTTCACCCTGGGCAGTGCTTCCCCACCAACCACCAACATCCTGAACCTCGCTGCCCCCACGCTATCCATTGGCTTTGTCGGCAACACCTTAACCGCCAGTTGGACAGCCGAAGCCAATAGCTGCGGCGAAACCAATGTCTATACCAGCACCAGTTCGCCTTACAGTGGCTTTAGTACCAACGGCAATAACCTAAGCGGTAACAGTTGGAACGCCAGCGGCACCGAAGGCAACCCAGCCATCAACACTTTCTACTATATTCAGGAGCTACATTGCCCTGGTGGCAGCATCTTCCAAACAAACACCGTCGGTGAATTTGACTATCCTATCGTTCCCGGCAGCTAACATCACCCAAGTAAGTGTAGCCGAGGGTGCTATCCCTCGGCTACACATCACCCCCCAAACCACAGCCGCCGCATTTCCTCATTTGTGGCTAACAGATCATCCAGTGTCCCCTGGGCTGAAATACGGCCGTTTTCCAGCACCACAATCCAGTCTGCCCGCCGCAGTGCCACCCGCCGGTGGGAAACCACCAGAAAAGTAGGGAGTGGAGTGTAGGGTGTAGGGTATGATCTCCCCACTCCCCACTCCTCACTCCCCACATCCCCCAATCGTTCCCACAGCGTCCGCTCCGTCTCCACATCCAGCGCACTCGACAAATCATCAAACACCATCAGCTCCGCCTGCCGCACAAACATCCGCGCCGTCGCCGTGCGCTGAATCTGCCCACCCGACAGCTTCACCCCCTTCGGCCCGACCAGCGTATCCAGCCCGTTTTCCAACTCCGCCACGTCCGGCTCCATCACCGCCGCCCAAATCGCCGCCGGAATATCCACCTTCGCCTCATCCAGCCCCAACAGCAAATTTTCGCGCAGCGTGTCACTAAACAGGCGCGGCACCTGGGGCGTGTAGGCACAGCGCGGCGGGGTGAAAAAGCCGGCCGCATCCTCCACCACCTCCCCATTCCAGCGAATCTCACCCGCACCACGCGGCAGCAGCCCTAGCAGCACCCGCAGCAGCGTCGTTTTACCCGACCCCACCCGCCCGGTGACAACCGTAAATGAGCCACGCGGCAGCGTCAAATCCACATCCGCTACGCCGCGCCCTGAATCGGGGTGGATGTAGGTCAGGCCGCACACTTCCAGCTTGTGAAGGTGATCAACGGCCGTTTTTTCCCCATACCCCGCATCTGGCAGCGACCCCGTCAAATGGATGTCGCCATGTTGCACTAACTTCAGCGGTGGCGCGTCCGTCATCAGCCGCGTCATCCGCCCCACCGCCACCCCCGCCTGCTTGTATCGCGCCCACACGTACCCCACAAAGCTGACAAAGCTGGTTAATTCCCCCAGATAGGCCACAAACAGAGCAAAATCCCCCACCGTAAAGCTGCCTGCTGCCAGCAACTGCGCCGCCAACAGCAGCACAATCCCTGCCGCCAAATTGTTGGAGTTGCGAAAAATGGAGCCGAGCAACTCATCAAACAGCCGGTCACGCAGGGCAGCCTGGCGGCGGCGTTCGTTCAGCACCTCAAACTGGTCAATCATTCCTTTTTCGGCCGTTGCCACCTTAATCGCCTGCACCGCATTAAACATTTCGGCAATATAACCCGTCACTGCCCCGCTGGCGCTGCGAAACGCCATCCGGTTCTCCTGAATCCGCTGCGTGGCGGCGTTGGCAACCAGCACAATGACCACCAGCGGAGCCAAGGCTACCAGGGTCACGGTGACGTTAATTGAAAGCATAATCGCCAGAGCCACTATCATAAAGATGGTGTTACCGGTGAGGTCATTCATAAACAGGCCAAACAGCGGCACCTCCCACACATCGCCGCGAAAGCGGCTGATGGCCGCCCCCGGTGATTCCGGCAATGCCTGTGCCCCAGGCTGCGCCAAAATGTGGGAGAGCATGTTTTTGTGCAGCAAGGTGTGGCTGTGGAGCATAAACGGCCGATTCATCCGCAACATCCCCCAAAAACCGCCCACATTGCCCAGCAGAGCCACCGCCAAAAACGCCATCAGCGCCCACAGCCCCCAGTTTACCGGAGCATCGCCCGACAGCAGGTTAAAAAATTCCCGCGTCACCAGCCCCGGCAGCAGCAGTGCCAGCATCCGCGTGCAAAAGGCAACCAGGTTAAACACAAATTGCCACGGCCGAAACCGTATCATTTGCCACGTAAATTTCCACGTTGGCACACCTGTATCATAGGTTGTCTGACTCATTTTTCCTCCGTTTCAATATTTAGCTGGTTGACTTAAGTTACACAGAGAAGCCACAGAGACTCACAGAGAAAAGCAGAGAAAATGATTCTCAAGCCATTGTTTCTCTATGAAAGCAAGATGTTTACGTCAACAGAAACATCTCTTTTTCTCTCTCTGAACCTCCGTGCTACCTCTGTAAACCTCTGTGTCACAAATTGTCTTTATTTGCTGCAAAGTAGCTTGTGTTTAACTGTTTGAGGGCGGTACGCAAACGGCCGTTTTCCACCGCCGCCTTAATCATCTCCGCACACGCCTCAGCCGAATGCTGTTCCGTATCAATTTCAAGGTCGTAAACGGTATGGGCGTGAACCCGGTCAAAAAAGGTCGTCGCCCCACCGGGAAAGCGGTCGCCGCGCTCCACTTCACGCCGCTCAGCCGTTGCCAGCGAGCAGCGCAAACCGACAAACAGGGGATTGTAGGGATGGAGGATGGAAACGGCCGTTTGCAACACCTCCTTATCCCACAACACATCCTCCACAATCACGTTCACCCCTGCGGCCACCAATGTGGCAATCGCTTGGTAAACCCCCGTCAAAATCTGCCGCCCACCAGAGCCAATCTCTGCATCCACCATCCTGCTGTCCTGCACCGTAATCAGCCAGCCGTCAAACGCCATCGGCTGGTCACCATCACGCCAGATAAACAGCTTCGGATGGTAAGCATGTAAAAAATGGTCAGGGCCAGAATGCATGTACGGCTTCTCCAGCAAAGCCTGCAACGCCTTAATCGTCGTTGATTTCCCACCGCTCGATGTCCCATTCAAAATAATCAAATCACCATGTGCCA
>WBZL01001391.1_pt1 | contig 25502 bp, 21 predicted proteins | sample 5204291 | NCBI WGS metagenome assembly WBZL01 (sample SAMN12344345, study PRJNA552823) | activated sludge metagenome | biome: Activated sludge suspended growth; feature: Nitrification reactor; material: Wastewater; isolation source: activated sludge from nitrification reactor of wastewater...
TTTAGACAGCCCCAGCCAGAAAAATGCTAAGGCGTGTGAAAATGCTTGAGATGTGCGCAGAATCCCCAGCGTCAGATGCACGCTTTGTTCGGCGGCTTTGTGCAAGGCATTATCCTTTTTTTGTAGTTTCAAGTTTTCCATTTTAATAAACTTAACCAACTCGACTTGCTCTCAGATATTTTTCCAGATTGTCCATTGATAAACATGTGGAAAATATCATTTGAAGTTTTTCTATTGACAACCCATACGGGAAGAAGAAGCAATTTATAGGTTTTATCAAAAACAAGTACATCATCTTGAAGCATATCAGACTCTAGCATAAATAAACTTCGGTGCACGGCTCTCTTAAAAGCAATATCTCGCATAATTTTATGAGACACGATAGCGGCGTCTTCAAGTGCAATTTGATAATTTTCGGCTTGCCAGCCAGCCAGTATCTCAGGGCGATATTCAAGGATTGATTTCAGGTCAAAAGGAAAAATTGAAGTAATCGAATCGTGTGGCACACTTCGAGCAGCATACACTAACAAATCGTCAATGTCGCATTCAAACCAACTTTTTTCGAGGGGCCACTCTCCTTTGAATATTACCCGCTCTTGTGGTGAGTATGTAACAGGCGGAACACGATACCCTAATGCGCAAAAAATTTGCACAGTTCCATCAAATGTCCAAAAAGGTAGATATATAGACGCAAGCGTAATCTCCTGTGCGTTGATGAGTTGCGAAAGTTTTCTTGTTTGAATGTCCCATTGCTTAGCGATAATTTCTAAAATGTCATTCCTGTGGTATTGAAAGGGCACAATCCCAGCGGGAGAAACAAGGTTAGGAGTGGGAGATTGTGTGGTTATCATGTCCGAATTGCAGAAGGGACACCTTATTGTCATTTGGCTAGAGGGATGAGATGTCTTTGCTCCACAGGCGCTACAAGTGGATTGCGACTCTATAAATGCCCAATTTCCCGAATCACTTTGGAGAACTTCGCTCAGGGAAGATTCAGCCTGTGACGCGCTTTCCAATGTCAAATACTCAATTTTGCCACAGTGCTCGCACTGCATACCTAGAATATCAGGATCAAATCGTTGTTTACCGCCGCAATTTGAACACGTAAATATTACAAGATCAGAGTTTTTCTGGTTTGAAGTGGTTTCTGTTCGATTTAAACGGTCAAGCAGCACACGGGCGGCAAAGGTATCGGGGGCAACTTTTAATGCTTCTTGTAAATATTGCTGCTTTCGTGCAGTTGTTTCAGATACTGTTGCTAACCATAACCAAACACGTGGATTGGAAGGCTCTATTCTTGCAGCAAGGCTCAGTATCTTGAGTGCTTCTTTATATCGCCTCGTACGCGCTGCAATGATGCCTCGACCTAGTATTTCGTAGAAGTCATATATCATATTTCTTTGGTTGCTGATTATATTACCTTGCCGCCGAACTAACTTTTAACCTCGTTTCAACATATCTTCCGTTACCTGATCCAACCGCAGGCTGATCATCTGGCTTGCCGAATCGCGCCCCATCGTAATGCCATAGATCACATCTGCCGCCTGCACCGTGTTGCGGTTATGCGTGATGACGATGAACTGCGTTTCCTTGCTCAACTCCTGCAATAGATCGCGGAACCGCCCCACGTTCGCCTCATCCAGCATCGCGTCCACCTCATCCATGACACAGACCGGGGTAGGCGACACTTTGAGCAACGCAAACACCAGCGCCACCGCCGTCAAACTTCGCTCGCCGCCTGAGAGCAACGCCAGCCCCTGCTCGCGCCGACCCGGCAAACGCGCTTCAATTTCAATTCCTGTTTCAACCAAATTATCGGGGTCGGTCAACGCAAGCCGCGCCGACCCTCCGCCGAACAGACGAGTGAACATGGCGCGGAATTGTTTATCCACCAAATCGAACGTCTTCGCGAACGATTGTTTTGTCAACTCATCGAGTTCCGCCATCACCTGGCGCAAGTCCGTTTCGGCTTTGCGTAAATCCTCCAATTGAGTCTTCATGAACGAATACCGCTCAGACTCAGCGTCGAATTCCTGCTTCGCCTCCGGATTCACCGGACCCAACCGGCGCACGCGCGAACGATTCTGGGTTAACTGCCCCTCCAGGTCGGGAGTAATTTCTGTCACAACCGGCAATTCCTCCACCATACCATCCAGCGGTAACGGCACCGGACCCGAAACATCCTCGGCATACTCGAACATCACCAGACCGAAATCATCGGAGATTTTCTGGCGCAAATTATCGAGCGCTTCCTGCTTCCGCAGATGTTCCAATTGCGCTTGTCCCATCAACCGTTCAGCGGATGCCAGCGCCCTCTGCGCGTTCGCCTCGCCATCTTGCAATCGCGCTTCCTCTTGTTCAGCGGTTTCCAACACCTTCTCGGAAGGCTCGATCTTCACGCGCAACTCCCCGATCTGTATTTGTAATTCGCTTTCACGCTCGCGGAACAAGGTTTTTGAATGTTCCAACTCGCTCAACGAAGTTTCAACATCCGAAGCCCTTGCCGAAATTTCAGCGCGGCGGGCATCGAACCGCTCCACCTCGCTCGAGCGTTCCTCTTTCCTCGCCCGCGCATCTTCCAACGCGCGTTCCACAACCGCAACGCGCGTGCCCCAATACGCCGCCTTCGATTGAGTCTCTGCCAGGTCGGTCTCGGTCAATTGCGCGGCAAGCAATTTCACTTCCTCTTGCGCGCCCGCGGATTGCGCCTCGATATCTGATAACGTTTTCAAGAGAGTATTCTGTGCGGATGCCGCCTCGCCGGCGTCCGCTTCAAGTTGACTTTGTTGCCCCTTCTGCCATTCGAACTGACGACGCGCCGCTTCAGACTCCAACCCAGCCTGATTCTCCAGCGTCTGCGTTTCCTCCAACCTCAGGCGCCACTCGCGCGCCTCGCCCTCGGCTTGACTCATCACCCGCGCGGCATCCTCCATTTGCGCGGAAAGCGAATCGACCTCGCCGTTCAACGACTCGATCTGCGCGCTCAACGCGGCGAGGGCTTCGGTCAACTCTCGCTTTTGGCGAGGCCGCCGTAGGGCGGAGGAAGAAGCGGTCTTCCCGGCAATAATCACCCCATCACCGCGGAAAACTTCCCCTTGTAGTGTCACCACGCGCGCGTGAGTCGGCAAATCGCGGACCATGCGTCGCGCCGACGAGCGGTCGCGCGCGATCAACGTATGACCGAGCATCACCCGCGCCGCCGCCTGCAACTCCTCGCTGACGTTGACAAGCTCAGAAGCGACGCCGATGCAATCGTCATCGCCGGGCTTCGGTAGTATCTCGCGCGCAAGATGTTCGACGGGCAGAAGCACGGCTCGTCCTGCTTCGTCTGCTTCGAGCAGTTGCAGGGCGTCTTCGATCTCGTCGGCGTCCAGCAAAATGGCGTCAAGGGTATCGCCGAGCGCGGCGGAGATCGCGGTTTCGAGGTGCGCGGGCACATCGAGCAACGCGCTCAACGCGCCGCGCGCGCGTTTGAGTTTGAACTGCCGCGCCGCATCGAGCAAAAAGCGCGCGCCTTCGGCATAGCCCGCCAGCGATTGTTCGGCTTGTTCCAACACTTCCATCTGCGTTTTGACGCGCGTATGCTCGGCGAGAGTCCCCGCGCGTTCCTCATTCTTCGCGCGCCGCGCGCCTTCCAACGAATCCACTTTTAACTTACCGCGTTCCACCTTCTCTTGCGCTTCCTTCAACACCGCTTCGGCTTCTTCCCGGTTTTTCCGCGCTTCGGCAAATGTATCGCCAGCTGTCTTGGCATCCGTTTCAGCGGATAGCATGCTCCTGCCTGTTTCCTCCAGCCGCGTTTGCAATGCGTCGACCCGCAGGGTTAATTCATCGAACCGGGCTTGCGATTCAGCGCGCTGGGTTGTCCATTTTTCAATTTGAGCGCGGGCAGATTGGATCTTTTCCTCAAGCGCGGCGCGATCCAGTTGGCGGGTTTGTAATTTTTGTTGCGCGTCTCCGAGTTGTTGTTGCGCCTCGTTGTATTCGGCTTGTAAACGCTCGAACTCGCGCCCGGTTTCTTCGATACGCGCGCGCGCGATCTTTTCTTCATCGCCGGCGCGTTCTTGTTCGGTGAGCATGGAGGTTTGCGACGCGAGCAAGGACCGCCTGCGTTCTTCAAGCACGGCAAGTTCGCGGCTTGCTTCCTCGCGCTGGCTGTGCAATTCAGAGGAGGCGCGATGCCACGTGTTCAACTCCGCCCGCAGACCGACGAACTTTTCACGGAATGCGTTGTACTCATCTTGCGCCTGCTGATGAGCCTCCCGCGCTTCCGTCACGCGCGCCTCCTGCCCTTTAACGGTTTCTTTTGCGGTGGTCAATTCTTGTTGGGCGCGGTGCCAATGATACCCATACCATTCGCGCAAAATAATTTTCAAGTCGGCTTGCGCGCGTGAAAATTCGATGGCGCGTTTTGCCTGTCGTTCAAGGCTCCGCAAGCGCGGCTCCAATTCAGACATGATGTCGAGGACGCGTTCGAGATTGCGTTCCGTATTGTCGAGTCGTTTCAGGGCGTCTTCGCGGCGGACGCGGTACAAGCCCACCCCGGCGGCTTCCTCGAACAAGCGGCGGCGCTCATCGGCTTTCAACGCCAGCGACGCGTCCACGAGTCCCTGCCCTAGAATCGTATACGTCCGCTCCGATAACCCGGAAGCGGCGAGGATTTCATTCAAATCGCGCAGGCGCACTTGTTGATTATTTAATAGGTAATCGTTGTGACCGTCGCGGTAGGCGCGCCGGGTCATGCCGACTTCGGTGAAGTCGAGCGGAAGCCAGTTGGCGGTATTGTCGAATAAGATGTGGGCAGACGCCATGCCGGCGCGGGCGCGGTGTTCCGAACCGTTGAAGATCATATCTTCAGTCTTTTTGCCGCGCAACAACGCGTACGATTGTTCGCCCAATACCCAGCGGAGCGCGTCGGCGATGTTCGATTTGCCCGAGCCGTTCGGTCCGACGATGGCGGTGATCCCGCTCGCGAATTCGAAGGTGGTCTTCGATGCGAATGTTTTGTATCCTTGCAGTTCGAGTGATTTGAGTCTTAGAGGCATTTTGATTTACGATTTTAGATTTACGATTTCAGATTGATGGTCGAGTAGCCCGAATGTTTTTGGAGGGCGTACCGAGACCAGATTTACGATTTACGATTGACGATTGATTGTCTTGCCCATTTGCCCATTTGCTCATTTGCCTATTTGCTCATTTGCTCATTTGCTCATTTGCCTATTTGCTTTTTTGCTGATTTGAACTTTTACATCACTCGATCTCAAGATTTTTCAAGGCATCTTGCGCGGCGGCGTGTTCGGCAGTGTGTTTGCTGGTGCCGTTCCCTCGCCCGGCAACTTGTCCGCCGACCTCAACGTCCACTTCGAATTCCTTGGCATGGTCGGGTCCGCTAGTCGAAATTGTCCGGTACCGAGGCGGGTGTAGTTTCTGCGCCTGCGCCCACTCCTGTAACAAACTTTTTGCGTCGTGGATTTTTGACAAGACCGATTCCCGCACATCTTCCAGCAGGGGATTGACGAACGCCTCCACCGCCCCCAAGCCTGAATCCAGGTAGACGGCGCCGACCACCGCCTCGAACAACGACCCGAGCAAGGCGTCGCGCGAGTGACCGCCGGAGAGGAACTCGCCGCGTCCCAGCCGAAGCGCCGGACCAAGGTTCAGCGTCCGCGCGAATTTCGCCAACTGGTCATTGCGCACAATGGCAGAACGGATTTTAGTCAACTCGCCTTCTGGCATTTCCGGGAAGCGATGATACACCCATGCCCCAACGATAAAGTCGAGCACGGCATCGCCGAGAAATTCCAGCCGTTCGTTATCCGCCGACGAATTTTGATTCTCGTTGACATACGAACGGTGGGTGAGGGCGCGCGTCAGCAGGGATAAATTTGAAAAGGGCAGACCCAGCCTCAGGCTGAGGTCCGAAGCGGATTCAAAATCCCGCGATTCGGGTTTTGAGGTCACAGTCATCTCCCTGGAACTCAGGGGGAGCAAACCTCCTCTCCCGGTGGGAGAGGAACGAGGCGAGGAATTTGCGCTCCGTCAGTTCCAATGTTGGATTGGCGGGCTGAATTTTATCCCGGATTGTTCGGGCTGGCTATGAGACCGTCATATTTTAAGATACAATGCCGCAGTTCCCATGGAGAAAACGCCTTGACCAACGTTAGCGAAGATACCAGGTTTTTACACGCGATTGAGATGGGGTTGGGCGCCATGCAATGGGGCGATCGCGCGGTTTGGCAATATGGGCATGGCTATGGTGTTGAGGATGTGCGGCAGGCTTTCGAGATGGCGATCGAAGAGGGCATCCGCTTTGTAGATACGGCAGAGTTATATGGTAACGGGCTTTCGGAGAGGTTGCTTGGGCGTTTTATCAAAGAGACCGCCCAGCCCGTCTTGATCGCTACAAAATTTTTCCCCTGGCCCTGGCGGTTTACAAAAGGCGCGCTCCCGCGCGCGTTGAAAGGTAGCCTCGCCCGTCTTGGCGTCGACAGCGTGGACTTGTACCAGATCCATTGGCCCAGCCTGACGATGAGCACCGATCTTTTGATGGATGGCTTGGCGGAGTGCGTGAAAAGCGGAATGACCCGCGCGGTCGGCGCGTCAAATTTTGGTCATGCCCGTATGGTGGCGGCGTATTCCGCATTGGCGCGAAACGGCATTCAACTGGCTTCGAATCAAGTGCACTACAGCCTGCTGAACCGCACGATAGAAAAGCGCGGAGTGTTGGCGCGTTGTAAAGAACTGGGTATCCGCCTGATCGCCTACTGTCCGCTTGAGCGCGGTTTATTGGCTGGGAAATATAACGCGGAGAATATGCCGAGCGGTTCTCGCGCGCGGAAGTACAAAGAACTCATCCCCAAAATCCAACCGTTATTGAAATTGATGACGGAAATCGGGCAAGATCACGGGGGCAAATCCTGCGCTCAAGTGGCATTGAACTGGGTGATCTGCAAAGGAGCCCTGCCCATCCCCGGCGCGAAAAACTCCGCGCAAGCCCGGCAGAACGCCGGCGCCCTCGGGTGGCGATTGACCGAAGAGCAAGTTGCCCGCCTCGATTTTGCCAGCCATGCCATCATGGAACCAACAATGACCGCGCATTAATGCGCGGTCATTGTTTTTAATTCGTGTTACACGTTTGCGAACGGTTTGTTATTTCATGCGGGGTTGCAGGAACAGCACGAACACGTAACCAAGTCCGAAGGCGAACTCGACTACGACCACGACCCAGCCGAAATTGCGGATGATGCCATCGGCGGCGACGCCAATGATGGTGACGATCAATGCGAGCACGGTAGCGCCGAGCATGGCAAAACCGAGATTGCGTTGCACGCCTTCATCCGAAGCGTCCTTGGCGAACCAGAGCGCCAAGCCGAGCGCGATCAATGCGGCGCCGAGGAACCGCGCCATGTGCAATTCGGGGACGCGGGTCTCCGTTCCGAACTGGGTCAGGGTTGCCTCAGGCACGAACATCAACCCAGCGCCCAACACAGCCACCACGAGCGCGTTCAAAATAAACAAAATTTTTCCCATATTTCTCTCCTTTGGTATGTAGAATGTTATGCGAACAAAATTACTATACAACACCTTGCACCCAATGGGAAGAAAAATCAAGGCAATTCACCTTACATCATCCTTACACATTGGGCTTGCCCTATTGGGGTTTCTGCCAACCTGACCGCTTCGCGTCTTTCTCCTCGTAGGCCTGGCTTGCCATTCGGAAGCGTTGCCGCGCCTGTAGTACCATCGGCGAGCCAGTTTCCCAAGGTGTACAGTACAATGAGGCTCATCAAACGGTCCTCAAAGGAACAGCATGGTTGAAATCATATCAATCTTTTCATTCGTAATCGGTATCGGCGGCGCGATCTGCGCCACTGTGTTGCCTATCGTGATCCTGGTTGCGGTTGGATACTTTATCTATCGCCGCAGCAAAATGCGAGATACGGCGAAGCAAGCCGCGCAAGATTGGTCCAGCACGATGGGGGTGGTGATCACCTCCACAGTTCAAGTGAAACGCAGTTATAAAAGCCGCTCTGAGATTCCCGTTGTGGTCTATCAATATCAAGTGGACGGAAAGCCGTACACGGGACAAGTGGTCAAAGCGGGCGAACAATTCTTTAGCGTCCGCATCTATGGTGACGCGCAAAAAACGGTTGCCCGCTATCCCGTCGGCGCGCAGGTGATGGTGTATTACAACCCGGCGAATCCCGCCGAATCTGCGTTGGAACGTTAAGTCTGTGCTATAATGCCGCCATTATGAAATATCCGTTTTACTTCGCCAATGACAACGATAATAATGACAATGACGATCTGCTGTATCGTTGGGCGAAGCCTTGCTAGTTGACGGATTGAAAAAGTCGAACTCATCGCCCAACGCAATTGCGAAGGGCGATTTTTTATGTAAACCAAGACCTGACAGGTTTCATTGAGAACTAAGCCCGTCAGAACAATTGCGAATTGGAATGTATTCGATTGATCGAACGTTCGTGAAAACCTGTCAGGTCTTACAATTTCTTGGAGGCGCACTATGTACAGAACTCATACTTGTGGAGAATTAAGAGCCAGCCACGCGGGTCAAACCGTGACGTTGGCGGGCTGGGTGAATCGCCGCCGCGACCATGGCGGGGTGGCATTCTTTGACTTGCGCGACCGCGCTGGCATTATTCAAGTGACCATTAACCCCGATTTGCCAAAAGAAATGCTGGAGCAAGTTGCCAACGTGCGCAACGAGTGGGTGTTGCAGATCGAGGGCGTGGCGCAGAAACGCCCCGAGGGAATGGCAAACCCGAAAATGGAAACGGGTGAGGTGGAGGTCATCGCCAAGAACGTGACCGTGCTGAATCCGTCGAAGACGCCGCCATTCATGGTCAACACCGATAACGACCTGCCCGATGAGAACATGCGCCTCAAGTATCGTTATGTGGACCTGCGCCGCGAGCGATTGACTCGAAATATCGTGTTGCGTCACAAGGTCATCAAGTTCATGCGCGACTATCTCGATGAACAAGGCTTCATCGAAGTTGAAACGCCGATCATGTTCAAAGCGACTCCCGAAGGCGCGCGCGACTATCTCGTGCCGTCTCGTATCTACCCTGGGCAGTTCTATGCTTTGCCTCAGTCGCCGCAACAGTTGAAGCAGTTGCTCATGGTCGCAGGCATGGATAAATATTTCCAGATCGCGCGCTGTTTCCGCGATGAAGACCTGCGCGGCGACCGTCAGCCTGAGTTCACGCAACTCGATCTTGAGATGTCCTATGTTCACCGTGACGATGTGTTGAATCTCGTTGAGGGTTTGTTCACGGCGATGCTCCCCGAAGTTGCGCCGCACAAGAAGTTATATTCCTCGCCGTGGCCCAAGTTTTCATACAAAGAAGTTCTCGAACGCTTCGGCACCGACAAACCCGATCTGCGTTTCGGCATGGAACTGGTTGACGTGAGCGAGGTCTTCGCGAAGAGCGAGTTCAAAGTCTTCCAGTCTGCGTTGAGCGCGGGAGGCGTGGTCAAGTGTATCATCGCGCCGAAGTCGGCTGAGATGTCGCGCAAGGAAGTGGACGCGTTGACCGAGTCGGCGAAGGGGCTGGGGGCGAAGGGACTGGCGACGCTGGCGATCCAAGCCGAAGGTCCGAAGGGAACCGCCGCGAAGTTTGTCACAGAGGCAGAGGTGGAAGAGGTCAAATCCAAAACGGGCGCGAAGGACGGCGATCTTATCCTGTTTGCGGCAGACGCGCGCGCGGTCGTCAACAAAGTGTTGGGCGGGTTGCGAATCATTTTGCGCGATAAACTCGATCTTGCCGATACATCCATGATGGCGTTCGCGTGGGTGGTGGACTTCCCGTTCTTTGCGTGGAATGAGGAAGAAAAGAAATGGGAGTCGGAGCATCATCCGTTCACGATGCCGAAGTTGGAAGATCTGCCCAAGTTCGACACCAACCCTGGCGAAGTGTATTCGGACGCGTATGATATGGTGTGCAACGGCTACGAGACCGCGTCGGGTTCGATCCGTATTCATCGCCGAGATATTCAGATGAAGATGTTCCAGATGCTTGGCTTGAGCGACGAGGAAATTCAGACGAAGTTCGGTCACATGCTGGAGGCGTTCGAGTATGGCGCGCCTCCGCATGGAGGGATGGCTCCAGGCGTTGATCGACTCGTGATGTTACTGGCTGACGAGCCGAACATCCGCGAAGTGATCGCGTTCCCAAAGAATCAAGCGGGGCGCGATGTGATGGCGGACGCGCCGTCGGAAGTTGAGCCGAAGCAGTTGAAAGAATTGCATGTTCAGATCAGGGAATAGAGATTGGAGACTGGAGATTAGAGATTGGTAGCGATGCGGAGAATTAGAGAATTGGAGAATTGATCGGCGATGAACGAGAAGCAACAGATTCAGGTAGATGAAAAGTTAGTGCGAGACATCGCGTCTTTGGCGCGGTTGGATTTGAACGAGGACGAGACGAAGATGTTCGTTTCTCAGTTCAAGGATATTCTCGATTACGTCGGTGTTTTGAATGAAGTGGACACGGAGAATGTCGCGCCTGCGTATTTGTCGTCGGCGAATCAAAGCGTGATGCGCGAGGATGAGGTCGAAGAGTCTGTGCCGACGGAGGAGTTTCTCGCCAATGCTCCGCAGTCGAAAGATGAGTATGTGGTTATTCCGCGCGCGCATGTGGAGCAGTAACAAGTAATTGGTAAGTAGTAATTGGTAATTTTTGTTGCGGAGTTTTGCGTTGGTAACGAACCGTCCACGAATAAAACCACGAATTCACGAATAGAGGCGCGTCAATTCGTTTACATGTGCCCGTCAGGGTATTCGTGAACATTCGTGGATGGTTGTCACTCCGCGAAGAAGGTCTTTGATGAAGCGCAATCTTGTATAACTCGATTTGAAAATTTATGGATTTACACGAATTAACCATCCACGAAACACACGAACTACTTTCCAGTCGAAAGATTTCTTCGGCGGAGTTGACGCGCGCGTATCTTGAACGCATTCAACGACTCGACCCGCAGATCAAATCGTACGTCACGGTTTCTGAAGATGTGGCGTTGGAGCAAGCCAAAAAAGCGGACGAACGCATCAAGTCAGGCGAAGGTTTGACCCCGCTGACGGGAATTCCCTACGCGGCAAAGGATTCGCTTTCGACACGCGGCGTGAACACGACTTGCTCATCAAAAATCCTTGAGAACTATAAACCGTTTTACGACTCGACCGCGATCAAGAAATTACATGCGGCTGGCTCTGTCCTCCTTGGCAAAAACAACATGGATGAGTTCGGAATGGGGTCGTCCACCGAAAACTCTGGCTTCTTCACCACCCGCAACCCGTGGAATTTCGATCACGTCCCTGGCGGTTCGAGCGGAGGGTCAGCGGCGGCGGTCGCGGCGGGACTGGCTCCGTTTGCGCTCGGCGAAGACACGGGCGGATCGGTGCGCATGCCCGCGTCGTTTTGTGGCGTGACGGGACTCAAAACCACCTACGGAAGAGTTTCGCGCTACGGATTGATTCCGCTGGTGTCGTCGTTTGATACGATCGGTCCGATGGCGAGGAGCGCGTATGATGTGGCGCTTGTCCTTGAAGCGATTGCGGGACATGATCCCAAAGACAGCACGTCGCGCGTTGAGTCTGTTCAAAGTTATTCGGCGAGTTTGAAGAACGCGGAAAATTTACGCGGACTTCGCATCGGCATTCCCAAAGAATATTTCGTTGAAGGGCTGGATAAAGAAGTAGACGCTTCCGTTCGAGCCGCGATCAAGCAAATCGAATCGCTTGGCGCGGAAGTCCTTGAAGTGTCGCTTCCGCACACGCAGTATGCGATCCCTGTCTATTATTTGATTCTGTTTGCCGAAGCCAGTTCCAACCTCGCAAAATACGATGGCGTGCGGTTTGGACTGTCGGAGCGCGAGTCTGGCGATTTGATGGATGTCTACTTGAAGACGCGCGAGGCAGGCTTCGGCGCGGAGACCAAACGCCGCATCATGCTTGGCACGTTCGCGCTTTCGGCTGGATATTACGATGCCCACTATTTAAAAGCACAGAAAGTCCGCGCGTTGATTCGGCAGGACTTTCAGAAAGCGTTCGAGACCTGCGACGCGCTCATCACACCTGTCGCGCCGACGACTGCGTTTCGTATCGGCGAGAAGATCAGCAACCCGCTCGATATGTATTTGTCGGATGTGTTCGTGGTCGCTGTCAATCTCGCAGGGATTCCCGCGCTGTCTGTCCCATGCGGCTTTTCGAACGGACTGCCCATCGGGATGCAAGTCATGGGTCCGCATTTGTCGGAGGAGACTCTGCTTCACATTGGACATTTGTATCAATCGCAGACGGATTGGCACACGAAACAGCCCTCACTCTAGCATGTCATGCTGAGCGAAGCGAAGCATCTCTGTCACAACACACGAGACCCTTCGCTGGCGCTCAGGGTGACATGCCAATAGAAATTATGAACTACGAACCCATCATCGGACTTGAAGTCCACGCGGAGTTGCTCACAAAATCGAAAATGTTTTGTGGGTGCGAAGTTGTCGACTCAATCACCGCAAAACCGAATCGGCATATCTGTCCCGTTTGCACGGGTCAGCCTGGCGCGTTGCCTGTGTTGAACAATAAAGCCGTCGAGTTGGCGGTCAAAGTTGGGCTCGCGCTTGGGTGTCAGATCCACACCGAAAGTATTTTCGCGCGCAAGAATTATTTTTATCCCGACCTGCCGAAGGGCTATCAAATCTCGCAATACGACCAGCCGCTGGCAACAGACGGGAAACTGCTCATCGAAACTGAAGCAGGCATAAGGTCGATTCGGATTCGCCGCGTCCACTTGGAAGAGGACACGGGCAAGTTATCCCACGCCGACGCGCGCTCGTTCATTGATTACAACCGAAGCGGAGTCCCACTGCTCGAAATTGTCACCGAGCCCGATCTGCGTTCGTCCGATGAAGCGAAAGCCTACGCGACCGCGTTGCACGCGATCCTGCGTTATCTCGATGTGAATTCGGGCGACATGGAAAAAGGCGTGATCCGTTTTGAGGCGAACGTTTCGGTGCGCGAGGCGGGGAGCGAGCGACTCAACACGCGCACTGAAATAAAAAATCTCAACTCGTTCCGCTCGCTCGCGCAGGGCATCGAATACGAGATCGCGCGGCAGACTGAAATTGTTTCGCGCGGCGGAACCATCGAACAGGAAACGTTGGGCTTCAACGAAACGACGGGCAAGACGTATTCGCAGCGCGGCAAAGAAAGCGCGCATGATTATCGTTACTTCCCCGAGCCTGATTTGCCGCCGCTAATTTTGGATTCGGATTGGATCGATTCGATTCGCGCGACTCTCCCCGAATTGCCCGACGCAAAAACAAAACGCTTCATCTCGGACTTCGGCTTGACTCAGTCCGATGCGCGTTTTCTCACCTCCGAGCTTTCTCTCGCGAACTACTTCGAGCGCGTCGCCGCGAAATCGAACAGTTCAGCGAAAGCCGTCCATTCATGGATCGCGGGCGAGTTCATGCACTACGTCAACGAGACGGGAATCAAAATTGAAGATGTGACTCTGCCGCCCGAATCGTTCGCCAAACTCATTGACATGACGACCGACAAAGTCATCGGCGGCAACTCGGCAAAAATCGTGTTGAGCGAACTCCTAAGAAATGGCGGCGACCCCGAACATATCGTCCAAGAAAAGGGACTCGTCCAAGTCTCCGACGAAAGTTTCATCAAGGAAGCCGTGACGAAAGCGCTGAACGATAACCCCTCCGAAGTGGAAAAATATCTCGCGGGCAAAGAGACTCTCCTGCAATGGTTCGTCGGTCAAGTGGCGCGCGCCACGAAGGGGAAGGCGGACCCGAACGTGACGAGGGAGTTGGTGGTGAAGGGGTTGGAGGGGAGGAGGAAGTAAGTTATCTGTGGTGTAAAATAAAGCCATGGGAATATTTACGCGTAGTGAAATCGAAGAGGGCTTAAAACGACTTGGAGAACTAGCCCAAGCCAGAGGGATTCATATTCAATTGACTCTCGTTGGCGGCGCAGTCATGGTTCTTCAATTCGACGCGCGCTCATCCACGCGGGATATAGACGCGGTTATTCTCGAGCCGCGTGAAGCCCGTCTGGTTCGAGAACTGGCAAAAAGTGTTGCCGAAGAATTCGACTGGACAGAAGATTGGTTGAATGACGGCGCAAAAGGATATTTGGTGGGCATTAGCAATGGACCGATTGTGTTTCAAGCGCCTGGGATAGAAGCGCGAACGCCTTCTTTGGAACAATTGCTCGCGATGAAACTCTCTGCATGGCGCGACGATATTGATGTTTCAGACGCTCGACGGCTTTTGCAGGAAGTTGGAAAGGGTAGAAAAAAAGATGATGTTTGGCAAAGCGTCGAACCTTTTCTCGTAAAGGGCGATGAGTTGACCGCGCAATACGCTTTTTGGGATTTATGGGAGAACTTATATGGAACAGATTGAACAACTTGCCCAAGCCGCGCTTGAACGAGACCATCTCAAATTACGCAGTCTCGTTCAAGACTTGACTCGCTCCAATACGGACTTTAGCGCTCTTCCTCGACCATCCACCACAGACCAGCGCTTATTGACCGTCAGCGCGGCTTTAACAGAATTGCTTGCCCAACGAAGCAATCAACAACCGCCTTCATGGACAAAAGAGATCGGCGCGTTGAAAGAGCCGTTCTTCCTACTCGAATCGGCGGCAACGATGAAGCGCCTGCGAACGCTCTGCGAAACTCAATCTCCTGAACCCATGCGGAAACGTCTGCTCTACGCGCCTCCGCATTTTCTTGCGTTCGCCTAACATCTCACCAAAGTGGAGAAATATCTCGCGGGCAAAGAGACTCTCCTGCAGTGGTTTGTGGGTCAAGTAGCGAGGGCGACCAAGGGCAAGGCAGACCCGAATGTGACGAGGGAGTTGCTGGTGAAGGGGTAGGGGGAGAGGAAGAAGTAGTTCTCCTTTTGTTGTAAAATCAACACACGGTGAGCGCGCTACTTACTAAATGACATCACCTTTTATCTACTTCCTCGAGGAATCATCATGAGAAAAACAAGAACCACTAAAGGGAAAAAGAAGATTGACCCAACGATTATTGTGGCATTAATCACGGTTGTTGGAACTATTGTCGTCACTCTTATATCAGTGTTCGGAAACACACCTCAAGATCACCCTGCTCTTCCAACATCACATTCGACATCTGCAATTGCCATACCCAGCACACCGACTGAAACACCGCACCCACTACCGTCAATGACACCCACAAAGGAACCCGAAATAATTTTTGGACCGCAGAATGGATCTTTAGATGAATCGAATTCCTTTATTTTTCGACCAAACTCTCCTAATCTACAAATTCATAATTTCATATTATCTGTCGTATTTGTTAATCCGAGTAATACAGATACCTGGAGTTATAGTATTTATTTTAGGGATAAAATAGGAATAAACAACAATTATTTGACAATATGTAATTGTGGCACTTGGAGTTTATATTCAACTACTCCTGAAAAAGGACTTACTAAACTCTACGATGGAACTATTAATAACCTTAATCTTTCAAGGGGAGGAACCAATCATATAAGATTGGTTATTGAAGATCTTGTTGTTTCCGTTGTTATAAACGAAGATTCAATAAACGATGATGAGATGATACTTAATTCTGATTTGGGACACGGAGGCTTTGCGATCGCAGCATCCCCCAGAATAGACTATTATGGACTCCAGATACTATCACTGGACGATCGGTAGCCAGAACATGATATCAACTATAGCAAAAGAAGTAACTTTCTAAGACAAAGAGTCTCCTTTTGAGTCTCTTGTCTATTTTTTTGTTTTTCTACCTTCTTTTTCATCTTTTGATCGCCATGCGCCATCATGTCAATGGGGCAACGATTGTCAAAATCAGAATGTGAATCTGACCCGCGTCAATTTCCACGCCATACGCATCCGTGAGGCGGAAACACTTCTTGGAGGTTTCAGCCATCCTGTTTATGTATGCGCCGACAAGGTAGGAGTTTATGCCATCTGCTATAATCGGCGCAACCACTAAATAAAGGATCCCCTACATGGCTGAACAAATCAGCGTTTCGCAAATTTCAAAATATATTGGACAAGAAATAACCATCAAAGGCTGGGTCTACAACCGCACGGACAAGGGCAAGTTATGCTTTTTACTCGTCCGCGATGGCTCGGGCTTTGTGCAATGCGTCGCGTTCAAAGGCGACCTTGAACCCGAAGTGTTCGACAAGGTCATGCGTTTGCCGCAAGAGTCGTCGGTGATCGTCACAGGCGCGGTGCGGGAGGATAAGCGCGCGCCTGGAATCCCTGGCGGATATGAACTCGGCGTGAAGCAGATCGAGATCGTGCAAGAGGCGGGCTTGGATTACCCGATGTCGCTCAAGGATCACGGTCCCGACTTCGCGCTCGATCATCGTCACTTGTGGATACGGATGCAAAGTCAGTGGGCGATACTGAAAGTGCGCAGTACCGTCATGGCGGCGACGCGCGAATGGCTCGACACGAACGGCTTCCTCGAAATGAGCACGCCCATCCTCACTCCCGCCGCCGCCGAAGGGACAACGACTCTCTTCGAGACCGAATACTTCGACGAGGGTAAAGCCTACCTCGCGCAGACGGGTCAACTGTACAACGAAGCCAACATCTTCGCCTTCGGGAAAGTCTACTGCTTCGGTCCCACCTTCCGCGCGGAGAAATCGAAGACGCGTCGTCACCTCACCGAGTTTTGGATGCTCGAACCCGAGATCGCTTTCTGCGACTTGGACGGCTTGATGGACGTGGAAGAGGGACTCATTAAACACATCGTCCAAACTGTGTTGCGCGAGTGCGCCGCCGAATTGAAATTCCTTGAGCGCGATGTGACCAAACTGGAAAACGTCACTGGCACATTCCCGCGCATGTCGTATGACGACGCGGCGAAATATCTCATTGACCTGTACGAAAAAGAAACCGACCCTGAAAAGAAGGAACTTCTCAAATTCGAATGGGGCATGGATTTCGGCGCTCCGCACGAAACCGAGTTGACGAAACTTCACGACAAGCCACTATTTGTCTATGGCTACCCCAGCGCGGTCAAGGCGTTTTACATGGAGCCATGGCCAGGTCGCCCCGAAGTCTGCAAGTCTGTAGATTTGCTCGCGCCCGAAGGCTACGGCGAAATCTGCGGCGGCTCGGAACGCATGTCGAGTCACGACGCGTTGCTGGCGCGAATTCATAAAGAAGGATTACCCGAAGAAGCGTTCAAGTGGTACCTCGAACTTCGCAAGTATGGCTCCGTTCCGCATTCAGGATTCGGTATGGGAGTGGAACGAGTCGTCGCATGGCTGTGCGGAATCGAACACATCCGCGAAGCGATTCCGTTCCCGAGGACGATCAAGAGGGTGTATCCGTAAGAGAGTATTGCTTGAGTCTGTATCCTCGTTTTTTTTTGTACACGGATACTTCGACAGGCTCAGCACAAGTTTCACGGAAAACACGTAGAATTTAAAGTTCTTTTCCGTGAAAATCAGTGAAATCTGTGGCTTCCGTGTCTAAAGAGAATTTGAGAATTGATCTCAGTGATCTCTGTGAACTCTGTGGCTAAGGATATATAATCAACGACAGCACAATAACGAAGTCAATCCAAATCCCTTGCGGAGGAAACCACCGTGACCAAACTGTTTTTTGCGACAGACATTCATGGTTCGGATATTTGCTGGAACAAGTTTTTGAACGCGGGGAAATTTTATGAAGTGGATGTGCTGATCCTTGGGGGCGATATGACCGGAAAAGCGGTCGTGCCGTTTATTCATCAGGGCGGGGAGAATTACAAAGTCACTTTGCTCGAACAGGAATTTCCAATTACCAATGCGGACGAACTCGCCGAAATGAAGAAGCGCGTGCGCAGTCGCGGCTATTATCCGTATTTGACGAATCCCGATGAGATGGCGGAATTGGAAAAGGATCCGAATCGCGTTTCGGAAATTTTCAATGCCGAGGTGTTGAAAGTCGTCCAACAGTGGATGGACATTGCCGAGAAAAAATTGGGCGGCACGGATATGAAAGTCTATTGCTCGCCGGGCAACGACGATATGGATGAAGTGGACGATGTCATCCGCGCGTCGAAGCGGGTATTGTTGGTCGAGGGGCAGGTGACGCAGTTGGATGAACATCACGAGATGATCGCCTCCGGTTGGAGCAACCGAACTCCGTGGGATACGCACCGGGAAGAGGGGGAGGACCAGCTCAAGGTCCGGTATGAAGCGATGATCTCCAAGTTGAAGAATCCGAAGAACGCGGTGTTCAACGTCCACGTGCCGCCGTATCGGTCTGGACTGGACGAGGCTCCCGAACTAGATAAGGATTTGCGTCCCGTGCTGGCGGGTCAGGCTTTGAAGCCGGTCGGTTCGACGGCTCTGCGCGAAGCCATCGAAAAATATGAGCCGCTTCTCGGCTTGCATGGGCACATCCACGAAGGGCGCGGGGCGATGAAAGTGGGCAAGACGTTGTGCATCAACCCCGGCTCGATGTACGAACAGGGGACTCTGTTGGGGGCAATTGTGAAACTGGGCAAGGATAAGATCGAAAATTACGTGCTGACATCAGGATAACTCTCTGTAACTTGCTTCAGCCGCCGTCCTCGGCGGCGTTTGTAAGGGAATTCCTGCGCCGGGACGGCGCAGGGAGCAATATGATTACGTGCTGACATCAGGATAACTCTCGCTCGGGTTTTGTGTTATGTACAGTAGCCGACGGCATGGCAGGTTTCTCCCGCCGGGTACTCGCAAAATGAATTTTGCGGTACGACTCAATTCAATAGAGGAGATGTGAAATGAGCAACTTATTTGTCCGCAAGGCGACCGGCATGGTACGTTCATGGTCGGTCATGGACGCGTTCATCTACGCGTTCTTTTCGATCAATCTGGTGACGTTGGGGTTCTACAGTTTCAGCCAGATGTATTATTTCGGCGGAGGCATGATCCCCGCGTTGCTCATCAGCGCGGCGTTCATCATCTTTGAGGTGATTGTGTACGCCTCATTGATCGCCGTGATGCCCCGCTCGGGCGGCGATTACGTCTGGCAGACGCGCATCTTCGGCGGCGGCATCGGCTTCATCCTCTCCATCACGGGTTGGTGGTTCACGCTTTGGTTGTGGACTCCCATCTACGGCGATATGCTCCGCCAGATCGTGCTAACCCCGTTGCTTGGCGCGTTCGGTTTGCAGTCTGCCGCGGTGTGGTTCGCGGGGCAGGGAAACGCCCTGTTTGTGTGTTCCTTGCTGACCCTCGGGTTTGTGGCGTTGGTTATCTTCCTTGGGATGAAGAACTACGCGCGCGTCCAGAAGTATTCGTTCTACGCGGGCATGCTCGGATTGCTGATCGTCATCGTTTTGCTGTTCACCGGTTCGCCGGATGCGTTCAAAGCGGGACTCGCTTCCAACTCTGCCGCGTACTTTGGCACGCAGGGCGAACTCTACGATGCGACCGCCCAAGCCGGCGTGGACGCGTTCGCTTCAACCCCGTTGACGGGCGGCTCGTTCGGACTCATCATGCTGACTCTCCCGTATCTGGTTTTCTTCAACTTGTGGCCCAACTGGGGCGCGACATTGTATGGTGAAGTGCGTGGCGCGACCGATTACAAACGGAACTTTGCCGGCATGGCTTGGGCGCTTGTCATCACCACCGCGTTGGGAATTGTGTTCTTCCTCGGCGTTGCCAAAACCATCGGCTGGGATTTCTACGTGCAAGCGAACGCCGCTTGGTGGAATTACGCGTGGGGTTACGTAACCGAAGCGCCTCCGCTTCCGGTCTGGCCCAACCCCGCGATGCTGGCGGTCTTCCTCACCGACAATCGCCTCGTTCAGATCGTTGTGCTGTTGTTGATGAGCACCTGGTGGTTCGGCTGGGCAGGGACGTTGTTCCTCTCCTCGACCCGCGTGATCTTCGCCGCCGCGTTTGACCGCCTGCTTCCGGAGAAGGCCGCTGAGTTGAACAAGAACGGCACGCCGGTGAATGCGATGTTGTACATGATCCTGCCGGCCATCGTTGTTGCCGCGTTGTATGCGTATAACGTGGCAGGCTTCCGCTCCATCACGCTTGCCGCTACGCAAGGCATTGCTATTATGTACTTTGGCACAGCCATTGCCGCGATCGTTCTGCCGTATAAGAAGAAAGCGTTGTATGAAGCGTCGCCGATTGCCCAAATGAAAGTGGCTGGCATTCCGCTCATCACCGTTGCGGGCGTGATCTTTGCCGGCTTCCTCGGCTTCCTGTTGGTTGAATGGATGTTCGACCCGTGGTTGAACTCAGGCGGCGAGGGCGCGGGCTTGTATGGAATCAGTTTCAAGAACACCAACTCGATCATTTTCCTCGGCGCGTGTTATGTGTCCGCCGCGGCGATCTACTACGGCTTCAAAGCCCGGCGCAAGGGCGAGGGCATCGACCTCGATAAAGTGCAGGCTGAAATCCCTGCCGAGTAGCCGCTTCAAAATTTCTAGTTCTGACCCTAAAGGATTCCGGATAATCCTTTAGGGTCATTTATTGGTAGAATCGCTTCGTGCCTTTTCAGCCAGACGCCTATATTGAAATGAATCGGTTGATCGCCGCTGCCGGCGAGCAGTCCATCCTTTTGCGCGCGCTTGGCGGGCTGGCAGTGAAGGCGCATCACACAGCGGAACATCCGATATTCACGCGCGATTTTGGCGACCTCGACCTGATCGTTGAGGCGAAGCGGCGCCGCGAGTTTCAAGAATTTATGGAGCAGGCTGGATATTCCCCGCACAAAAAATTTAATTTGCTGAACGGCGACCAGCGGCAGATCTATTTTCACAACGACTCCGAGATGAAGGTGGATGTTTTCGTCGGCACGTTTGTGATGTGTCACAAGATTCCCCTCGAAGACCGCCTCCATCTTCATCCGCTCACAATTCCGCCCGCGGAATTGTTGCTGACGAAAGCGCAGATCGCGGATTTGAATCGCAAGGACGCGCTGGATATCGCTTCGCTTCTTCTCTACGTGGAAACTGGTTCAAGCGACGAGAATTGCATCAACCTTCGGCGTCTTGAGTTGTTGTGCGGCGCCGATTGGGGCTTGTACAAAACTACCGCGATCAACTTGAAGCGTGTCGAAGAAACCGTAAGCGAGGAGTCGCTTGCGCTGGCTGAATCAGAACGAAGTCAGATTAAGAAGCGGATTGGCGAGATCCTGCAGGTGTTCGACTCCATGCCGAAGTCCATCCAATGGAAGATGCGAGATAAAGTCGGCACGCGCGTGCGTTGGTATGAGGAGGTGGAGGAAGTCGCCCGTTAAAGTGGTCTTTACAAATGATTAACCGTGTTTGAATTGTTCAGTATATAATCGAAAACGATGGAGAGCATGTGGCTCTCCACAAGTCAATTTTCCCAAAGGAGAGAGAATGAAGACCAGAAAGAGTTTGTTCAAGCTATTCTCGTTGTTGCTTCTCGCGAGCCTTGCGCTTGCCGCATGCGGACCCGCCGCGACCGAAGCGCCTGCCGCAACGGAACCGCCTGCCGCGACTGAGGCGCCAGCCACCGAAGCGCCCGCAACTGAGGCTCCCGCCGCCGACCCGATGGCGGATTTGATCGCCGCCGCGCAAGCGGAAGGTATGCTCACCACCATCGCGCTCCCGCACGACTGGTGCAATTACGGCGAAGCCATCGAGACCTTCAAGTCGAAATATGGGCTCGAAGTCAACGAATTGAACCCAGACGCCGGCTCCGGCGATGAGATCGAAGCCATCAAAGCGAACAAGGATAACCCCGGTCCGCAGGCTCCCGATGTCATTGACGTTGGTTTTGCGTTCGGTCCTTCCTCCAAGGCTGAGGGACTGATCCAGCCGTACAAAGTTTCCACGTGGGATTCGATCCCTGCCGATGCCAAGGATGCCGAAGGCTACTGGTATGGCGACTATTACGGTGTGTTGTCCTTCCTTGTGAATACCGATGTTCAGCCTGAAGTCCCGCAAGATTGGGCAGACTTGCTCGACCCGAAATATAACGGGCAGGTCGCGCTCTCTGGCGATCCTCGCACCTCCAATCAAGCGATTCAATCCGTCTTTGCGGCTTCCCTCGCCAATGGCGGCTCGCTCGATGACGCTCAGCCTGGTCTCGACTATTTCGCCCAGATGAACTCCGCTGGTAACCTCGTCCCGTTGATCGCCAATAACGGCTTGGTTGCTACCGGTGAAACCGCTGTCCGCATTACGTGGGACTACAACGCCCTCGCCGCTGTCGATTCCTTCGAAGGCAACCCGAAGGCTGAGGTTGTGATTCCCGCTTCCGGTCGTTTCGCCGGCGTGTACGTTCAAGCGATCAGCGCCTACGCTCCGCACCCGAACGCCGCCAAGTTGTGGATGGAATTCCTCTATTCAGATGAAGGTCAGACGATCTGGATGAAGGGTTACTGCCACCCGATCCGCGAACAAGATATGCGCGATCGCGGCGTGATCCCAGCCGACTTGCTTGCCAAGTTGCCTGATGTATCCGGCGCAGTGTTCCCGACCGTTGCTCAGTTGGATGCCGCCAAAGCGCTCATCACCGGAAATTGGGATGCCGCTGTCGGCGCGAACATTCAAGCCGCTCCGTAAGGAAATTTTCTGCACCAAAAACGCGAGACCCTGCCGCACGGCAGGGTCTCGCCCAATTGCACGAAGATTGTTTGAGGACTTCAGACATGGCTCAATCTTCCATAGCCCTTCCGAAAATCAAAGAACCTTCAAATCTCAAAAACTGGCTGGGCGTATCCCCGTTTTTTTTGTTTGCCATCATGTTCATCATCTTCCCTTCGTTGTATCTTGTGGAAGGGAGTTTTTTCAATCAAGAGGGGCAGTTTACGCTGGAAAATTATGCCCTGCTTCTCCAAACCCCGTCAATTGTCAACGCGTATAAGTTGAGTATTCAAATCAGCGCGGCAACCGCCATTGGCGGGGGGATATTTGGGTTCCTGCTTGCGTACTCGATTACGGTGGGCGGTCTGCCGCGACAATTGCGCTCGGCGTTGATCACCTTCTCTGGTGTTGCTTCGAACTTCGCCGGTGTTCCTCTGGCGTTTGCATTTATCGCCACCCTGGGCAGGCGCGGATTTGTCACTCTCATGCTGAAAGACAACTTGAATATTGATTTGTACCAGGCAGGTTTCGACTTGTACACCTTCTGGGGATTAACAGCCATTTACATGTTCTTTCAATTCCCTTTGATGGTGCTGGTGATGGTCCCCGCGCTGGACGGTCTGAAGCGCGAATGGCGCGAAGCCGCTGAGAATCTGGGCGCATCCTACTTCCAATATTGGACGCGGGTTGCCATGCCGATCCTGCTTCCCTCCATCCTCGGTTCCATGATCCTTTTATTTGGCAACGCCTTCGGAGCCTACGCCACCGCCTACGCCTTGACCGGCGGCAGGCTGGGCATCATCACCATACAGATCGGCGCGCAGATCCGCGGAGATGTGTTGCATAACCCCGGCTTGGGCTATGCCATGGCAATGGGGATGGTCATCATTATGGCGGTGTCGCTTCTTGGGTATTCGTGGCTTCAAAAGGTTTCTGAAAGGTGGTTGCGATGAGCGAATCATCTGTTGATGTCTCGATCGGGCGGGGTCGAAAACGCTGGTCGCTATTGCAGATCGGCGGTCGGTTTTGGAGTTGGGTCTGGTTCATCCTCGGCGCGATCTATTTCCTCGTGCCTTTATTCGCCACCTTGCGGCACTCCCTCCGCATGGAGCGGGATGTTCTCGGCTTCAAAGCCTATGAACGCGCCTTTGAAGACCCAAGCTTTCTGGAAACCTTTTTATTGTCCAATGCCCTTGCGGTCGCGACAATTATTTGCAGCGCCATCCTAATCGTTCCGACTGCTTACTGGATTCGATTGCGTGTGCCCCAAGCGCGGCGGATCGCTGAATTCATCACGTTGTTACCGTTCGTCATCCCGGCGATCATCCTCGTGTTCGGCCTCATCCGAACGTATAGCACGCATTTCACCATACCGTTTACCGATATTGAATTGTTCCAGCCCTTAACTACGACGAAATTTGGAACGTACGCGTTGATCACCGCCGGCTACATGGTGCTTGCCATGCCCTACATGTACCGCTCGGTGGACACCGGTATGCGCGTGGTGGACATCCGCACGTTGACCGAAGCCGCGCAAAGTTTGGGCGCAGGGTGGTTTACCATCATCACGCAAGTCATTCTGCCCAATGTTCGCTCGGCGTTATTGAGCGGAGCGTTGCTCACTTTTGCGATCGTCGTTGGCGAGGTGACGTTAGCCTCGTTCCTCGGTGTGGACGCATTCGGTCCATACCTGTTTTTGATCGGTCAGCATAAAGCGTATGAACCTGCCGCGTTGTCGTTTGTCACCTTCCTGATGACCTGGCTTGCCATGGGCATGATCCAATTTGTCACCGGCGGGCAGGGACAAGCCACAGGCGCGCACTAAAGAAATTTGTAGCGGAGAATCCTCATGTCTTATTTGTCTCTCGAAAAAGTGACCAAACAATTTGGCGATGTGGTAGTGGTCGATAAATTCAACCTCGGCATAGAGAAAGGTGAATTCGTCTCGTTCCTCGGTCCCTCAGGCTGTGGAAAGACGACGACGCTACGCATGGTCGCCGGGTTTGAACTCCCAACCTCTGGCAAGATTACACTGGACGGCGTTGATATTACCGACAAAGCCCCGAACCAGCGCAACGTTGGTATGATCTTTCAGGCATACGCGCTCTTCCCGAATATGACTGTCGCGCAAAACATTGGCTTTGGGTTGCGTATTCGCAAGACGAATGCAACTGATGTTCACGCCCGCGTAGATGAAATGCTCAACCTCGTCAACCTCGAGAAGCACGCCAACAAGTATCCCTACCAACTTTCAGGCGGACAGCAGCAACGCGTCTCGCTCGCCCGCGCGCTTGCCATTCGTCCCGAAGTGCTTCTGCTCGACGAGCCTCTTTCCGCGTTGGATGCGAAGATTCGCGTTTCGCTTCGACAGGAGATCCGCGCCATTCAAAAGCGTTTAGGTATCACCGCCATCTTCGTTACACACGATCAGGAAGAAGCGTTATCCATTTCAGATCGAATCGTGGTGATGAACGTCGGCGAGATGGAACAAGTCGGCACGCCGTTTGAGATTTACAACTTCCCAAAAACGCAATTCGTGGCGAACTTCGTCGGCTCGTTGAACAATGCAGATGCCGAAGTGGTTGACCCCGCGAACGGCATCCTTGCGATGGATGGCGTCCACTTCAAGACTGCCGAAGAGGATTTTTCAAGCCGTAGAAAAGGCGACAAGGTCAAAATTTCCGTGCGACCCGAGCGTTTCAGTTTTGCCGTCGAGCCGAAGAAGGATAATGTCATTGATTGCACCATCGAAACCATTACTTTCCTGGGTTCAGTGGTCCGCATCCAAATCAAAATTGGCAACACCAACTTCAACATGGACACGTTCAACAATCCCTTCCTTGAATTGCCCGCCATCGGCGCCAAAGAGCAAGTGATGTGTTCGAAGGAAGCGGTGTT
>WBZL01001392.1_pt1 | contig 25496 bp, 19 predicted proteins | sample 5204291 | NCBI WGS metagenome assembly WBZL01 (sample SAMN12344345, study PRJNA552823) | activated sludge metagenome | biome: Activated sludge suspended growth; feature: Nitrification reactor; material: Wastewater; isolation source: activated sludge from nitrification reactor of wastewater...
TTTGGTCCTAGCCAAGGCATGGGTTCCCGACCTTAGCCATAGCTAAGGGAGGCGGTTCCATAACTTGAGCAAGCGATCCCATCGGGTGAATGTTCAGTGAACATTCAAGCGCGCGAACCGCTTGCGGATGGGAAAGCAGGGGCAAAAGGCCTCCTAGGAAAGTGGACAGTTATTATTTCAGCGGTCCTAAAACCTGGCAAATAATTTTGTTCAAAACATCAGGATTAGTAGATTGCCGGGTAAAATCCGCAATCATGTCCAGGTACCTCCTCCCAATGCTGGCCTTCCTGTTTTTTGCCGCGATCAAAGCGGAAAGCCAGGCCGTTCCTGCCGCTTATTATCAAGAACTGGAATACCGCATGATCGGCCCTTTCCGCGCCGGTCGGACGGTTGGAGCGGTGGGAATTCCCACACAACCCAATGTTTTTTTTATTGGTGTGAACAACGGCGGGGTCTGGAAAACGGACGACTACGGCCGCACCTGGAAGCCCGTTTTTGACCAGGCGCCCACCGGTTCGGTCGGCGATATTGCCGTATCCCCCTCCAACCCCGACGTGATCTACGTGGGTACAGGCGAAGGGCTCCACCGGCCGGACCTGAGTGTCGGGGACGGCGTGTTCAAAACAACGGACGGCGGCAAGACCTGGCAGCACACCGGCCTGTTCGACGTCCAGCAGATCGGCGGGATGGCCATCCACCCGTCCAATCCGGACATCCTCTTTGTAGCCGGGCTCGGCCATCCATACGGCGCCAATGAGGAGCGGGGCGTCTTCCGGACCGTCAACGGAGGCCGCAGTTGGGAAAAGGTCCTGTACATCAACCACAACACCGGCGCCATTCAGGTCGAATTCGACCCCAAAAACCCGAAGATCCTGTTTGCCAGCCTGTGGGAACACCGCGAAGGCCCCTGGGAAAACGCCGCCTTTTCGGGCCCCAACAGCGGGTTGTACAAGTCGACCGATGGCGGAACCAAATGGCGCAAAATCACCAAAGGACTGCCTGGCGAACCGGAAGGACTCGGTCGCATCGGGATCGGGATCGCCCCCGGCAATCCGAAGATCATGTACGCTACCGTAGATGCGAACACCAACGGCGGCATCTACAAAAGCACCGACGGCGGGGAAAGCTGGTCGCAGGTCGCAACCGACCGAAGGCTATGGGGGCGCGGCAGCGATTTCGCCGAGATCAAGGTACATCCCCGGGATGCCAACCGGGTATTCATCGCCAACGTAGCGGCCTACCGCTCCGACGACGGCGGCAAAACCTGGTCCTCCAACAAGGGCGCCCCGGGCGGCGACGACTACCACCGCATCTGGATCAATCCGCTTCAGCCCGATATCATGCTGTACGCCGCCGACCAGGGCGCCACCATCACCGTCAACGGCGGCCGCACCTGGAGCTCGTGGTACAACCAGCCCACAGCGCAGCTTTACCATATCATTGCAGATAACAATTTCCCCTATTGGGTATATGGCGGCCAGCAGGAAAGCGGGGCCATCGGCGTCGCCAGCCGGGGTAACGGCGGCCAGATCTCCTTCCGCGACTGGATGGGGGTCGGATCCGATGAATACGCTTATGTCGCACCTGATCCGCTGAATCCGGACCTGGTGTACGGCGGCCGGGTGGTCCGGTTCAACAAAAAAACGGGACAAACGCAAAATGTCGCTCCGGAAGCCCTCCGGTCGGGCAATTACCGCATGCTGCGCACCATGCCGCTGCTGTTTCACCCCGCCGACCCGCATATGCTGCTGTTCGCCACCAACGTACTCTGGAAGACCACCAACGGCGGCGACGGCTGGGAGATCATCAGCCCTGACCTGACAAATGCACAACCGGACGTGCCCGCCAGTATCGGCGACTTCAGGACCCCGGAGTTGAATACGATGCGCCGTCGCGGCGTCATTTACGCGGTAGGGCCCAGCCCGGTTGATGTCAACACGATCTGGGCCGGTACGGATGACGGGCTTGTGCACATTACCGCAGACGGAGGGGCGAACTGGAAAAACGTCACGCCGGCCGACCTGAGGGCATGGGACAAGGTCTCCCAACTGGACGCCGGTCATTTCGACCGAAAAACCGCCTATATAGCCGTCAACGCCATCCGCCGGGACGACATGCGGCCCCATATCTTCCGGACCCACGACGGCGGCGCTACCTGGCAGGAAGTGGTGAACGGTATGGCGGAAAGCGGCCCGGTGAACGTTGTGCGGGAGGACCCGAAACAACCCGGGTTGTTGTTTGCAGGCACCGAAAGAGAAGTCTATTACTCCATTGACGACGGCGATCACTGGCAATCCCTGCGCAACAACATGCCCGCCAGTTCGATCCGGGATCTGGTCATCCATGAGGACGACCTGGTGATCGGCACCCACGGCCGGTCCATCTGGATCCTGGACAATATCGCCCCGTTGCGGGAAATGGCCGGGGCGCTGGCCGCTTCAAAGGCCTGGTTATTTTCGCCGCCAACAGCCACCCGCGTGCGTTGGAATATGTTTTCGGATACGCCGCTGCCGCCGGAAGAACCCACCGGCCAAAATCCCCCCGACGGCGCCATTCTGGACTATTACCTGCCCAAGGCCGCAGGTGAGGTCACGCTGGAAATCCTGGACGGCACAGGCGCGGTGATCCGGCGTTATTCCAGTAAAGACCAACCCGAAATGATCGATTCCACCCAACTCCCCCACCCCACTTACTGGATCCGGCCCTGGAAAGGACTCCCGGCCGCCGCCGGTCAGCACCGGTTTACCTGGGACCTCAGATACGAACCGCCGAGGGGCGCCGACAGGGATTATTCCATTGCGGCGGTTTACCGGCAAACGCCCAGCGGACCGCACGGGCCGTTTGTTCATCCGGGGCAATTTACCGTCCGCCTGACGGTGGACGGGGAAGTTTCCGAAAAACCCGTCCGGGTGCGGCTGGATCCGCGGGTTGCGATCGGAGAAGCCGACCTTCAAAGGCAAACCGACCTTTCCCTAAGGTGTTATAATGATTACCACCAACTCCAGGAGATCAGGGAATCCCTTGACAAAGCCCTGTCCGGCAACCCGCCGGCAGACCAAAAGGAGGCGTTGCAGAAACTGCGCGGCAACGGCGACCCCGGCGCGCCGGATATCGTATACAGCAGCATCACGGCCCAGGCAGCAGATCGCGAAACGCTGGTCGGGCTGCAACAGAAGTTCCTGTATATGATGGAATTGTTCCAATCGGTGGACGCAGCGCCGACCCGGCAGGCGGCGGACGCCGTGCAGACCCTGGAAAAAACAAAAGCAGCCGTCATAGACCGATGGGAAAAAATCCGGTAGGGGCAACCCTTGTGGTTGCCCTATAAAACCGGGCAACCACAAGGGTTGCCCCGACAGGGTTGCCCCGACAGGGTTGCCCCGACAGGGTTGCCCCGACAGGGTTGCCCCGACAATTCCAAAAAATGAAAAAGAATCTGCCAATTTTCGCGGTCCTCTTCCTGTTTTCCCTCCAGCTTCAGGCCAGGAAAATCGAAGGGATCATCATTTATGAAAAGGACACGCTGAACGTCGTGTTCAACATTCCGGTCAGGTTGATCTTCAATGATCCCGACTTTGAGAAGCTGCAACAGGGCGTCGTCTATTTTGATGCCAGGGGCAAGCGGCAGACCCTGCGGGCTTACCGGGCCCGGGAATTCCGTTTCCGTTTCGGTGATGAGGAAGTCCGCATGGTCGCCGTCAATCGTCCGCAATTGCCGGGATACCGGATCATGCCGGGTGAGGAGCAGATGTTCCTGAAACTGCGGATCGACGGCCCGCTGCGGTTGTTCCAGTATTACCGGCCTGCCGAGGAGCCTGACCGGACGGATAAATACGCCGAGGTCATGCCGCCGGCTTTTTCAGTGGATTTTAATTACTATTACCTTCAGAAGAAAGGCCGGGAGATCAAGTACCCGGAGGGTTTTTCTTTCAAAAATGATATGTCGGACTATTTCAGGGACTGTCCGGGATTATCCCAGCTGCTGGAATCCAAGGAATTGCGGAAAGGCGACCTGGAAACCATCGTCAATTATTACAACACCAATTGCGGGAACTGACCATGCTCTTTCACGAAAAAGACAAACTGCCGATCCTTCATTTCGAACTGCCGTCGCATTGGGAGGAATGGCTCGTTGAAAATCACGAAATCACCGAAAAAGGGATCTGGCTGCGGTTCTATAAAAAAAATTCCGGCGTAGCGACCATTGTCTACGCTCAGGCGCTCGATGTAGCCCTTTGTTACGGTTGGATCGACGCAGTGGCCAATAAATACGATGACCTGTCCTACCTTCAGAAATTTACGCCGCGGCGCAAACGCAGCATCTGGTCGAAAAGGAATATCGAACATGTAGAACGCCTGATCAGCGAAGGCAGGATGCAGCCCGCCGGTCTGCGCCAGATCGAAGCCGCCAAGGCCGACGGGCGGTGGGACCAGGCCTATGATTCACCCGCCAACATGGAGGTCCCTGCCGATTTTCTGGAAGAACTGTCAAAGGATCCGGCCGCCAAGGCCTTTTTTGACACCCTCAACAAGACCAACCTCTACGCCATCGGTTGGCGATTGCAAACGGCCAAAAAGCCGGAAACGCGCGCAAAGCGGATGAAAGCCATTCTGGAAATGCTGTCTAAGGGGGAAAAATTCCATTGAATATTTCCCTTTTGCGGAGCAATCTCCGACTTCGCTACCTGAAATCATAAAGTATTGTTAATTCAGCGATCGGCATTTGCGGATAATTCGGATCTCCCCTAAATTCCGAAAAAAATCAATATGCGGAAGCTGTTATTCTTCTGTCTGATGCTGTCGGCAGGCGGGCGCCTGTTCACACAGCAATCCCATTTCGAAATCAGTCCGTTCAGGCAGATCCAAAGCCCGGTCCGCACCAACAACCCAAACCGCAACCTGAGTCTGAGGATGGATCAGCGCACAGCGGAAGGCGTCCGGTTGACGTTCCGATTTTACGGCGAACCGGCTGAAGGCGAATTCCTCGATCGGGTTCTGCTGGAATCGGGTTCGTTATGGCTATCGCTGAGCGAAGTTTCCGGCAGGTCGGATAGTGTCGAAATCGCGATCCCGGCGCCCTTTTCCGACAATACCCCTTCGGGATCAGGGATTCAGGTCAACCCCGACGGCACGCACTCCATGATATTCAACAACGGGAATATTTCTACTGTGGTCAATCCGGACGGTACACATTCGGTGATGTTCAACAACGGAAATACTGCTACCCAGGTCAACCCCGACGGCACGCATTCGGTAGTGATCAACAACGGGGATATTTCCACTGTGGTCAACCCAGATGGGACGCATTCAGTCATCTTTAATAACGGCAACACCGCTACACAGATTAACCCGGACGGCACACAGACCTTCACGCATTTTACAGAATACGGTTCAACCACCCTCCATCCCGATGGTTCCGTTACGACCGTACAAGGTCAGGATACTTCACTTCCGGGTTTTCACCGACTTCAGGAGGCCATACAGTCGGCCGGCCCTCCTGATCAGATCAGGGGAACTCAATTCACCATTTCCGCTCAACTTACGCCGGAACAACTCGATCAGGTCCTTCAATCGGGGAAGCGGATGACCTTTATCCTGCTGTTCAGTAATGGAGCGCTGCGCATCCCCCTGAGTGCAGGTGAGACCTCCCGGATGAAAAGGAAGCTGTAGATTGCCGTAAAATCAATCCGGCATCAATTTTTCCGGTATGGTTTCTTAGCGGGGGGCCCGGGAAAACCGGCATTTTTACTGTCCACCACAATCACCCAGTCATTCCCCCTTCCGGGTCGTCCGGGCAGATCAAATTCCCAATAATCGGCTTTGTTGATCGTTCCGGTTTTTTGAACCTTACCGGTCCGCGGGTCAAATACCCAGACCATAGCCTGATCGCCGGCAAGCCCGTCGAGGCGGATGCGGACCGTTTCGCCGAGCGGCGAATAGACCACCAAAAAACTCCCGTCGTCAGCAATGGCGCCGCACTGGTAACCGGGGCCTTCCTCCGGGCTGGAAATGAACATGCGCTGATCCGGATGAAGCCGCTGAAACGGCCGCGATTCGAACAACCGGCGCATATAGCCCATTTGCACCGCGCCGGGATGTTGCATGGCATCGTACCAGTAGTACCGGGCATAGGCCAGCATTTCATGGTCGGGGCTGCACATCTGCCAGATGCAGTGGTTACCGTAGGTATGACCGGCAGCGCCGGATAACACCGCCCAGTAAGCCGCCTGCCGGACATCAAAGCCGTTGAAAAAACCCTTGCGGGGGTCCCAGTTTACCGGGTGATCCTCATAACGCGGTTCGCCGTCCACAACGGGTTTGGCCGGTTCGCGGCCGTAGTCCTCGCGGACGAATTTGTAGTTGGGCAGGTCCAGGGCGGCATGCCCCGACTGGATCATGTTGAAATCGAGCCACTTGTCCTCGTGGAAATACCTGGAGGAAGAGTTTTCGCCCCAGGTGTGATAAGTGATCAGGTGATTGCCGCCGTCGCCGGCCCGCAGCCCTTGCGCCATGGCCCGGATAATAGCGTAATGGGCTTCTGTTTCCGGAATACGGTCCCCGCCCAGTATCCAGATCACGGGTTTGTCCTTGTAGCGCTTGCCCAGGAATTCGCCGAAGACGCGGGCATTTTCCGGGGTGAAGATCTCCGGCCCGAACCCCCATTGTTTGTTGAACTTATCCCCCCAGGTGGGCAACATGCCGATGTAGATGCCCAGTTTTTCCGCCTGGTTCACCACTTGATCCACATCCTTGAAATAGGCTTCGTCCGGCCGGGCCGGGTCATTGTCGAACAGCGGAGTATGGCCCTGTGGGTTGGGCTCGGAAAGCCCGTGGAGGTCGGCCAGCACCACAGCCTGAATGACGTTGAACCCTTTGCTGCGCCGGTCTTCCAGGTAACGGCCGGCTTCTGCCAGTGACAAGCGGTGGAACAGCTCCCATGCCGTGTCGCCCAACCAGAAGAAAGGCGTTCCGTCGGCGTGGACAAAATGGCGTCCGTCGGCGCTGACCCGGATCTGCCCATGCGCGAGGTCGACGGATGGTCCTTTGAACAAGGCCCTTTTTTGTCCGGTCGCAATCGAAAGAGAAAGGGCCAGTAAAAGGAAAATCAGATGGGATCTGCGCATCATATCCTCCGGTTATTTCCAGGTAGCCACCTCAATGATCTCACCGGTCGCCTTTTTCTTAAGGATCACTTTCTTGTCGCCGTTGGGCAGGATCTCGTCCTTGATGAACCAATGATCCTGGTCGTATTCCTGGTAAACGGAGGGTTTGGTCACCCCGGTCTTACCCCGCCATACCGGCAGTTGTACGGGCTCCCACAGTTTGGTTTTTGCCGACTTGTAGGCTGCGTCGATAATAGCGTTCACGACGTAGCCGTCGTAGAAGGTTTCGGCGGGTTCCTTACCGGCTTCCAGGGCGTTGAACATGTCGGTGAACATATTGGTGTACCCCAGTTCGTGGGCTTCATCCCCTACCGGGAACTGCCAGCCTGTGGCGGCTTCCGATTTTTCGGCCACGTATCCGCCTTCTCCGGCGCCGGTGGTGAAGACCTCAAAGCCTGTGCGCAGGAACGAATTCACCCAGATGGTGCCTTCGGTGCCCATCACTTCGTCGCGCAGGTCCATGCCGCCGCGGAAGGTCCAGGACACTTCGAACTGGCCGATCGCGCCGTTCTCATATTTCACCAGGCCGATGGCGTGGTCCTCAGCCTCGATCGGCTTCACCTGGGTATCGGCCCAGCACATCACCTCTACCGGGCGAATATCCTTGCCGATGAAATTGCGGGAGATCTCAATGCAATGACAACCCAGATCAAGGATCGCGCCGCCGCCGGCCTTCTGAATGTCCCAGAACCAGTCGGAATGGGGGCCGGGGTGGGTTTCCCGGGATTTGGCCCAAAGCACCCGGCCGATGGCGCCGCGATTGACGCTGTCGAGCGATTTGAGGAATTTCGGCGTGTAGCACAAGTCCTCCAGGTAGCCGGCAAACACCCCTGCTTTTTCGCAGGCCTCGGTCATCCGAAGGGCTTCTTCGGCGTTGCGGCCCAGGGGTTTGGTGCACAAGACCGGCTTTTTATGTTTCACGCAGAGCATGACGGCCTCTTCATGCACATGATTGGGCAGGCCGATGACCACCGCTTCCGTTTCCGGGTGGGCGATGGCTTCTTCCATATTGGTAAAATAATGAGGAACGCCGTAATCTTTTGCAAAACGGACAGCGGTTTCTTCGCGGCGCGCGTAAACGGTGCTGACCCGGTCGCGGCCGCGCTGTCCGTGTAAGGAGTCGGCATAAAAGCGGCCGATAAAGCCGCCGCCCAGGATACATACTTTTGCCATAAGTTTAAGTTGGTTTACGGTTGACGGTAAACGGTTGACGGCAACCGGATCTGCGAATTTAGGACTCTTATTCAAAATTTAAAAGGTACGCGGCCAAATCCGCCAGCTCCTGGTCGCGCAGGCCCATGCCCACGGGGTCGGGCATCAGGGAGCGATCAAGCTTTTCTTTTGTTTGAATATCCGTTGATTTGATGGAATGGATGGCGCCGCCGGCGTCCTTCAGCGTGATCAATTTCCCGTTGTCGCTTTGGATGAAACCGATCAGGCTGTTGCCGTCTTTGGTCTTCACCGAATAGGCTTCAAATCCGAAGACGATCCCGGCTGACGGGTTTATGATGGCGTCCAGCAAGGCGGGTTTATCGAATTTGGTGTGAATTTGGGTCAGGTCGGGACCGATGTCGTTACCGGCATCGCCGTGGCGGTGGCAGGTTGCACAAAAGGAATCGAATATCGTTTTCCCTTTTGCAGGATCGCCTTTCATGCGATTGACAAAATCCAATTTGATGGGAGCGCCGTTCCTGGGAAAGAACTGGCTGGCCAGCAAGCGAACCTGCGGGTCCGGGTTTTTAAAAATCTCGTCGGTCACGGCGGCGGCGATGTCGTCATTCAACCGGTATTCCATTTTGAGGCCGACCAGGAGGTTGCCGCCTGCGGGATCGGGGGCCATTTGCCGGGCAATGCGGATCTTTTCCCCGTCGGGTGTTTGTTTGTCCGTCAATTGCGCCTTCAGCGCCAGCATCTGTTTTAGGTTTTCCGGCAAGTAGCCCGCGGCTTCGGCATTCCAGTCCATCAGCTCGGCCCAATCGTTCGTCTTGCGGAAGTTGAGCCAGTAAACCGCCCTTTGCGCTACCTCCGAAAAGTCGGATTTCGCCAGTTTCAGCATGGACTCCGCAGCCGTTTTATCCCGGATAAATGCCAGGGCGGTGAGCATTTTGGAGCGCTCCGCCGGTTCCAGTGAAGGGTCCGCTGCCAATTCCGATAATTCCGGAACCGCCGTTACGGGGTGGAGCCGCCACAACAAATTGCGTTTTTTCCCACTTTCCAGATTCATCCCCTTCAGCAGTTGATAAACCGCTTCCTCCTTCCGATCAGCCGCCGTACCGATGGCTTCCAGGAGCCAGGGATCAAGACCGTCGTATTGTTGAATCAATGCGATGATCAGATTTTTGCATTGATCAAAGGGTACATCCCGCAGAGCGATCCCGATCTCGCGCGCCAGTGGTGGGTCCGCTTCTTTAACCACCCGGTTGCAAAGGTCCACGATGTCCGTCCCTTGCGAACGCAGGGCCCTGAAAGCGGCCAATCGGGTGTTGTTGTCCCCCTGTTGCAACTGATTCCCCACTTCGGCAAGGCCCTTTTCGCCCAATTGCGCCAATAACCAGACTGCCCTGGCGCGATGATAGGGATTATCGGCCGTCAACAATGCCTTAACAGTGGGTATCGAACCGGCGCCTGCTGAGCGCAGCGCATCAAAACCGGCATACCGGACATTGGGCGCAGGGCTTTTCAGTGCTTCGATCCGGCCGTTTTCGGTGGCCAGGTCGATCCTTGGCGGCGTCAGCTTTTGGCCTTTCGGCGCCAACCGGTATATCCGACCGTAGCCCGCCTCATCCTTCATCACGTGCCCGCCGACGATGGGATCGTACCAGTCAGCGATGAAAATGGAGCCGTCGGTGGAGGCGCATACGTCGGACGGCCGGAACCATTTGGAGGTGTCTTCTCCGGTTTCGTTCCATTCGTATTTCTCACTGGATTCCCGGCCCTGAGAACTGACCAGGTCGTGGCGATCCAATTCAAATCCCGCCCCGTCCGGTTTTGGGTGATAGGCAAAGATGACGTTTCGGCCCGCCTCCGCGCTCAACAGGGTCCCCCTGAATTCAGGGCCGAACGCGTCCCCTTCGTACAGCATTATTCCGGTCGGGGAGCCCGCCCCGGTATTGTCGCAAGCCGGCATCACCCCGGGGTCTTCCTGGTGCCAGGAAGCGGTAAAAATATCCTGCCCGGGGCGTCGGTCGGCCTGCCAGTAGCGGGTGCCGTCGGCGGAGAAATAACCGGCGTTGCCGTTCTCCATGAGAAATGAAGTGCGGCAGGCGATCACCTGGTCGTCATTGTCGTTTTGCCACATATTGCCGTAGGAATCCATGGCGACTTCGTATGAATTGCGGAAGTTGTGGCCGAGGACCTTCAGGCCCTTGCCGTCCATGCCGATGATCAGGGCCATGCCGCCAACCCATATGCGGCCGTCGTCGGAAACCTGATTGCCGTGGTTTTCGGTATTGTAGGGCGTGCCGCCGGTGTAAACGCTGCCCGAGCGCAGGGTCCACCCGGCGCGGTCAGCCACGTGGTGGGGTCCGGCGTTGCCGACATTGAAGAAGAACCGGCCGTCGGGGGATGCGATGCCGGAATGAAGGGAATGGTCGTGGTCCAGGCCGCCGAATCCGGTCAGGAAGATTTCCTTTTTGTCCGGATGGTCGTCGCCGTCCTCATCGGTGTACACGATCAGGCTCGGGGCGGCGCTGACGAATACGCGATTCCCGATGACGGCGATGCCCAGCGGAGAAACCAGGTCCTCGTCTTCGACAAAAATGGTGGATTTGTCTGCTTTTCCGTCCTGGTCGGTATCTTCGAGGATCACGACCCGTTCGCCGTGGTCCCGGTGCAGGCGGTGATCGGGTTTGTTGTTGAAGTCCCGGTAATTGACGGCTTCCGTGACCCAGACCCGCCCGCGGATGTCCACATCCATATTGGTAGGGTTGAAAAACATCGGCGATTCGGCCCAAAGGGTGATCTCCATGTTTTCCGGGCCGTATAGGCCGGATTCGGATGAAAAGCCGGCGGCTTGATCCGTTACCCGATCCTGCCGGCAACCCGCGAATAAAATCAGGGCGGCAATAAAGAATTTCAGGTATTTCATTTCTATTCGGACAGGTTAATTTCTGTTCCAGCCCTCCCCCAGTTCCAGCACACGGTAAGGTGTACTGTAATTTTCACAGGCTGCGATAAAGTTACCGGGGTCTTCCGTATTGAATTCAAACATATGGTAGTGATGAGGGATCACGCATTTTGCGCCGATGACCTTGCCCAACCGGGCCGCTTCATCGGGATTGAGATTGCCGGCTACCCTGCGTTCGGGCTTGTTGCCGTTGATGGGCAAAAAAGCGATATCTACCTGAAATGGGCGCAGGATCGCTTCCAGCCCGTCGAACCAAAGCGTGTCGCCGGAATGATAAACCGCAAAATCGCCGAACCGGGCAACAAACCCCATGAAACGGCATTCCCCTTTTTCATTCCGTTCCAGGTTGTTGTGGGCTGCCGGAATGCCTGTGATGGTAAAACCGTGGTGTTCGCATGAAAGGCCGTCATTGAGCCCGATCGGAAAATCAATGGGGCATTTGAGCCGATCCGCTACAAAATCCCGGTTAGCTTCGGGAATGATGAACCGGATACCTGGATTGGCCTTCAAAACAGGCATTAATGTTTCGGCATCCAGGTGATCGGTATGGTTATGGCTGGACGTAACGATATCGATAAAGTCGAGCTTTTCCGGCGAAATGACGATCTCGCTCATCCTTACGTGCGGCTTGTCGGTATGCCGGTATTTGACCGACAGGGAGTCTGACAAATAGGGATCGAAAAGCAGGTGCTTTCCCTGCCATTTGATCAGAAATCCGCTTTGCCCCAGCCACCAGACCTTGAAGCCGGTTTCGCTGGTGAACGCGCGGATATCGTTCAGGAGCGTTTCGTCTTTTTGTTTTGGTCGGATCAGGGCCATGGAATGTAAGATGTTGATTTGCCGCTTTCGCTCTTTTGGAGCTACGGCCGCCGGAGGTTGATTTGAAAAACGAAGCATTCAAATAAACGAATAAACAATTCCTCAGTTCCTCAGTTCCTCAATTCCTCAATTCCTCAATTCCTCAATTCCTCACCCCCCCTCACCCTCCTCGCCGCGGCACACATATTCGTCAACTTCTGCCGCGATGCCCATCTTGCGGTTTGGGACATTCCGCAATCCGGCGCGACCGCCAATTTTTCAGCCGGCACGTACCGGAGGCATTTCCGAATCCGCTCCTCCACATCTGCAACGGTTTCGATATAATAGCTTTTGACGTCGATCACGCCTACGGCGATGTCCGCTTTTTCAGCAAACCGCTCCAGGAGGTGGACTTCGGCGAAATTCAGGACGGTCATTTCGGTGTGGACCTCATCCACCTTCATATCCAGGAAATCCGGCAACATGGGGGCTATGGTTTTTTTACCCACGGAGCGGCCTTTGAAATTTCCGAAACAAAGGTGCATGGCGATCCGGGTTTTTCCGACGACACGTTCCACTGTCCGGTTGAAGATGTCCACAAACCGGCGGGTATCCTCTTTGTAAGCATAACAGGACATAGAGGGTTCGTCGATGCAGATCTCCTGCGCACCTGCCGCTACCAGTTTTTCCAATTCGCTTGCTACTAAAGGCAAAAGGGCTTCGGTAACTTCCCAGCGGTCTTTATAGATATTCCCCGGCAGCAGGCGGCCGGATAACGTATACGGCCCCGGGATGGAAGCTTTCAGCATTTGTCCTTTCGGCGCCAATCGCTGCAATCGCTGGAATTCTTCCACAACGCCCAGTCCCTTGGGTGCGGCCAGCGGTTCAAAAATGGTGTGTTTGCCGCGTTGGTCGTGGGCCGGCGGGCCAAATTTCCGGGTTTCGGCGTGGTTGGGGCGAATCCCCTCCAGGAATCCGTAAAAGGAGAGGTTGAAATCCAGCCGGGTTTGTTCGCCGTCGGTAATGACATCCAGACCTGCCGTTACCTGATCGTGGATCGCATTGACTACGGCATCTTCGATCATTTCCTCCAGGTCGGCCGGGCCGAATTGATCCAGGTTCTGGGCGGCAAATTCAAGCCAGCCGGGAAACGGCCAGGAGCCTACAACGGTTGTTTTGATGGGTATGGGCTGCATGGATTAATTGATTCGATTGATTCGATTGATTCGATTGATTGGATTGATTCGATTGATTCGATTGATTGGATTGATTCGAGTGATTCGATTATAGCATCCGACGTTTGGTCAGCGAAATCCAAACGATCGGACCAACTGGGTCAATCCGCATAATTGCCGGAGACATAACTTTCGATGCCTACATTCTCGTACAACTTTGCCAGCCTGTGCGCGTGTTCATCGTATGCGGATTCGAATAATTCGGCGGCTTTTTCGGGGCCTGCCACGGCTGCGGCGGTCAGCACTTTCGGGGGTTTTCCGGCCTTGGTCAGCAGCGCGGCCAGTTCGGCCTTGATGCTGTTGATGACCATGCAGGAACCGACCGTTGAACCGGGCGATACCGGCGTATCCAGTCCTTCCACTTTGATCATTGCATCTCCGACGGGTGCTCCGGAATCCAGGACAATGTCGCAAAAATCCTGGAGTTTTTTGCCATCGGGCTGCTTGCTTTTACTCGCTTCGGAATGTTGCCGGGAGATCAGCCCTACCGTTTTGATGCCGGATTCCCTGAATTGTTCCGCCATTTCGATCGGAACCACGTTGCATCCCGAGGAGGAGATCACCAGCGCCGAATCCTGGTCGGACAGGTCGAAATTGCGCAGGATCTGCCGGGCCAGTCCGGGAACGTTTTCGAGGAACATGGCCTGCCGCTGGCCGTTGGCGCCGACCACCAGGTTATGAAAGGTCAGGGACAACTCAACGATGGGGTTGAATCCGGGGAAGGAACCGTACCGGGGCCACATTTCCTCGACCATGATCCGGCTATGTCCGCTGCCGAAAACGTGGACCATCCGCCCGGCAAGTATGGTACCGGCAAACAAACCTGCCGCTGCCTGGATTCGGGATTCCTGCGCAGCGACGGTGGCGATGAGGGTTTGGCATTTATTGAGGTAATCGGCGGTGTAGGACATGGATTGAGGAATTGAGGAATTGAGGAATTGAGGATTTGTTGATTCGGTGATTCGGTGATTGTTGCCTCCGCTTTTTGGGAGCTTCGGCCACCGGAGGTTGAATTGGGGTATATCGGAAAAAAAATCAGGGGGTTATGGATTTCTTCAGGGCGAATGCCGCTGCGCCGATGGCTCCGGACAGTTCGGCGAAATGGGCCCGGCGTATGGCGATCTTGTTGTTCTCCGGTCGGAATCCGTATATGTCAAGAAAAGATTCCAGGGGTTGGAACAGGTCATTGCCAGCCAGGGTGATTCCCCCGGACAAAACTACGATTTCCGGTGAAAAAGCGTTGCTTAAAGAAGCGATTCCGGCCGCCAGTTTCCGGACAGATTCCAGCCAGAGCCAGGTAGCAAATGGATCTCCCGTCCGGTAAGCCTTCAGCAGGTCCATGGTGGAACTAAACTTGCCAAAGGAGCGCCGCCGTATGGAATAATTCCCGATGGCGTATTCCAGGCTGCCCGGGGCGCCCAGCAGGCTGCGCTCGTCGTCGTTGGCGTTGACCGAAAAATGCCCGAAATGGCCGGCCATCTGGAATTGTCCCTGATACAACTCTCCGTTGATGAGCACACCACCCCCGACCCCGGTGCCCAGGGTAAGCAGGAGGACATTCCGGCAACCTTTCGCTGCGCCGAATTCGGCCTCCGCCATCAGGGCGGCATGCGCGTCGTTGAGCACCCAGGTCGGCGCCCCCAGGAAATCGCTCCAGATGAAGTTTTCGAGGCCGGGCAGCCGGTCCGGCATATAGGTGATGGCCGTATTCTCCGCATTGGCCAACCCTGGCGCAGAAAGGCCGATCCGGAAGTCTTTGCCGGAGGCAAAATCCTTTAACCCGTCCGCCAATTCCCGCACTTTTTGCTTCCAGTCTCCGCCCGGTTCGTCATCCGTCGGCAGGATCTGCTGCCGGACCGCCTCCCCGCTTGTGTTCAGCAGCACGCCTTTGATCTGGGTCCCGCCCAGGTCGATGCCTATTGTATGAGGATTTAAGAATTTGTCCATATTAAAAATTTGGAGAATTTTATGGAGGCATCCGGCTTACCAATCCCGCCGCTGCGCTTTGGGCTTAGTAATCCGGGCGTTTCCCGTCCACCGTCCACCGTCTATCGTCCTTCAGGCTTACCAATCCCGCCGCTGCGCTTTGGGCTTAGTAATCCTCCGTCCACCGTCCACCGTCCGAAACGCCCCAGCCGCCGTCCACGTACAGGGTCTGACCGGTCGTAAACCGGGAGGCGTCCGACATAAAATATACAGCTGCACCGTCCAGGTCTTCGGGTTGGCCGTTGCGGCCTCCGTCCAGCGGCTGTTTGGTGCGGATGAACGCCATGATCTCCGGATTTTCGCTTGCACGGGCGGACATGGGCGTTGCCACCAGGGCCGGCGCCAGCAAATTTATTCGGATATTATAAGGAGCGTAATAGGCCGCCACAGACCTGGTAAAACCGATAGCCGCCGATTTGGCTGCGGCGTACGCGTGTGTGGCAAAATACCGAGGCGAAGGGTCATATCCCAAAACGGAGCCCATATTCAGTATGCTGCCGCCGCGGCCGGTTTCCAGGAATTTACGGACGGCGGCCTGGTTGGAGAGCATCAATCCGGTGAGGTTCCACTCCAGGGTCTTGTTCCAGCCATCCAGGGTCAATTCGTGCAGCGGGCCGTCGCCGTATCGCCGTCCGCTGCCGCCGGCAACGTGGTACAAACCGTCGAAAGTCCCAAAAGTGTGTAAACATTGGTCGATTGCCCCTACAGCGGTATCAGGGTCCATGGCATCGCCGGTCACGACCATCCCATTTGAACCAAGCGCCTCCCCGGCTGTCGCGCCGCTTTCCGGGTCCCTGCCGACCACTACGACCTTTGCGCCGTTGCGGACAAAAGCCCGGGCCGCAGAAAACCCCAGACCGGTGGTTCCTCCGATGATGACAATAGATTTGTTGTGGAGCATGTTGGTGAACGAAATCGTGGATTAATCGGTTTGAAAGATTGAGGTGATGGGTAAAGTTAATTCTTTTTTGGTCGAATCGGGGTTGAAAAATTTGACTATAAGCTAAAAAAATCCGTATATTAGCAAACTAAAAGTTGAATACAAATGACTTTAGAAACAAGAAAATATCAATTAATCGAAAGAATTACAGGCATTCAGGATAAATTCTTGATTTCCAAACTAGAAGAAATATTAACAAAAAATTCCGGAGAGAATTCGGATATTTTATCGCAATTGGTCAAGCCATTGGATGAAAATCTTGATATCGATAAACTGATCAAAGAACAAGGGTTTACCGGGATTGACAGAAGCAAATTTGACCGGCTTATTAATGAAATTGACATCCAGGAACCAATTGAGGATCTGTTAAAAATGATATGAAATTCTTACTTGACACTAATATTATACTTGTTTACCTTAAAGATAAATCCACAAGAGATAGAATTGACAATTTATATGACCCATTAGGTTCAAATAACATTCCAATTCTTTCAATTGTAAGTCTTGGAGAGTTGGAATCAATTATGTTAAGGAATAATTGGGGTAAAAGGAAGGTTCAGAAACTAGAAGAATTATTGAATGGTTTCCTAATTGCAGATATTAATTTCAAAGATGTGATTAAAAAATACGCAGAAATAGATGCTTTTAGTCAGGGAAAACTAAAAGACAATCCCTTAAACTTAAGTGCAAGGAATATGGGGAAAAATGACCTTTGGATTGCAGCTACTGCCGCTGTAACCGACTCTAAATTATTAACCACCGACAAAGATTTTGATCATTTGAATGGAAAATATTTAGATTTGGTTCAAATCCAACTAATTAAATAACCTATCCGCTGGACAATACCCCCATCAGCCATAGGGTATACGCCACCATCGGCGTCCAATACTCAGAAATCTGCCAGTCGCCGTTGCCGATAACCGGTTCATCTTCGTGGTTGCCGCCCAAGCCGTTCAATACAGCGCCCGGAATGACCGGCGTGAGCGGGCTGAAAGAACTGCCCGGAAAATGTTTCGGATGGCTGTACCCCACACCTGCAATTGTGGAGCTGTTAAACGGGTTGAAGCCGATGATCCAGTCGAGCTGACGCTGGGCCAGGGCTTTCAGGTTTTGATCGCCTAAAACATCTGCCGCTTTCAACAAGCCGATCCCGTTCGAGGCCAGATTGGCATTGACACCGACCCACCAGTCCAGTTCGGGTTGCATGAAATACCGGTACCAATATTCTCCTGCCCGCCTGCCGCCGCCGGGATCTTCACCGAGGTACAGGCCGAAAGGGACCATGTCGAATGCATTCTTTTCTGCCAGGGTCTCCACATATTGACGGGCATACAGGTCGATCATCGCCTTCCAGGTCGGCACGTCCTGGTGTTTTGGAAAAGCCTTGACCATATCGCACAGCGCTATCAGGGCCTGGCAGCCGTTCCAGATGTTTTTATAGGGTTCTGTATTGCTTTGACCGGTAAAAAAGAACCCTTTCAGGGCTCCCGTGTCGGCTTGCCTTGTGCGCAGGATTTTGGCCTGCATGGCGGCAAAATCCCGGTATAAAGGCCGTTTGGTCGTCTTATACAACTCCAGACTTGCCAGCATAGAAGCGCCAATTTCGCCTGTTTCAAAGGGTACATCGTTCTTCAGACACCAGCTAAAACAATCTTCGGCGGCCTGCAGGCATTGTCCGGCATATTTCCGGTCGGATCTTTTCATAATCCTCGCCGTCATAGCTTCGGCTGTAATGAAATTGAACTGCCCGGTCAGTTCCAATGGATCCGTGCGGATGATCCGGTCGTCCTTTGTGCCGCGGATGAGCATATCGTGGGGCGATCTGCCTGCATTCGGTTTGACCATCTGCAATTCGCCGGTTTCCTCACCGACGATGTTGTCGGTCCAGCGGTTGCTGTCGGAATGTTTTTGCACGTCCCCGCCGATATAGCTCATGATATGTCCGTCGGGCTCCTGCATATGGAGAAAATACCGGTTGCCCCAACGCAGTTCGTCCCGGATTTTAGCCTGATCCCCCACCCCGGCCTCATATGCCTTTGCCAGGCCGATCATGCCGTAAATGGTTGCGCCGACCCATTTGCGCAGGTCGCTGGCGTCGTGCCATCCGCCGCTGACGTCCTGGTGTTTGCCGTTGTCCATCCGGATACCGTCATCCAGATGGCATGGGGAAAGATAGCCGGTAGCGCTTGGGCCGCATCGCTGTCTGGAAAAGTAGCTCACAACCAGATCGATAGCCGGGCGGTAAACAGCCGGGCCGATCTCAAAAGGATAGGATCGCAGGGTATCGCACAGGATATAATAATGGCCCGGCCGGGAAACGGCACTGAAATCACCTCGCGACCAGGTCCCGAAATCACCTGAATACGGAGCCCAATTCCCGGATAAAACAACCTCCTGCGTTTGGATGTCGATTACTTTGAAGGGCGCATCGCATTCGCCTTTGACCAGGCAAACCTTATCCGCGCCGGGCATATAACCGACCTGGTTGACCAGAACATCTACGTTGTAATCGCGGGACAGGCGCTGAGCCTGGAACGGCAGGGAAAGCAAGCATAAGCATACCATCCCCAAAAGCTTGTCCCGGCTACCCATTGATCTGAGGGAACTATTTGACATCGGCCTTCGTTTTATGGATCAAAAATAGCAGTTCAAAATTTATTTCTTAAAACCCATGAAACTGAAAACCATCCCCTATCCCGACTATGAACGCGATCTGCCGCAATCCGGCAACCACATTTTAGCCCAATTGCGCGGCGAGAACATCTTCGTCTATCAGGCTTTCAATCCACAGATTGCCGATTACGCCGTTAAAAACCAGCAATTCGGCGGTCCGCATTATTCGTTTTCCAGAATGTCCTGGATCAAACCGAATTTTCTTTGGATGATGTACAGGGCCGGTTGGGCGTCTAAGTCCGGGCAAGAAAGGATACTCGCCATTGAGATCGGATTGGATAAATTCGAATATATCCTCAGCCAGGCGGTCATTTCGTCCTACCAGCAGGACCAGTATGAAACGAGGGCGTTATGGGCCGATGCCGTGGAAAATTCCGAGGTGCGCCTGCAATGGGATCCCGACCATGACCCGTATGGACAAAAACTGGAAAGGCGGGCTGTTCAGCTGGGCATGAAAGGACAAGTCCTGAAATCCTTTGCCACCGAATGGATCGTTTCAATTGAAGACATCACCGACTTTGTGGCCCGCCAGAAAGTATTTGTTGATTCCAAAGACCTGGTAAACCTGCAGGTAGCCCGGGAACAGGTGGTTCAGACCGGGTTTTCCGCCTAAAATATGGAAAGCCTGGCGCAGTATTCCATCCATTCAAAGGATCGCCCCTGCCTGACAGACATTGACCTGGCGGGAATGGACAATTTGGGAAAACGGGTAAAATCACGATAACATCAGCGCACCAGCACCACATTGCCGGTCATCCGGACCACTTTCCCATCGTACTCCGTCACCTCCAGCAGGTAAACATATACGCCGGCCGTTGCGGGCTTTCCGCCGGCCTTTCCATCCCAACCCTGGCCCTCATCATTGGCGGGGAAATGCTCGCGGCTGAAGACAAGGCCGCCCCAGCGATCGAAGATCTGCAAGGAGCGCACCTCCAGCAGGTCCTCATTGCTGTAAACGGTAAAGCGGTCATTGATCCCATCCAGATCAGGGCTGAAGGCGTTGGGTATGAATACAGGCACCGGCCGCCTGGCGACACCAATGAGGACCTCATCCGAAATGGCACACCCATGAAAATCGAATGCTTCGAGGGAAAGGGTCACGCTTTCCCTGGGTTGAAAACGCACCTGAAAGTCCGGATTCGGAAAGTAGTCCTCCGGCGACCAGGTAAAGGAAGCGACCTGAAAATTGGTCACCGGTTGCAAATAGACGATCTCGCCTTGTTCTATGAATTGGTTGGGGCCGAGGTCAAGGGTTAATGGAGCCGGTTCGGTCAATTCCAGGTTATAATCCGCCTCGCAACCTTTGGCGTCCCGGATTTTTACCGGGTAATTGCCGGGCGCCAATCCGCCGGCCGTAAAGGGGAGGTTTGGTATTTGACCGATATCGGTTCCATTCAGAAGAAGAGAAAACGGGCCCGTCCCACCTGATACCGATAATACAGTGATGGCGCCGTCAGCCGCTCCGAAACAAACCGGGTCGGTTCCGTCAATTTCGGCGACGATTTCAGCCGGTTCGGCAATCGATGCATTACCGCTGACCGCACAACCGGCGGCATCCGTGACCGTAACGTCGTATGGGCCCTTTTCAAGGCCCGAGAGGTCCTTGGTCAGGGCGCCGTTGCTCCATTGGAAAACATACGGCGGCTTACCCCCGTAGATATTCAGTCCGACGGCGCCGTCTCCGGTTCCGAAGCAGGAAATGTCCCGTACCTCGAATTCCAGCAGGAAGGGGCAGTCCGGATAGCCGATCTCAAACTGACAGGCAATGGAGCACCCAAGGTCATCCGTGGCGGTAATGGTGTATTGTCCGGCCGTCAACCCTGTGAGGAGTTCATGTCCGCCGGAAAAGTCGAAATTTGACGGAACCGGGCCTGACACATCCACGACGTACGGCGGCGATCCGCCGGCCAATTCAAACTGCGCCTTACCCTCGCTTCCCCCCAGGGTGCTCACCGGCGCTACGGCGCTGCAGATCAGGTCGATGGCAGGGGGATCATTCAGGGTCACTGAAGCCGTTCCGTTGCAACCTATCGCATCGGTCACGGTCACTGAATACGTTCCCGCCGCCAGATTCTGTAATTGTTCAGCCGTAGAGCCGTTGCTCCACTGAACGGAAAAGGGCGCCTTACCCCCGGTGATGGACAGCGAAACGGCGCCGTTCAGGTCTCCCTTGCAGGCAATCTCCTGGTCAACATCCGGTTGGGGCTTGGGCGGTGTAACGATATTCAGGTAGATCGGAACGGGGTCCGGAGAACAGGCGCCGGATCCCGGTTGAGCATATACTACGGTCGTGCCGGTGGAGAAGGCGGCAGGATTGGGCACGGGGGTCGTCCCTTGCGCATCCAGGTACCAGGAGATCCCGGTAACCGGCCCGTTGACGATATCGGGTTCAACGGCGACCAGGTTGAACGTGAATTGTCCGTTGCCCGGGTCGCAAACCTCCAATGCGGTCGATTCGATGAACCCGTTACCCGGGAGTATCTGCACTTCCATGGGAATGCCGCCCGGACTGAGGTTATCCAGGTCGGCATCGAACCCGCAGGCGGAATAATTCCGTATTTGGGTAATGGTGTTCACCGTATTCAGGAAGGCCTCCACCCCGAAAGAGCCGTTAGTTTGGATATAGGAAAACCCCCAGACAAGATAGGAGCCGGGATCGAGTACGGACCAGTCGAAATCGCCGGAAGTATTGAAGGTTTCGATATCGTAATTCGGCGGATTGTTGCGGGTCAGGATATAGGCATATTCAAAGTTGAAGCCGGCCGCATCGGGTGCAAATTCATCGGGTTGGGAATAGTCATGACCGAAGGCATTCAGGTCGGTACCGTAACATATCCTGATCGGAATGCCGCCGCTCTCCACTTCGGCGGGCAGGGCAATATCGCCGGCGTCGGTGTCCTTGCAATCGGGGATCTGGCCGGTGGAGGGTACGGCGCCGGTTTTCAAAGCGGTGATAAAATTCGCATTCTGGGGGTTGTTGGCCGCTCCGGGACTTTCATTGGATGAACTGGGGAGGCTGGCAAAATTATCGGGGTCATCCCAGTTGTTGTCGACGGTATGCCGAAACAGGATCACGCGGCCGTTCTGGCTGTTGGGGTCCGTGATCTTAACCGGAGAGCCGCTGACTTCAGGCACTACCAGGATGCCGCCCCAGTAAACAGCGTGCACCAGGGTCTCGCAGCGGTCGCGGATCTGCACCATGTCGCCTTCATTCCGCAGGCCGACCTGCCAGCCTTCCGGTTGAGCGCTCGGATTGGCGCAGGGGCAGTAGTTGGGCGAAGAGGAGGAAGGATTGCTGCCGCAGGCGTCCAGGCAGTTGTCGGTATGGGGAATGATGTAGACGCCGTCGGCCGGATTGTTATCCTGGGGATCGTCGGGGGGCAGTTTGGGGTTGCGGTCGAATGCGTTATACACGACGATGATCGACCCCGGCGGAACAGCCTGGTAGCAATCGCCGAAAACGAGGTGGCCGGTAGCGTTTCCCTGGCCGGAACCCGGATAATTGTTATCGTCGAGGATCCACCCGCTGATATCCACTGGGGTGGTCGGAGCCCCCGGAGCGCCGGTTACCAGGAGCTCAATGTATTCCTCTCCGCCGCCGGTCCCGTTGGAAACTTCGTTGATGAGCAGGCCGCCCCGTTCGGCAAGGTAAGGTGCTATGCCGGTGTATTGTGCGTAAATTGAGCAAATGGAGAGCAGCGAGGCGGCAATTACCGCCCAAACCTGAGCCTGAACTTTTTTCCACATAAATTGATCAGCATTTGAGCTCAGTTATCTCGTCCTTTCCTGCAAGACAAAAATAGGGATAATGCCCGGAAAACGGGGAATTATCCGGAACAGGGATCAATACCCTGCACTGCCGTGGGGTTATTCGATAAAGCTCAGGTCCTTGGTGTAAATGCCGTTCACCAGGGAGTCAATGCCGCTTGATGCAAGGGTGATCCCTTCGATATCCAGTTTTGACCTGGAGGCGAAAATCCCCAATCCCTCGGAAATATTTGAAAAGACCGGCAATTGATTGGAGCTCGTAATCCCTCCGTTAGCCTGGCCAATACGCTGGAGGTCCACGAAATCCTGACCGGCAGCGGTAATGTGAAAATCGAGCGATTCGAATCGGCGGGCGCCGTTGGCAATGGGGTTGAGGGCGCCTGCAACGAAAAGGAAAAATTCTTCCGATTTAAAACTGAAATTGACCTGATTGGAACCTCCGTCGCGGCTAAAACTCCGGCTCATAATCCATTCCGCCTCTTTTTCAAGGAATTGGGTCGGATTATCCGGATCAGATTCCAGGTAATGCATGGTAGCTCTGACATCGAATAAAACGGCATTTTCGTCCGCCTTCCATGAAATTCGCCGGGTGCTGATATAATCGCCCAGGAAGAATACGGGCGGCGGGGCGTTGGTCACCGGCGTCAGTTCACCGACCATGGTGGTTGAGGAAGTCACAAGCGGCAACTGGTCGCCCCGGTTGATCGTCAGTTCGACTTCATCGCCGCCTTTGAGCTGCAGGTCGGCGTATTTCACCTTATACAGGATATTGGGCGTTTCGGCGAATGGCCCCGGGTCGCGGGGATACCCTTCAAGGCTTCCGTCTACCCGTTGGAGGGTCACGGTCTTTCCCGTCCGTTTATTTTCCATCTGGATGACAACCGACGGGTTGTAATACAGCGAATCGGGTATCCGGGCGATCTGTTCCGCATTGCCGCCGGGTTCCAGGAAAGCTTTTTCCACCCGGACATAATGCGCGGTGTCATCCACTGAAATAAGCCCGTAAACAATCGGTATATCCTTCCACTCGCCTTCCAGCACAAAATCCGTGGAACAGGAAAACAGGAGGAACGCGAAAAACAGGGTTGTCAACAAATATCGCATCACGGCTGAATTAGGGCGGCAAAGGTAAGGTTTTTTGTCATTTGGTTGAATGCAGGCTGTCTGTATGACAGAGGGATGACGTTATTTTACAATCGGATCAATCATAAAATTGAAACGATTCTTGGAATGATTCGATTGAGCCGATTGGACTGACCAACCAACGGACGCTAAAATTCGAACCAATCGAATCAATCGAATCAATCGAATCAATCGATCCAATCCAACCAATGACTATATTTGTAACATTCTTCACCACCCTGTAAAACTACCTGTCATGAATGAGCTCAACAGAAGACAATGGCTGCGCACTGCCGGATTAGCGGGCGCGCTGGCTACATTAGGCGGTTTCCGCAACGTAGAAATCCCGGGTGAAAGCCGGCCGGCGGCATTGGTCAACGGGGCTGCCCGGATGAACTTCAACGAAAATCCGTACGGCCCTTCCAAAAAGGTCCGGCAGGCCATGATCGATCATTTTGATGAGGTCTGCAGATATCCGTTTTCATTCCAGCGGGAGCTGCTCAGCCGGATTGCCGCAAAACACGGCGTCCCGGAAGACCATGTCATCATTACAGCGGGTTCGACCGAAGGGTTGCGCATCAGCGGGTTGATCCACGGCATGGATGAACGCGAGGTCATCACTGCCGAACTCACCTTTTTCGCTTTGTCCGATTATGCCGGGAAAGTGGGCGGGATCATTCATAAAGTGCCGCTGGACAACGCGCTTCAACACGACCTCAACGCCATGTCCGCGAAGATCAATTCGAACACCAGTCTGGTCTTCATCTGCAATCCCAATAACCCGACAGGCGCCCTTTTACCCAAAGATCAGCTTTGGGATTTTGCAAAATCGCACGCCAAACAAGCCACTATGTTCATTGACGAGGCCTATTTCGATTATATCACAGAACCCGGTTATCCCTCAGCAGTGGAGCTGGTCAAGGAAGGGCATAATGTCATCGTTTCCCGCACCTTCTCCAAGGTCTACGGCCTGGCCGGCATCCGCGTGGGCTACCTGATCGCACAGCCTGAACTGATCGATAAAATGGAAGGACTGAGCATGTGCGGGCCGAACGTGCTCTCCATTTTTGCCGCTCTTGAAGCGATGAGCGACCAGGAATTCTACGAATTCAGTCTGCAAAAAAATGCCCACAACAAAAACCGGATCTATACAACGCTGAACCAGATCGGGCTGCCGTATCAGGAATCACACGGCAATTTCGTCTTTTTCAAAACCGGCAAACCCATCGGCGAGGTGCAGCGGGCGTTTGAAGCAAGAGGCGTTCTTGTGGGCCGGCCTTTCCCGCCAATGCTGGATTGGTGCCGGGTCAGTACCGGGACGGATGAGCAGACGCTGAAGTTTGCGGGGGCGTTGCGGGAGGTGTTGGGGTAGCGGGGGTGGCTGCCCGCCTTTGCTTTAGGGCTATGGGGCGGGGGATGCTGGATGCTGGATACTGGTGGCTGGATGCTGGGAACTGGATGCTGGTGGCTGGATACTGGGGACTGGATGCTGGATGCTGGTGGCTGGATGCTGGTGGCTGGATACTGGATGCTGGTGGCTGCCCGCCTTTGCTTTAGGGCTATGGCGGACGGGGGATGCTGCCATGCTGCGACGTGGTGGATACTGGGGACTGGATACTGGGGACTGGATGCTGGATGCTGGTGGCTGCCCGCCTTTGCTTTAGGGCTATGGCGTGCTGGAGACT
>WBZL01001393.1_pt1 | contig 25482 bp, 25 predicted proteins | sample 5204291 | NCBI WGS metagenome assembly WBZL01 (sample SAMN12344345, study PRJNA552823) | activated sludge metagenome | biome: Activated sludge suspended growth; feature: Nitrification reactor; material: Wastewater; isolation source: activated sludge from nitrification reactor of wastewater...
GCGATTGACCATAAGATGCTTCTGTTGGAAATATAAATGATGTAATACCAATATCTTGATGCAATGCGCCAGCAACTTGTTCTAGCAAAGATGCATTATTCGCTTTCCAGCCAAATCTACCTAATTCGTATTGATTCGTAGCAGGATTAAATACTCGATTAGCTTTGCCAGAAATACCGTCGCTATTACTATCATTGATATCTTGTTGTGATAAAATATCTTGTTCTTTAATGGCTTCAATTAAACCTAATCCAATGACTTGCTGTGCAATTCTTGGAGATATCATCATATTCGCTGGAATACTTGCCGTTGATGAAGTGATAGTATAATTTGGTTTGCGAAGTGTATAAGGTGTGCCATCAGCAAACGTGTGTGATGTTTCTGTAAACGTAATACTTACTTGTCCTTCAGATTGTGTGCCAACAATTGCTTTTTGCTGAAATTGACCACCTAAACCTGGAACTGGCATAGGGCCTTCGCTTTCATCTGCACGTGGAATGCTTACTCTGAATAATAAACCTTTTAAGTCAGCACCAGATAATGGTTGCGGTGATTTTCCATTTTTGGGATGACAAGCCACACAAGAAACATGGTTGAAAATAGGTCCAAGTCCAGGATTATTTATGGCAGGACTGGTAATAAAATTTGCTGAAAATCCGACATCTCCTGTCGCATGTTGTGCCAGCTCCGCATTTGATAAATTAGAGGAAGGCTGTTCGAATGCACCACTAAAAATATTGAGATAAGTGGTAGCGCCACCTGGAAATTCTTCAGTGGCATCATTGTTCATGTTGTTTTCTTTTTCACATGCAATGAGCACGCAGAAAAACAGGAGATAAGTGAGTTTTTTCATAAAAATTAAAAAATAAATGTCTCGAAAAGTCGAGACATTTTAATGAAGAATATATTGTATTTAGTTTATTAATCATAAACCACTAATTAATGGAATTAATTCTGTTCTAATGGTTTCTTCTAAAGTTGCCACTTTTGTTTGTGCGGCTTCGATAGATAATCTATCGTGTTCTAAAGCTGCTGAATAGGTAGCGCTTGTAGAACCCCCAATTGATTTAATACCAGCAATAGCTTCGCTAATTTGTAATTTTATTTTTGCATCTAAAGTAGTGTTTTTAGAAGCGACTACGTCTGATAAGCCTTTACCATTTCCAGTAGTAGCATATAGACCTAAATAAACATTAGCAATACTTTGTATGTTATTAGTAAAATCAGATTTTGTGTTGTTGCTAAATCTACTTTCTTCTTCGCGAATGCCACCAGCAACGCCATCAGCATCTAAGCCATCTAAGGTATTCTGAATTTTTGTATCAAATACTTCACCAGCAATACCGCGTATTCCTTCTGCTAGCTCTATTAAAACATCTACTTCACTTGGATATCTTGAGCTTTTGTCTTTTAGTTGTTTGGCGAAGTTTCCACCAGTTGAAATCCAAGCATTTTTTAGTTCTGCTGTTTTTCCTTTTAGGCTTTCAACTGCCGCAATTAAATAATCTAACTCGCGTGCAGTAAAATCAGCAACTACTTTGTTGCCATCAGTGCCCCAAAGGAAATATTCGATTGCATGAAATCCTTTTAGTCCTGTGCCAGCATCGCCAGTCAGATTGTCAATGTATGTTTTGTTGATGATATCAGTGCCTGCTAATATATTATCAACGCCAATGCTGTCTAGTGGCCAAGTATCGATGTTTGGATCGATTTCATTATCAGAAACTGGTCCGAATAAAAATCCTTCACTAGCTTCCCAAGGAGCGCGTGTTGCTTGCCAAGCAGTTCTTGCTGTTGCTAGTTCTACTGAAGTGGCGCCACCATTTTTTAATGCATTTACGGCATCTAACAAAACGGCTGCTTGTGCATCTAAATCGCTATAAGTAGCAATGATAATGTTATCGGTGATATTATTGATTTCAGCATCATAAACACCCTTGTTGTCTTTCTTACAGCTAACTGTTGTAAGTATAGCTAATAAAAGAATAAAATACGTAGAAAATTTTTGCATAACTTTTTATTGAGGAACAAAAATAGAATTAGTCTAAATAAATTCAAATACCTAAGATAAATAAAAATAATACCTAATTTTTAGTATTCCATTTGAAGGCGATTGTGCCAAATGCGCCGATGCCATCACTGGGTATGATGCCAGGTCCAGGATAACTTTCTGCTCTTCTGGTAAAATATCGATTATCAGAAATATTATTAATAGAGCAGCTAAACTTAAACCACTTATAGGAATAGGAAGTGCTAATATCCATAACGTAATATCTTGGAATTTCTCCAATAACAGCAGTAGATGCATACTTGGCATTTGTGGCATCTGTAAATTGTTTGGACACAGTAGAAATTTGCCAAGCGAGTGAAAAAGATTTGTATTTAAAAGTGATGCCACCACGAAAAATATATTGTGGTGCAAATTCTACTTTTTTGTTGACTAATTGCTTGTTTTGAGATTTGACATAAACAGCATCTGTAAATGTAAAATTAGAGAAAATTGAGAGTCCAAAATCTGAGTATTCGCGAATACATTTTAGGATATCTACTTCAAAAAATGATTCGACACCTAGGCTTCTAGAGTTAGATATATTTGTTTTGTAGCGATAGATATTATATTGCGAATCGACTTGTTGAATAGAGCCTACTTTTTTGTTGTAATACAAAGAAAAAAAGTTGATGTCATAATTAAATTTATCGCCACTTTTTCCGCGAATACCGATATCGCCATTAAATCCTTTTTCGTCTTTAATATTTGGATCTACACGTACATTCGGATTTGTGATGCGTAAATCTGTATAGTTTATTCCTCTATAATTTTGAGAAATATTGGCATATACTTCTGCTAAATGATGCGCCTTATAGCTGATGCCAATACCTAATAATGGAAATATGCGTTTGTAATTTCTGTCATCAGCATACAGTATAGAATCTGTTTTATAGTAACCATTTACGTCAGTAAATAATATTTCCATTCTGACGCCTGGTGTGATGCTGAGTTTGGGTGTTATCTTAAAAATATTCTCTGCTGATATTGCAAGATTATTACCTATAAAATGATAGTCTGAATTTTCTAAATCATTTGGATGCAAGTAATTAAAGTCTGCATCATCTTCATTGTTGCCCAATCCTTGTTGTTTCATGGTAAATCCTCTGAAATATCGGACGCCAACGCTCAATGAAGATTGATTTTTGCCCAATTTATATTGATATAAAATACGAGATTCCAATCCAATATTTTTATACTTATCTTTAATTAAATCACGTTCTTTAAAATCATCATTTCTATTGGCATAACTTAAAAAACCTAAGGCATTGCGACTGCCGATTAGTCCAAAAACTACAGAATTCCATCTGATATTTTCTTTTGGTTGATATTCTACTTTTAGCGCAGGTACATTCCAGTTAATTGAAAACCAATTTCGAGTTCGAGTCGATTGTTTTGCATTTATTCTAAATTGATTGTCCGTCAAGCCACCAGGTTGTTGCATGATATAATTCTGATGAGTAAACTCAAATGAGATATTGACTTTTTTAGAAACTTGGTAAGATATATTTGCGAAAGCAGTATGTGCATTGAGTTTTGAGTTTGGTCGCCAACCTTTTGTGTGTTTGTATTGATAATAAGCGTAATAAGAGAATTTTTTATAGGTGCCTTCGATAGCATTAAATGCACTTACAGTTGCAAAAGAACCGCCTGTGAGTTGCGATGTAATTTGGAATTTTTTATTGATAGCTTGATGCGTTTTAAAATTAATTAAACCACCGAACTGCGTGCCAAATTGCAATGAAGCAGCGCCACGCACAATCTCTATTCTGTCTAATGCTTCCGTTGGTGGTGTAAAATAAGCGTCAGGATATCCAATGGCATCAGCAGTGATATCGTATCCATTTTGTCTGATATTAAATTCTGCCGAACGATTTGGATTTAATCCGCGAGCGCCAATTCCAATTTGCATGCCTGCGGCATCATTTTCCCAAACATTTAAACCAGCAATTCGATTAAATATTTGTCTTCCGTTATTAGTGGCAGTATTAGCTAATATATTAGAAAGATCAACAATTTCAGTCTTTTTCCCTTCAAAAATAACAGTACCTTCAACGCTTTTTAAACGTATTTCCTTCATCTTTTCCGCCTGTATGGTGATTTCGTCTATTTGCGTTTGAATGGTATCAAAATAGGATAAGTCAGCATCGTTCGTTTGTGCATACGAATTTTGCAGGCTTAAAAAAATTATAATGGATATATAGAATTGAACTTGTTTCATTTTTTAAAAGGCAAAATCCATTTTTTGGGTGCAAAGTTAATAGGTTGTTTGGCTAAATCAATAGTGTTGTCGATAAAAGCTTGACTTGGATGGCCATTTAATGCCGCATAACTATCTGCATACACTTCCGCATTTTTAAATCCTTTTTTTGTTTCGTATTCATTTGCCAAAAAATGAGCGAACTGTAATATCATATCAGGCTGTGTGCTCATTTGTTTTTCTTGTTGTGGTGTCAAATAATTTCTGTTGCATACTTCTTCAATTTTTCCATTTGCATCTTTTACCACAAAAGTGGTGAGCGCATTTTTTTCCATCAACATTACACGCCACGAGAATCGATAACCTTGTTCTGTCCAAAATAGTTTATTTGGATACAATGCATATCGAAAAGGTAATAGCAATTGAATTAAAAAATGAAAACAGAGTAGTGCAACAAAAAATGAGTTGAATTTTGGTGTATATATTACTTTATTTTGAATTGGTGATATCGAGAAAATAGATAAAAATTTTTGGTGGAAATTGGCTGAAAAAAATATCCAGGTAGCCACTATCATTACAAATGGAAATACACCAATTTGAAATAAATAACTTGTGATTACATGAAAAACGACAACGGCAATATAGGCAAATGGCCTTGTTTTATTATTCCATAAGAAGAAGGCAATGCTAATGTCAAACAGCATACCGAACCATGAAAATAGGTAAGGCACTATTGAATAATTAAATAAGAATCCGATGATTGGATAATGGTCTCTGCTTTTCAACCATATTGTTAATGGTTGTGCGTGCAAAAGCCAATCTGGATTTATTTTAGCAATGCCAGCAAAAAAATATACGCAAGCGATTTGCAATTGTAAAATAAAAATACACCAATTAGGAATATATGTACTTGCTGAAGTAATTCCCAATTTTACATCAAGCGAAGCGTATTTGTTGGCTGGCAAAATACACATCATTAAACTGATGATGCTGACGAAATAATAATGATTGAGATAATTTGTTTTGTCGAGTAATTCCACATAGGTAAAAAGGAAAAAAAATGCGATACTGGCTACTCTATAAAACAAGCCAAATAGAATGCAAATGGCAGCTAGTATCATGCCACCAAAAACAAAATACATGCCATTTCCTAAAAGTGGCTTTATGAATTCAAACCCTTCGTATGCGAAAAAAAATTGAGGTTGAATGTATAATAAATCGACCCAGCCTTTTGCTACAAATCGCACACTGCTAAACAGCAACATGGCACCAAACAAAATGCGGAATGATGCTAGTGGTGCAATAGAAACTGGACGATAAAGAAAATTTTTTACATTAGCAATCATAAGAAAAAGAATAGAATGTATTTTGTGTTTGCTTTCTCATGATTAAAATCGGTGTTTAGTCGCCGTCGCTATCTGTGTATGTAATGGAAACACCTAAGGCAGAAGGCACATCAACTTTCATTAATACAAGTAGTTTTTTTGCTTCTAAAAAAAGTGCATCTGCTTTTGGTTTGTCTGTCGTAATCGTGTTGGCATAATCAACACCGCAGGCATTTACTTTGTCGATACAAACATCGATTTGTGCTAAAATATCATCAGCAAGATTACCACCAAAAGTACTAGTAACATTGAGAGTTCTGATATAGTCATTTAATCCTTTTCCATCTACTGCACCTTTTCCATTTAGCACATCTTTTAGGTTGTTTAAGGTAAGCAACATATATTCAATGCTTTTATTGGCATTATACGCTTGTGCAGCCTGAGGATTTATATTGATTGTTGCCACATTGCCTTGATAGCCTGCCGGAATGCCTATTTGATGGCGTTTAAAATCGTCAACTCGTTGAGCGAATGAGTTCACCATATAACTAATAGAACCTGCGGCATCTGTGCCAAGGCTATTGATATAAGTATCTCTATAAGTTGCCCATTCTGTAACGATACTAGCCTGTACATTTATACAATTGCTAATGAGTGAACCTAAATAAGCTTTATAAGCTACTGCATTTGGATGAATTGTAAAGCGTTCTAAAATTTGTGTTGGCGTTAGTGTTCTGCTAAATAAGAGATATTCCATTGCAGGCAAGCCTTTGTCCGATTTTATTCTTGATTGTACAAATGAAAGTGATGTTGAATTTCTTCCTATATACGCTTCTATACTATCTTTTCTTGTGGGAAAATAATTATTGTTGTCGATGGCCATTGCATTTTCAGCAGGTGGTGTTTTTTCATATATTTCACAAGTATGCCAAGCGGCATAAGCATTTAAAAAGGCTGTTTGTAATGCGCTTAAATTTGTCGCATCTGTGTTTGTCGAAAATGTGGTAAATGCTGTTTGTAGATTATTTAATGCCGTACCGTAAATTGTATAAGCTGGTAAGATAATATTATCAGCGTAGTTGATAAACATTTCTTTTTTGCCAAACTCATCTGTGTTTTCAGGTCCTTTACAAGCAATAGCAAATGCAAAGCACATAAGCATTATTAAACGATATTTCAACATCATTTTCATATATAAAAACTGTCTTGAAAGATAAGAACTATTTGTTTTTTTATGGCAAATAGTTCATTATCAATTCTGTACTTTATTATTAATTATCTGCCTTGTGCCGATATCCAATTTGTCTTAAAGTCGATTAATTCTGCATTTGTAAATCCGTATATAGACTGAATTTTTGTAATAACATCACTGATTCTTGTAGTTTCAGTCACAGGATTTGTTACAAATTTATACACAGAAGCATCAGCATTTGATGGTGCATAGAATAAGCCCAATAGTTCATCGATTTGTGCATCACTTATTTTTCTATGTGCTGCTGGTATGGCTTTAAAACCATGGATAAAGCCAATACTTTCAGATATATCATGAATTGCACTTGCATTTGAAGATGCTGTTGGCGTGCCACTTGTAAATTTAGGAATTGCTGCATAAGAATAATTGATAACAGTAGCCATAATCGATTTTTCTATTAATAATTTAATCGATGCAATTGCCTCATTTCTCTCATCATTATATTCACTTCCAGCTTTTACGGCTGCTTGTAATTTGATGAATTGATCTCTAATTTTAGTGTAGAAACCAGTACCATCGTTTTTATCTCTACGTGCAGTATATAAAGCAATAAATGCATCTGGTGTGCTCGTATTCGCTATTGTATTCGTATTTGGGAAATTGGCATGTGCACCATAAATGCGAATCATTTTATCGACAGTTGCTGTTGTGATAGTTCCTTGTGAAAGTGTGACTAAATGATTGTATAGTGCTGCTTCATACAAGCCTTTTTCAATTTCTTGCAAGGTTTCTTTTCCTCTTTTGTCTAATAATCTTGCACCATAAACGCCGCCGTTCAATGCTACAGCACCTAATGCAACATCATACACGTTTTGACTACATGTAACCATTGTAGGAAAATAGCTATTTTCAATATTATTTGAATAGTAAGTAGCAGTAATGCTTTTAAGTGAAGGTGTTCCGTTATTAGCATAATACTTTGTCAATGAATCAGCCTCTAATTTATTTAATACATTTTCAGCTCTTTTCATATAAGAAGATAAAGCACTTAATTGCGTTCTTAAGCTACTTTCATCACTTACATTTGCATCAAAATTTGCACCATCGTATGTTGTAGGAATTATTAATGGTGCTTTTTCTTCTTTACAAGAAACAAATAAAACAGCAATTGCAAAAATGCAAGCATTTCGAAGGTTTAATAGATACATTTTTTTGTTTTTATTTAGATTAATTCAAAATAGAATGCAAAAATAAACCATTTTGCAATTAAAAACTATCATAAAAATTTGAAATATTATACCTAAGATTAGGTATTAATTGGCTTCGGAGAATTCTTCTTTGCTAATCAATCCATTTTGTATAGCATAGACAATCATTTCTGAAGAGGAATTGATTTTCAACTTCTTCATGATGTTTTTTTTGTGCGTATAAACGGTATGAGTGCTTAAAAAAAGATGGCCAGCAATGGTTTTCGCAGTCCAGCCTTTGGCGGTGAGTTTTATAATTTCTGTTTCTCGTGAAGAAAGATTAAATGCTTTACAATTATCATTATCTACATGCATGTGTTTTTCGATGATGATATCGATAACTTTGTGGCAAAGAAATTTCTCATTCTTAGCGGCTGCGTAAATGGCGGCAATGATTTCTTCTTTATCGCATTCCTTTGTTAAAAAGCTTATCACACCATATTCAATAGCTTTATAAATATTTGCTTTTGAATCATCGGCAGAAATCACTAATAAATTTGATTTAGGAGAAATTTTTCGAATGCTTTCTAAATCTTGTAACACAAAATTTTTATCGCTATTGTAATCAAAAATAATGACTGTAGGTTGGTACTCTTTGCTCAATTGTAATAATTCCGCAGAATTTGAAGCTTCACCAATAATTTTAAAATCTTTATTAGACGACAATAGGTTTCTCAATCCAATTCTGATTAGATATTGAGCGTCTGCTATAAGAATTTTTATCATTTCATCAAAAGTAAGAAATAAATACAAAATACTCACTATCCTTAAGTTATGGGCAAGTTCTATCGACTACATTACGGCAAGTGCAAAACATCATAGTTTAAGAATAATTAATAAAAGCATCTAATTTATTATTAATCTTAAACTTATAAAAAATGAAATTTAAATCTAAAGACATTGCCTATTTACTTTGGCTTATTGGAATTTTTGGTTGGCTTGGTTTGCATCGTTTCTACTTAGGGAAAACTGGCACAGGTATTTTATGGATTCTTACAGGTGGATTATTTGGATTTGGGTCTTTATTTGACCTTTTTACTTTGGGAGGAAAAGTAGAACAATACAATACAAAAATAGAATTAGAAACTATTAGAGTTGCTACTTTAAATAATATATCCAACCAAAATACTTCAAGAAATCTACCTAATCCGAATGAGGCAGGTACAAATAATGATAATATTATACAAACAAATTATAGTGCAATAAATAATCAAACAGATGTAACAATTACAGAATTATCATCATATTATATTGTACAAGGTGTTCTACTTTTATTATTTCTGCTTTGTTTAATTTATGCAATTTATGACCATTTTAGAATACAAAACAATCTGAAATAGATGAGTTACCAATAGACAATTCTACTATACAAAATTATATATGGATACAAATACAAAAAAATGCCCTTATTGTGCAGAGCAAATCAATATAGATGCAATCAAATGCAAACATTGTGGAGAAATACTTGACAATGATATTAGAACAGCAAGACAACAATCTTCTCAAATCGTTATGCCAACTCATATTGAAAGAAAATGGAATCCTGGAGTTGCTGCGGTATTAAGCCTAATAATTCCTGGAGCTGGACAAATATACAAAGGGAACATTGGGTCAGGAATATTTTGGTTAATCATCGTTTCCATTGGTTATTTTTTACTTGTTATACCAGGTTTAATTCTTCACCTAATTTGTATTGTTACAGCTACATCAGGAAATCCATACAAAAACTAATTAAATATGAAAAGAGGTTATTTAATTTTCGCAGTACTTGGAGTGCTTGCATTAATAGCAATGCTAACTAATCCAAATCAGGATAGACATAAAGAAGTTGTAAAAAATAAAATCAACTTATTTATGCAAAAATCTATGAAACAAAACTTAACTGAAAAAGACAACGAATGGGAACAGTTAGGACAAGCATTTGGAATGATGTTAGGTGGAGCATTAGTTGATAGAATAGTTGATAATTTTGTCAGTACAGACAACTATGTTTTATTCTCAACCACAAAGGTTAGTTGGGAAGGAAAAACTAAAATTATTGGCATTGGTGCTTTCGGAAATGTGTTCATATCAAGTAAATTAGACGAAGCAATAAATGAAGGATTGCTTGAAAATTAATTCTTAATTTAAATCAATCGTTTCGTATCAAACAGCAGAAGCATTTTAGTATCTTTGCTCATATTTGAATAAAAAATGAGCAAAGAAAACGCCATAAAAATATTTGAACAAAAACAAGTTCGTACACATTGGGACGAGGAAAAAGAACTTTGGTATATTTCGGTTATTGAACGAACATAAATCTACAGTTGTTTTATAATTTACAGACCCAAATAACGTGTTGAATAATTATTTTAAAATTTAACATATAGCGTAATTAAAATTTAACTATTTTTCATTACATTTGTTGCTCTTAATAAAAACTCAATATATGTTGGTAAAACAACTTAATTACACACACACTTATATATATATATATATATATATATATATATATTGAATTTGTTCCCCCTTGATTATTTGTTTAAATTATTATGATTCACATTTTTCAGTCAAACTTAAACAAATAATAAAATATAAATTCAATGAACAAGTTAATTAAAACTATAAGTAATCCATACTTGCTACTACTCATTTTTGCATTTGCCTCGTGTAAGAAACAAGAGCAAATAAGTACAAGTATTGATAAAGAACAATTCCATATCCAGCATATTGATAATGAATTAAAGTCATTTTCGATTGCACTTAACAATATGCTTAACAATGTCAATAATATTAAAATACTAAAACAAGCTATCTTTCTTAAAAAGAAAGATGAAAATATTACTTTAAAAGATTTAAATTCTTATATCAATAGTATTTCTAATAAAACAAATAGAAATGAGAGTTTTGAACAACAGTTATATTATGAATTTAATAAATTTAGTAATTTGACATTTGAGGAGTTTAAAATATTCGTAGATAAGTATGATTTAACTATCTATTGGACTTACATAGAACTTTGGGATGGTGTAAAAAAGCCTGTATTTGGATATCCGATTAACGAAGAAGAAGATGTTAATAGAGATTTTAGTCAATTGTCTTATAAAATTTTTAATTCTATCAATGATACAATAGGTAGGATAATACAAAGACCATATTTAAAAGATAACCCAGTTATACTAATAAGTCCAAATGAAGATTTCGAAAATGGAAGTCCTACATATTATTCAAATGAAATATATAGATGGTTGTCCGATTCTATCCAAAATAAAAAATATAAAGATATAAATAAAGAGAGTTTAGTACAAGACATACCAAGTAGGCTACGAGTGTATAAAATCAATACCAATGGGCATGATTTTGATGGTAACGGAGGGCCTGAATTTAGATTTTTCAGAAATGGATTCTTTGAATACCAAACAGGAAATTATGGTTTTTATAAAATAGTTTATTTGAATTTAACAGCTTCAGCAGCATCTTCTACAAATTGGATAGGGTTAACAGATATAGATAATATTTTAGATTCAGATTGGACATTTATTGATTATCAGCAAATGATTGGTGTCTATGAACAAGATGGAGGAGTTATGTTTAATAAAACCGTTAGCGGAGTTGCCCTGCAAGGAGAATTAAATTTACTTGGAATTCCAATTGTTAAAGGTAGCTTGGGTTTGCAATCTAAAATAACACGAAAAGATGATTTATACTTTAAAACAGAGATGACATTCAATGAATTTGTTCATCATGTTCAAAATAAAAATAACTGGGGTTGGGGATTTTATACTGAAAATGGTGTAAATTATCCAATTAGAGCAACTGCAGACCCAGATTTAAAAATTGTTTTTAAAAATTACTAAGCAATATTGAGCGCAAAGCCAATATTTATTGAACTTTGCGCTTTTATAAAAATATAAAAAATGACTAGAATATTATCCATTTTATTAATGCTTCACGTACTGTTGATAGAGTCATTATTTGCAAAAATAGATTTAAAGAATAAAAATTTTAAACACCATGAATTAGGATTAAATATAAATTATTCCTATCATAATAGTCTTATAAATAATACTAGTATAATTGTAAGAGGAATTGAAGATAATTCGGAAATACTTAATGAATTTCGCTTTAGAAACATTGTGCTGCAAGGGGTAGGCTTAAAATTGCAATATAATTACTTTATAAAGAAAAGAATTTATGTTGGTGCTTCGTTAAATACTTCTTTTTATTTCCCTCAAACTATTTATTATGACTTAACAGACGCTTTAAATAAAATACCTCCGAATGGCACAAAGCCTATTATTTCAACCCCAGAGAATAAAATTGAACTTACTTATAATGCTCAAAAGTTTTATACAGATATAGGGATAGGATTTTTGCCTGTTGATATTAAACAATTTAATTGGCGCATAGCTACTGGAATTGGCGTTGGGTATCGCTCTTATAGTAACCCATTCAGCGGTAATGGAAGCCTAATAGTTTTAAGCCAAGATAGTAGTGTATATAAGTATTATTACAAAATTTTCCAAACAGAGGAAGATATCGTACATGGTTTGTTTTGGGGCGGCTATTTGGAATCCGCACTAAATTTTATTACAATAAAAGATAAACTTGAAATTGGAATAAATTATAAATTCTTTTTTGGAAAAGTACCTCGAGGTTTGACATTTCCACATGACGTAGGAATAATTTTTAATTTAAAATTAAAGTAATGAATAAATACATATTAATTTTATTTGTATTGTTATTAAATAATATAAAATTAAAAGGACAAGAATTAAAAACTAAATTTCCCAAAAAACACGAATTAAGTTTTGCATTACACTATGCCCAACAAAAATACGGCGACCATGTAGTGGATAAATTATTTATAAAAGATGAATTATACAACGATAATATTTTGAGTAGTTTAACTATAGGTAAAAAAATGGGTCGTGGTTTTGGGTTTCGTGCGCAATATAATTATCATTTCCACAAAAGTATTTACCTTTCTACCTCTCTAAATACTTTCTTTTATAAACCTCAATATGTAAATTATAATTTTACAGATATAAATGATTTTACAACTGGTTTAACACCTGAAGCCTTAGAACGTTTATTGAAATTTTATACGGATATAAACTTAAAAGGGAAGTTGGCTTTTAGTGCAAATCAATTTTTCTTTGATGTAGGTCTAGGATTTATTCCATATACTTATAAACGATTTAATACAAGATTAGGGTTAGGCTTAATTGCAGGTTATCATTATTATACAGATCCAGCTGTGTATATAAATTATGATGAGTATAATACTCCGAATAATAGAAGTTTTATAATTTTTAATGGCTTTAGATCCCATACGTCACAATCATTTATGATTGGCTGTTTTACAGAGGCTTCCTTAAATTATGAAATCATTCCAGCTAAAATTTCAATAGGTGCGAACTATAAATTTACCATTACCAATAAATGGTTTAAAGACGGTGTTTTTCCTCAGAATTTTGGAGTATTGGTGAATATAAAAATGTAAAAGAAACCGCTCAGAATTAATATTTCTACATTTTTGTGAGCGTATGCATACGCGCTCTATGTTTAAATATTTTTACGCAAACAATTGCTCTTCTACCAACTGGCATACAATATGCCCAACGGTGATATGGCACTCTTGAATGCGTGGTGTATCGGTAGAGGGGATGTTAAGTAGATAATCGCAATAGGGTTTCATTTTTCCACCCGTTTCGCCAGTAAATCCTACAATAATCATCCCTTTATCTTTAGCTACTTTAAATGCTTCAATAATATTGGCAGAATTTCCAGATGTAGAAAGCCCTACCAAAATATCGCCTTTGCGGCCTTTGGCTCTTACTATGCGAGCATATACCTCGTTGTAGCTGTAATCGTTTGCAACTGCCGTAAGGTATGATGTGTTTACATGCAAAGCCTCTGCATCTAATGGCGCTCTGTCTGTATAAAATCTGCCAGAAAATTCTGCGGCTAAATGCTGTGCATCAGCAGCAGAACCGCCATTGCCACAAAATAATATTTTACCGTCGTGCTTAAAGCAGTCCACCATCTTTTCCGTCACGGCTAGCATGGTTTCAACTAATGCAGCATCGTTGAGCACTTGTTGTTTTACCGAAATAGAAGCCTGTGTAATTGAAGCATTGACAGGTACAGACCGTCCAAGAAAATATTGGAATGACCTAAAAACCAAGCTAAAAAAAGAAGGGAGTGAACTGTCCGAAAAAATCGGACAGTTCAAGATGGCTGCACCAGACGGTAAAATGCGACTAACTGACGTAGCGGATACCGAGCAGATTTTCAGACTAATTCAATCAATTCCATCGCCAAAGGCAGAGCCGTTTAAAGTTTGGTTGTCACAAGTAGCATCGGAGCGTTTGGACGAAATGCAAGACCCCGAACTTTCTATTGACCGGGCACTAGAACAATACTTAAAATTAGGCTATTCTGAAAATTGGATTAACCAACGATTGAAAAGTATTGAAATCCGCAAAGAACTCACGGACGAATGGAAAAAGCGAGGACTAAAAGAGGGTATTCAATTTGCTACTTTAACAGACATTATTACAAAAGCGTGGTCGGGTAACACAACCAAAGAGTATAAAATACTCAAAGGGCTGAAAAAAGAAAATCTTCGGGACAATATGACGAACACCGAACTGATTTTAAATATGCTTGCAGAGGCATCAACCAAAGATATTTCGCAAGTAGAAAATCCAGAGACCTTTGAGGAAAGTGCAAAAATTGCTCAACAAGGTGGTAAAATTGCAGGAGATGCAAGAAAGGCATTGGAAGCAAAAACAGGCAAAAAAGTAGTTACATCATTGAACGCAAAAACAGCATTAAAAGAAAAAGACGAACCGAAACAAATAGACAAGAAAAAACCGAAAGACAAATAGAAAACCTGCCCATAACAAACAAATTGGCAAGAGAGCGGGTGAACGGCTTCGATTAAACGATAGTGCAGAGTTGAACGGTAGTAATTCTATTCAACATTTGTGCTAAAAGTCCGCTCCCTCGCCAATTTGCTGGGCGTTAGGTAAAAAAAAGATAATAAAATGGTATTTTAGTCGCTCAATATAATTGTATGCAGAAAAATTTGTCATTTCATCAAACAATTGCTGGTTCTTTACAGAGCTCCATAGATCCTTCTATTTGGGATAAAGTGTTGGCTGCATACGACAAAGGTGATTATGGCGATGCCATTCGTAATTGTATTAATTATATCAATCCATCGATAGAACAGAAATATGCCAATGCCGACAAAACAACTTATGTCATTCCACATGGTTCGATATTGGTAGAATTGCAAATCACGAAGGATAATTTTGTTGTAAATGCTCCGTTTTTGTATGTTGAAGGCGCCAAAATAGTGCCGCTTTTAAGACAAGTAGCCCAGTTAAATTTTACGCCGTTAAGTATATCTTCTATAGTATTGGAAAATGAAAAACTATATTTTAAATATAGCTGTCCATTAAATGTAGCTGAGCCGTACAAAGTGTATGATGTGCTAAGAGAAATCTGTATCAATGCAGACAATTATGACGATGAATTTATCAATAAATTTAATGCAAAACGCATTCAAGAACCACGTGTAACACCATATACTGCCGAGCAGAAAGAACAGGCTTGGCAAAAAATTCAACAATACATTGTCGAAGCGTTTGATGCTTATGACCAGTTAGAGAGTAAACGATTAACCAGCTATTTGTGGGATGTGCTCATGATTTCTATTTTGAAAATCGACTATTATTGTGCACCGCAAGGTACATTGCGTAGTGAGATTGAAAAAACATTATCCTTTTTAAATTCAAAAGAAGATTATTATCAGCGATTGAGCAAGGGCAAAGAATTTCTAAAAAAATTACAACAATATGAACGCGCAAAGTTTGATGATGATTTATATAAAATCGAAGTGTTTGTGCCTTATAAATTTCGCACCAATTTAGACGGTGTGCGCAATATATTAAAGTATGCGTATGAGACATCTGAAAAAGAAATAAAATCTTTAGATTTTATTGGAGCAAGCTGCACTTTAGAATACGGCATTTTAAATTTATTTTATAATCACAATATTGAAGATGCCATAGCCAATGAATTAAGCAATGCGATGGAAAATGCTGCAGGCAAATCCATGCAAGAAACAGCGACATTGCTTTTTGATGCGGTAAAAAAAGTAATGACATCAGATGCGTTTTTACAATCTGTTGCAGCATTACCAAAAACAGATGATATCAATCCAAGCCCGAAAAAGGGTTTTTTCAATAAATTATTTGGCTAAAATGTAAATATGAATCACGAAGGTTTAAAACAGGCTGTTTACAAAATAAATACTGCGAGTGGCAGTGGCACAGGCTTTTATTTAAAAAGCCAAAATATCATTGTTACGAATTATCACGTTATCGATGGCAATAAACAAGTATCTATCGAAAATCAGTTGCAAGACCGATATATAGCAGATGTCGTTTATGTAAACCCTGAAGCAGATATCGCATTTCTACGAGGTAAAAACTACCAGCCTGATGCATTTATTCCGTTTGAAACAGTGGAAACTGTGCATAGCCGTGATGTTGTATATGTTTTAGGTTTTCCGTTTGGCATGCCTTATACGATTACAGAAGGTATCGTGTCAAACGAAAAGCAATTGTTAGATGGTCGCCATTTTATACAAACAGATGCAGCCGTAAATCCAGGAAATAGCGGCGGACCAGTTGTCAATGCTGATGGTTTGTTAATCGGTGTAACTACAGCAAAATTTACGGAAGCAGATAATGTTGGATTTGCCATTCCTGCCAGCGTATTAAAAGAAGAGTTGGATACTTTTGCTACCAATACAAGTGGAGCCTATTCGCTCAAATGTAATTCTTGTAAATCATTAATCGTAGAAAAAACAGATTACTGTCCTAATTGTGGAGCGAATATCGATGAAAAAATATTTGATGATAAAGAGATAAGCAAACTTTCTTTATACATCGAAACAGCGATTAAAAATATGGGCATAGATCCTGTTTTGGCTCGTTGTGGTAATGAATATTGGGAATTCCATTCTGGTAGTGCATTGGTGCGCATTTTTGTGTATGATAAAAATTATCTATATGCTACATCGCCGATTAATAATTTACCACAAGGAAATTTGGAGTCTTTGCTTCGCTATGTGAATAGTAATCCGGTGCCTCCTTATCGATTGGCAGTGTATAATAATCAGATTTATATTTCCTATAGAGTTCGCATGAGTGATGTTTTTTCTGCAAATGCTACAATTATCCAACAAAATCTAAGCGAACTTATAATAAAAGCAAATGAAATGGATGATTTCTTTGTGCAAGAATATGCTTGTGAGAAGACAAACTATGCAAAATTAAATGGATAAAAAAAGTCCAATCGTTAAAGATTGGACTCGATATAATAGTTAGTGTTAGTGGTTACTTCACGGTTATTCTTCCTGTGCTCACAACACTTTCATCAATTTTTAATTGGAAAAAATAGATACCTGCATTTTTGAAAATATCACGATTGATTTTTAAATCATATTCTTTTACTTGCGCAATGCGATATACTTCGCTACCAATCATATTGTAAAAGACAACAGCTACTTTGCTTCTTTCTACATCGATGTCACTACTAATTTTTATAGTAGCATCAGTTGTCATCGGATTAGGATAAAGTTTGATTAAATCCTTTTCGCCAAATTTAGCTTCTGCACTAATATTAGCAACAGAAAATGCTTGACTGAGCCTCGGAAAAAATAGGCTCGAAGCAAACAATAAAAGTATAAGTGTAAACGTTCTACGCATAGGCTTATTCACAATTTTTAATGTATTTACAATCTTATCAACCATAAATATAGTTAATTGATATTTAAAAGTCAATATCTGTGCCAACTTTTTTGACCAAAATCAGCATTTTATTACTTGTAATAGGTCTGAAAACTGTGTGATAGTGTAATCTGCTAATGAATATTGTGTTGCATTCTTAGAAATGTAGATGTTTGTCATACCTATAGATTTTCCAAATTCCATGTCAGATGGTTTGTCGCCTACCATAATTGATTTGCTAAAGTCGATTTCGGGAAAATCATCTTTTGCTAAAAATGCCATTCCGTTTTTAGGTTTTCGCAAGGTGTTTTCCTCAGATGCGAAATCTGGAGCATAGTAAATGGCATCAATTCTTCCACCGTTTAATTCTATCATATTCATCATATTTTGATGAATTTCGTTCAATTGTTCGTGCGTCAATAAACCTTTTGCTATGCATTGTTGATTGGTAACTATAATTATATTAGAAAATAATTTTGCGAGTTTTGGCATCGTTTCTAATACGCCATCTAAAAATTCAAATTGTTCCCAATCTAAAACATAACTACCATCAATATTTTTATTAATAACGCCGTCGCGATCGAGAAATAAAGTCCATGTATTATCTATATTAATTGGCATATAATTAATAAATGGAATTAATGTATTCTACCACTTTTGGAATATCATCAAAATGTACTTTTTTATAAGTATCTATATAAGAAATAATTTTAGGATTATCTATGAAAGTCTTCTTTAGAATTCTTTTATAATTATCAATTTCTAAAAATTTAAGACCATTTACAGATCTTTTAAAATCCACACCGTCTTTCCCATCTAAACTCACAATATACGATTCAGAAAATCGAGTATTGATGCTCATACCAGTTACCATTGCTCCGTTCCATCCGCCACCACCGGCATAAATATCACAATTATATCCTTTATAAAATTTAAGTGTATGTATTGTATCTATTGGGTGGCCAAAGAAAAAATCAACAGAGTCATTAAAATACAACATTGAAATATGATGATTACCTTTTTGAATGTTTTTAATTCCAACTATATTAATCTTTATTATAGAATCTTTGGTAGAAATGATTACTTTCTCTGCGCATGGTTTTATTTTGATGATTCCAGATATAGTATTTCCGTCAACTTCAGTAACAATGCCATCTTCTTCTTTAGTAATGTCGTCCCAACTCAGTCCATCATTGCAAAATGCAGAAACAGAAATGAATAACAAGAAAATCAATAAAATGTATTTCATAAATAATATTATTTTGTTTTACGTTTTTTTATCTAAAATCTATTTGCGCTTTGTTATAATCTTCTGGTATGCCTATATCAATAAAATAATTATCAAAAATTTTTCCTTGAATATTTAAATCATTCAAATGCTTTTCTAAGACATCTTTCTCAAAAGAGAATTTTTCATCGCAATCTATTTTATCAAATAAGCTTTTGTGGAAATAATAAACGCCACCATTAATTAAACCATGTTCGCAATATTTTTTTTCATTAAATGAAATAATTTTGTTTTCATCATTGAGCTCAACAGTGCCATATCTATCAAATTCAAACATTGGTTTTAACGCTAAAACAATATCACATTCTTGATTTTTTATTCTTGATAATTCAATATCAAAATACGTGTCTCCATTCAACACAAAAGCATCATCTTCCACAAAAGAAAATGCATTTTTGATGCCACCGCCAGTGCCTAATGGTTCATGTTCTATTGCATATTGAATATTTATTCCTAAATAGTTATCTTGAAAATAATCTTGGATTAGCTCTTTCAAATAGCCAACAGACAGCACTACATTTTCTATATTCTGATGTTGTAGTTCTTTAAAAATATAATGCAAGAATGGTTTGCCTTGAATTGGTGCCATTGGCTTAGGAACATCTTTCACTACTGTGCTCAAGCGCGTGCCAAAGCCGCCTGCGAGTATAATAACTGGTGTACTATTTATGAATGCAGATTTCAGATTTCAGATTTATAATTCAAAAAATTTTTCTTCTACTAATTGGCAAATAATGTGTCCAACTGTGATATGACATTCTTGAATACGCGGTGTGTCTGTCGATGGTATATTGATTAAATAATCGCAATATGCTGCCATCTTTCCACCTGTTTCACCAGTAAAGCCAATAATAATTAAACCACGTTCTTTGGCGACTTTAAAAGCTTCAATAATATTTCCAGAATTTCCAGAAGTAGATAAGCCAATTAAAATATCGCCTTTTCTGCCTTTTGCTTTTACGATGCGTGCATATACTTCGTTGTAACTATAATCATTAGCAACTGCTGTTAAATACGATGTGTTCACGTGCAATGCTTCTGCATCTAATGGCTCTCTATCGGAATAGAATCTGCCAGAAAACTCAGCAGCCAAGTGTTGTGCGTCAGCTGCCGAACCACCATTACCACAAAACAATAGTTTGCCATCGTGTTTAAAACAATCTACAATTTTGTCAGTAACGATTTGCATGGTTTTTAGTAAATTTTCATTTTCTAAAACCTGTTGCTTGGTTAAAATAGAAGCTTTTAATATATCTTGAATTTTCGATTGCATGCAGTAAAGATAGAAATAAGTAGCTTGTTATTTTTGATTTGGCGATAGTTTTTTTACCTTGTCAAAATGGGCACAATTGAATTAGATTCATCTGCAAAAGTTATTATCATTTCATCGGCAATTATTTGTTATGGACAAAGTGCTACCTATGAATTGAGTCAACATATTGCCGATGAAATTTCTACGATGTGGAATGAAGCAAATGGAAAAGTAGTATTGAATGAAAATATGTTTTCTGTGCGATTTAATATCACATTTCAATATAACAATTGGATACGTGCTAATAGCATTTTGCAAAACACAAATCCTAGAAATAATTATATACGTATAGAAGAATTTAGCCAACTCAATATCTCGTTTGTTGACGCAATAGGCAGTAATACTGGCTATTTTATGTTAGATAATTTATATAGCGGTTCTACGACTTGTGCACACGAATACGGCCATTCATTAGGCTTGCCTCATCCAACAGAATTAAATATCATTGGCAAAGGTGCTCCTGGTATTATGTATCCTCGTGGTACTTTGGTCGATTCTGAATTTCAATACGACACGAATGCACAGCCTGGCGGTCCTGGTGGCACACTTCATCCAAAATATAGAAAAGTAAAGCAAGATGATATCGATAATTTGCAAATAGCAGAATTAATTGTAAAAGATATTTTTGTATTAGGTAAATTCACCAACAAGTATCACGAAGCGCATGTTAAACAAGATGTATGATGTTTATTGTATAGCACAAGAAAAATATAAGCAATCTTTACCCATAAAAACTACTTTTATATGGATAGCGTTTGTGGTACATATCTTGCACCATTAATATCATGGTGTTGCGCAGTTCTTCTATATTTTCTTTATTCGTTGCCGAAATAAAAACACAATTACAATTCATCCATGCACGCATATTTTTTTCAAAATCTTCAGATAGTTCTTTCTTTATTTCTTCTGGCAGAAATCTATCAAAATATTTTTCACGATATAAATCCATTTTATTAAAGACAACTAAACGTGGCTGTTTAGTTACACTCAAATCTGATAGCGTTTCATTGACAACATTAATATGATCTCTGAAATTTTCGTGCGATGCATCTACTACATGTACAATAATATCTGATTCTTTGGTTTCATCTAAAGTAGATTTAAAACTCTCGACTAAATGATGTGGCAACTTGCGAATAAATCCAACGGTGTCGCTTAACAAGAATGCGATATTTTCAATCACTACTTTTCGCACAGTTGTATCGAGCGTTGCAAATAATTTATTTTCTGCCAACACTTCACTTTTACTCATCAAATTCATGATTGTAGATTTGCCAACATTGGTATAGCCTACTAATGCAACTCTAATCAACTCGCCGCGTGTTTTTCTGCGTGTTGCTTCTTGCTTGTCTAAAATTTCTAATTCGTGTTTCAGTTTTGCTATCTTATCATTAATCACACGTCTGTCTGTTTCAATTTCTTTTTCTCCTGGTCCACGCATACCAATACCACCACGTTGTCTTTCTAAGTGTGTCCACAAACCTTTTAAGCGTGGTAATAAGTATTGCATTTGTGCTAATTCAACTTGCGTTCTCGCTTGAGCCGTTTGTGCGCGCATAGCAAAAATATCCAAAATTAAACTCGTTCTATCTAAGATTTTACACTTCAATTCTGATTCTAAATTGCGTTGTTGTGCGGGCGAAATTTCATCATCAATAATCACCGTATTGATGTCGGCATATTCTTTATAGGTTTTTATTTCTTCTAATTTTCCGCTTCCAACAAAGTAACGTACATCAGGATGTTTTAGTTTTTGCGTAAATGTTTTAACGGTAATGGCACCTGCTGTTTCTGCCAAAAAAGCCAACTCGTCTAAGTATTCTTCTACTTGCTCAGCGCTTTGGTTATCTCGAATGATTCCTACTAAGACAGCGCGCTCTTCTATTATTGGATTTACTTCGTGCAATGTATTGATTTAAAATGCAAAGATATGGATTATTAAAATGTCTTGCATTCAACTTACAATAAAAATGGACAGCAATAAGGCTGTCCATTTATTTACTATTTATTTTTATCGCTTAACGATTATTAATGTCTGTATAAGGGCGAACAGTTGCGCCTAAATAAATTTGACGTGGACGACCAATCGGCTCTTTGTTTTCTTTTAATTCTTTCCATTGAGATACCCAACCTGGCAATCTGCCTAGTGCAAATAACGTAGTAAATGTATCTGTAGGGAAACTCATTGCCTTATAGATAATGCCTGAATAAAAATCCACGTTTGGATATAGTTTGCGTGATACAAAATAGTCGTCGTTTAACGCTGCTTGTTCTAACTCCATAGCAATCGTTAATTTTTTATCTTGAACACCTAAATCATTTAACACTTCATCACAAGATTTTTTGATGATACGGGCACGTGGATCAAAGTTTTTATACACGCGATGTCCGAAGCCCATTAATCGGAAACCAGATGTTTTATCTTTCGCCATAGCCACAAATTTAGCCGTATCACCGCCGTCTTTTTCAATGGCTTCTAATTGTTCTAAAACTGCTTGATTGGCACCACCGTGAAGTGGACCCCAAAGTGCGCCGATACCTGCGCTGATTGATGCGTAGATATTAGCATTTGAAGAACCTACCATGCGCACTGTTGATGTAGAACAATTTTGTTCGTGGTCAGCGTGCAAAATCAATAATTTATCCATTGCTTCTACTAAAACCGCCGATGCCTTAGTGCCAAATGTCATATGTAAAAAGTTAGACACATAGTCTAAGCTTTTATCATTAGCAATAAAATCTAAGCCCTGTGAATTACGAATGACCATCGCCACCAAAACAGGAAATTTTGCTAAGATATTGATGAAATTTTCGTCGCTTAATTTTGCACCATCTGTATAAACACCAGATAACACTACTGTTACAGCGGCCAATTGTGCCATAGGATGCGTGCCTTTTGGCAATGCTTTTAATATAGCACCAACTTCAGCTGGTACGTCAGAATGATCTTTTAATTTTTGATTGAATTCGGCTTGTTGTGCTGCTGTCGGCAATTCGCCATATAGCAATAAATAGGCTACTTCTGTAAAATTTGATTTTTCTGCTAAATCGGCAATCTCATATCCACGATAGCGCAAAATCCCTTCTTCACCATCTAAAAATGTAATCTTACTTGTTGTTGCGCCCGTGTTCTTATATCCAAAATCCAATGTAACAAATCCAGTATCTTCTCTTAATTTATCAATGTTTATTGCGTATTCATTCTCTGTGCCTACTAAAACAGGGCATTCAGTTGTTTTTCCGCCAAGCGTAATGGTTACTTTATCTTCTGACATATCATCTTTAATTAAAATGTGCCTATAAAAATACAAAAAGATTGATGAATGAAAGTTAAGATATCATTACACGATTTATTTTTTATTTGGATGAAATTCTTCTGTGACGATTACTTCTCTGATGGGTATGTTTTTTGGCACCAATCCACTTAATAAGAGTGCTTTAGAGATTTGTTTACCGAAAATGAAATTGGCAAATCCTTGTGCTACTAATTCAGGGCAATTGCCAATATACAATACTATAGGCCGAATTAATGGATAGTTTTGCGTTGCTATGCTTTCTTGCGAAAGTGTGTACATCGTATCGTGGTAGGATATTGGTAAAATATTGAATTGAGTACGAATCTGTTGTGCTGTTTTTTCATTTCTATTGCTAAATGAATTATATGGAATAAAACCAATTGCATCATTGTTGTGCTCAATAAATTGCAATACTTCATTTACCGAATTGACAGCATAGGCATTTTTAAATGCTTCGGCACTCGTATTACTGTATTGCATAAGTTGTTTGGCAATGCCTGATTGCTTATTGTCAAACACTATTTTTTTGCTTTTATCATTCAAATAGTTTTCCAATTTGTCTAAAATGAAGATGCTATCGCTATTTTGTTTATTGCTAATAATGGCAATCGCATCATACGCAAATATATTCTCTAATACCTTTGCTTGATGATGGAATTGTGCATTAGCAATTTCGTCTGGAGATAGCAGTTTTTCAACTGCAATAATGTCGTTTTTTTTCAGTTTAAAATTGCTAACAGCATCGTCTTCTGTTGTGTATTTGAATGAGATGTTGGCATCAGGATAATAGATGTGATAAATTGAAGCAAGCTGTTCCAATATGTAACGTAGATTGATGTCTGCAGTAATGACGAAATTGCCTTTGTGTCTTTCATTAATATGTTGCTGTTCTGTCTTATTTTGAGTATTACAGCTACTTGTCAATAGCAGAATGATGATAGAAATAAACCGAGAAAAGTAGGTAAAATACTGCATCTTATTTTTCTTCTTCTTTTAAAAGTTGGAAAGCTCGATATAATCGAAATGTGCCATAAGCTATGAGTAACAATGAAAAGAGCGGTTTTGTTGTGTTGTTTAGTAGTTTAATGTCAATCGGTAATACGATGAGCACTATTCCTAAAATAATATAGGCAATAGCAATCGCAAAGCGTAATAAAAATGCTGGTTGTAGAAAGGAATTCATATTGTAAAAATAAAAAATCCTCAACGTAAGTTGAGGATTTTTTGATAATGTTCGTTAAAATTATTGTAGTTTAAACGTTACAGGTAAAGTATAATATACTTTTACCGCTTTTCCACGTTGTGAACCTGGCGTCCATTTTGGCATGGCTTTTACTACACGTATAGCTTCATCGCCACAGCCACCGCCTACATTGTCTTTTAATACAGTTGGATCTTTAACCGTTCCATCTGTGTCAATGTAGAATTTCACAATTACCTTACCTTCTAATCCATTTTCACGAGCTAAAGATGGATAACGAATGTTTTTCATTAAAAACTTCATTAATTCTGGCACGCCACCTGGATAGGTTGGCATCACCTCGGCGCGATCAAATATTTCTGGTTCTTTTGGTTGTTCTGGTTCTGGTGCTGGCGCAGGATTGTCTGTGCCTTTGTCCACTAATGGACTAGCATCTAGGCTACCTTTTTGGTCTTTCTCACCAACATTTTGATCGTCTTTTGTTAAGTTATCTTGTTTAGGTGGTTCTCTTTCCTCAGGCACCTCTTCGTCTTTTGCGGCCACCATTTCGATAAACTTAATTGTAGGTCTCACAGGTGGTGGT